>Ga0116229_10000246_pt1 | contig 64372 bp, 36 predicted proteins | sample S1TSphgellanicum_3_FD_87313 | JGI IMG/M metagenome (GOLD analysis project Ga0116229, IMG submission 87313) | Host-associated microbial communities from peat moss isolated from Minnesota, USA - S1T2_Fc - Sphagnum magellanicum MG | ecosystem: Host-associated > Plants > Peat moss > Unclassified...
ATCGCTGGGGGTGAATATAGCCAACCTTACGACTCACAGTTCTCTTACCGCGACAACTACTTACCACCATCTCAATTCAGTTATTACTAGCTAGCTAGTTATAGCAACAGAAGATGAAAACTGCGATCCCTGGGGGTGAACACACGGGCTCCCTGGGGCTGAGACCGCTTGCAGTTGGATCGCTGCAACAGCATGGAGCAACTGCTTTTTGGTTCAAGCAGCAGCCTCAGTTGCATCTGTGCGACAGGGATTTGCAACAACATGGACCAACTGCTGTTTGGTTCAAACAACCCCAGTTGCATCTATGTGCGGGAAATTTACTAGTTCTTTTGAAATGTGTGGCTGAAGTACTTAGGCTCACACAGTCGACCACAGAAGTCTTTCAAGGTTTTCTCAGGAATTTCATTTTGTCCAAATCATTTTGACTTTTTTTGGACAAATGATCAAATCATGATCATCAGTCTAAAGCATTTGTTGTACCTTCATTGCTTGGAGTGTAAATGAGAGGTGGATTAAATTTTTGAAAAAATTCCCTATTGAGTTTTTCAAATTCGGATTCAATCCTGAGTTTTAACTTCAAGCACTAAGTAGGGAATCTCGAATGGCAGCAGTAAAATGAACTGTACATTGTACTTTGGATGAAGTACAACCTTTACAATTGTGTAGAACTCAGTTTTGACCTGTAAATATAGACAAGATATGCAGTGACTTTAAAAGGACAATCACCTGGTTACGTATGTAGTATTAGCCACTGCACTTTAGTTTGTAGGCGTTTATACAAAATTTTGATCTCAATTTTGTGATTACCCCCTTTGGGATAAGACTTGATTCCATTGAAGTATGTGACCATACATAATGAGCTTGCCCTATTTTTTTGTATATTTGAGTCTGGAAACTCTGTTTATATGTAGTTTTAGGGAAATTTGTAGGGCATGTGACTTCGCTATTTTTTGATTCATGTGTACGTAAGGTTTACTGCTTCTGAAATAGCTGCAAATAGTGTTCGAGAGAAAGAAGAATGTGCCTGGAGATGTGCCAGATTTGTGGAAGATAGAAAAGTTTAACTTGCAACATGGCTAGGCTTTTATATCTTTTGATTTATTTTTCATTTTGTATCCCATTCGAATGAAAAATGAATCAGCTCTTGCATTAAAACGTGCATACGTCTTGCATTCTCTTACTCTAAATCTTCCCAAGTTTAGTAACCGTGCATTTTTTGCAATAGGTCTTCCCAGAGTTTAGATGCCCCTTCAACCATAGCACTACTAGGTCTTTATAGCACTTGATTATGAGCTCAAATGAAAAAGTATGACCCCCATAATGAAGGGGGTCTTGCTGGTTGAAAAGTGTTGGATAGAACACATTGGACTCTTATCTTCATGCATTTTACTATTTATGAACAAACATTTGAAACCTTATGCCAGGACACTTGTTCTTCTATAAACATGAGATTAATAATTTAATTAAGTGTAGATTATTTTTTATTATTGTTCAGGTGGGTCCATTCCCGATTGGGGTACCAAAAAGGAGTGTCTAACTAAAAAATGATTACAAAAGACAACTTTGCATTTTTTAAAAAATTTATATTATTATAATTATAATGGATTGTTGTATGCCAATAAATAAAATGATGTCTTTTTAAATTGATAAAAATATTTTAAAATAATTTGGATATTATGTAAATGTCATTTTGACTCTTATAAATTAAAGTAATCAAATGTTTAAAAAATATATATTTTTAAAAAATCAAAAGGTATGCATAAAGTCATATAATTGATTAAAAAATTTTTGTATAACAAAAACATGCCCCCTTCTATGAAAATACATGTTCATTGGATGAACTTGATGAAAAACCAAATCATACAAAAATTTCAAAGCCTTTAAATTTTGATGGAAAGGGTTGAAAAGGCAAAGGACTTATTTTAAAAATCAATTGATAAAAAAAAAATGTTTAATGGGTTCAAAATGTCTAACTTTAGATGTAGGTCACATGTGCAGAAAATAATCTTGTCAAAAAACATGTATGGTTGTCCATTGAAGTTCATTTGGCCATTTTTTGGGATTTTTTTACATTTTTGGCATTAAACCAAAATATTCATACACTATTCATACACTATGAGTGTGAAAAATCACCATGAACACATGAATTATCTTATGTTGGATTATTCAATTTTTCTCACTTAACTTTGTTTCATGTAAATATTATTTGGAAAAATATAGCTCTAAAAAGGTCCTTAAGTCCTTTTTTTTTTGGGTACCCTAACAATGAATGGACCTAAGTTTTTAAAGAACTTATAGTATGCCCAAATATTTGCAATAGTAGTTGAATAGTCATGAAGGTGTTTAGATTTTTGAATTAAGGATCTTTTTAATAGTAACCTAATACCTTAAGATCAACAACCCCGATGATGCCATTTGGCGTAATCTATAGTTCTTTCCCTAGATTTAAGAAAAAAACATTGCAACATTGTTATAGTTCTATTTGAAATCCAAACCTTTCTTTGGCTTTTTATATCTCTTGTCTTTTTCCTTTAGGTCTATTTCTCTTAGATGCCACACTTTGTGTGCCTTGCTAGGAAAACAATGTCGATACCATGGTTTACATTTTGTGTAACTCTCTAGGAAGATAATGTCTATCATTGCCTATGTTGTGTGCACTTTTATTCTGTGCACCTCTCTAAGAAAACAATGTTAATGCCACCACTATTGATCTTTTGTGCATACTGGTGCATTATTTTTTGTTGACGCTTGTCTGTGAATGTTTAGGACACCATTGCCAAAAACTATTGATGTTCCCTTATTGACATTCCCTCATTGAATGTCCCCATCCCCAACATTTTTTTGCCACAAATTAACGATCCTTTAAGCAAGATCTTTGGCCAAGTTACTTCTCCAACAAATAAAATGTCTATGTGCATTATTTACCCAAGATGCCATTACTAGAACCTCTTTATTGAGGCCATCACTATTGACACAAATATTAATAGGAAGGTGAAAATCTTTTAAGGTGAATCACATAAGACAAAAAAGGTTTAATCTTTACTATAATCCTTTTTTACATTATATTTTGATCCCCATAAAAAATAATGAATCAAAATTTGTTAAAAATTTTAGAAGGACTATATTTTAGACCATTACAATTATAGATTCCATCATAATCATCCAGAAATGTGTCTTTACATGGTAAAAAAGGACTAGGTAAAAAAGACAAAAAAGGATGACATCGTGACAAGATTTTGGTACACCTTAATGAATTTGGACCTAGGAGGCCATCACTATTGACATAGACTAGAGGCCATCGCATTAACATAGACATCACCATCTACCATCTTTTTTTTGTCTTTCATTTGCCATGTATGTCTGCCACCTTATTAGGGTTACCATGTTTGTGTTTGCCATTGCTTCATTTCATTTCATTTTTGTGTTTGTGTTTTCTACAAGAAGTTGATGCCTCAATGGTAATGAAAATGGCCAAATTACCCCCATGCCACATTTTTTTTTTGTTAAGAGTGAATAACTACTTTTTTATTGCCATCATTATTCGTTCTCTTCCCCTTACTCCTTAGTTTTACGTTATTCCTTATATTTCACTCCATATCTTCACCTTACCCCTTTGTCTTGACCTTACTCTTTTTTTTTACTTCATTCTATTTTTACCTTACCCCCTATCTTTACCATACTCCATATATCTCCTTTACTCCCTGACCTATGTGTTTATTCCTTTTGTTTTTGGGATTTTCCTTTTTGATTGGCCACTAGAATCCACCACAAACCTTCCTTCATTTACAATATTTGAGTGGAAGGTTGGACATGCTTAGCAAGTTGCATTTCCCCCCTTTTTTGTTGTTTAACATTTCTTTGTCATGTAAAGGTGATTCCTATGCTAAACTCCATGTAGCCTTGAGGATGAGCTCGATACCTTGCTCTAAAATAATTGTGAAATTTTTCACTAACAACCCTAATAGAAGTAGCAAACCATGCCTCGTTAAATTTAGCTTTATTTTCTTTATCAATTATATTTCCTTTGAGCTATTTGCTCAACTTGGGTGAACTATGTATGTTTAGCCCTTTTCGAACTTTTTTCTTCCCTATTTTTAATTTTTACTCCTTTAGTTTATTTGTAATTTTTTTGTTCACAACCTTCTATTTTAGAATAACCAAATATTGGTATGATGTTACCACTTGAATTGGAATAATCCATTAGTGGTTTGTTGCTTTGTTTTTTCTTGGTTGGCAATCCAAGCACTAATAGTAGGTGAGCCCATCCAACTCCTTCACTTTGATTTGAACCAATTAGGTCTTTTGATTCTAAAGTAACATCTTCCAAGTCCACCACTAATTGATCTTCGTCATGGTTGTTTATTGTTGTGCTAGAACTATTTGACATTTCGACTTTAGTGATGTGACATGGTGAAGGTGGGTAATTAGGAATAGTTTGAAGCTTTGCTTGAAAGGTCATTGCAATGTTTAGCAAATTTTGTGACAATTTCAACCTCACTATTCTACATTCATTTGTTGCATTTAAATAGTATGAAAGTTCATGTTCCTCTTCTTTTGCTACAATGAATACATCATTTGGACCAAATTTTCCAACCATAGTTGTAGGATTTAGTGGCCAGATTCCATAAACTTTACACCTTGATTTTGTGTTTTCCTTTTTCAAGGATTTTTGCAAGGCCTTGTCCACCTATGTTAGGGTAATTTTGTGTGGTTCAAGATAGTTGTTTTTTGCCATGGCATATATATATTTTTTTCCTAAAAGATGTTTTGAATGGCTTAAAGTAGGTGTCAACATCTAATGGCTGTAGTGCATATGAAGTATGAATAGGTAAGGTGACCATATTTAACCCAATTTTTGCTACTTGTTCCAATGCTTGTATTGTAACATGAAAACCATGCCCATCTAGAATAAAAAGATGTCAATATTCTTGAAAAACCCCCTTTGGAACATATTTGCCAAAAAAAAGACAACCACTAGTTGAATAGGCAAATTGTCATCCAAGCCTTTTTTGGCATTGCCATGCATGTTCCCAGTCTACAATCTCAAATGTGGTCTTCTCACATCCTTGAACATTTGAAAATGTAAAATGCAAGCAATGTTGGCCCTACAACATTAACAACACAATTCAATCAACTATTCTTAAAACTTAAAGATGGTGCCATAAACATCCCATGAGCCTTGCCTAACCAAAACTTTAGCATTAGATTGACACCCTACTTGAATTCCTATTTTGTCTGAATTCCAAATGTGATTTGATGTATATAATTTGTGTTGTTTGTACAAGTTTTCCAAGTTGGAATAGAAGGTATGGCATGATTCCCTAGTAAATCCTTTTTCCTTACAAACCTTCAGTTTTTTTGCTAGTTGAATACTCATATATGGATGATGATTTTTAAACTAATACCACCAACTTGTTTTTAGGACGCAATTTCAAAATGGGGTAGGTCTAGTTTATGTGATTTTAGTAACCTTTAGCTTCAGTTGTTGAAGGGTGACAGATAATCTAGCAGTTTGCATGTTCAAAACCCAAATGATAATTATTATATCTTCTTATTTTGCTAGTACATTTTGGGGTCCCACTTTCCTACTTTTGGTTCTACCATTGAGATTTGAAAATGAAGTAAGTGGAATGTTCTAATACCTAACTGCCTTTAACAAAGAAATTTGTCCCTTCTCCATTGTAGCCATGGCATTTTCTAGAAGTTGATATATCCATTTGGCTTGCTTAGTTGCATTAGGTATTTTATTAATTTTGGTTGACTTTTGTATTTATACTATGGGAGGATGGCATTGTTGTTATGTTGGTGCTTGAACTGGTTGTGATTGTGGAGTTTTTTGCATTGTTGGTGATAGGTTATGGAGGTTGATTATTTTGCTCTGCATAAGTGGTACCTGAAATGCCATTGCATTGCTTTTGTGGCACATTCAAATGTGTTATAATGTAGTTTATTAGTGATGCACCCCTAGCACGTTGTGATGATCATTATAGGGCCCAACTATGTATTGACGCATTCATTTTAGCCCTATTCCTCATGGTCTTAATCTCCAACCATTAGGGGTGTCCATTCAAGTCTTACTAGACATACGAATTTATGTTTCTTGTATGAAGACCAAGAAATCAAAAAATGTGTTAGATCTAGATAGTGTTCAAGTGCATAGGTTTTTAGCTATTCACTTGAAACAAGAAGTTCATAAAATTTAACAAAGTTAGCCCAATCTAATGTGACGTCAATTCTAGATGTGCAAGGAGTTGGAATGTATTTCAAGGTGCAATGTGAAAGAAGATAAGGAAATCTATGATTGGTGCTACTATTAGAATGAGATGGTTGCTTTAAGAATGTTGATTGTTGAATCCAGTGATAATAGACATAACTTGAGTAGTTGATATTGTACTTTTGTATTAGCTTGGTAGACCACTTAGATTTACCTTTTTTTACACTATTTCTATTCCTTCAAACATTTCTATCTCCTCCTTGACTACCAACACAATAGGAACTTTTCTTACTTTCTCCCTAATTTCAAATGTAGTAAGGACTTCTTTCTTCACATCCCTTGCATTAGGGTCGATTTTTATTACCTTTTTAAATCTCAGTTGTAATTAGATTGTTGTCTAATCCCTTATTGATCCTAAACTATAATCTTTTTACAAAATGTTGAAACTCTTGCAAAGAACTTCCACCTTGATATGACATGCTTAGTCTAGAACTACAAGGTTTTACAATAGGATTGCAATGCAAAACTATGTGATATTTGCCCTTACCTTGTTGCTTCATGACTTTTGGTAGGAAAATGCCATATAGGAATTTTGGTGGGAAAGTTTTTAATGGATTTACTTAGTTCTTGATCCAATGGTATCCAAAGTTGTCCTCACTATTTTAATGGAGTTGTTTCTTGTGTCTAATCTATTCTAGCATAGGTCAATTTCTTTATTTATATGTTATGTCATTTATTTTCTATTCACCCAAGGAGACATTCCCAAACACTTGGCTTTCTTTTGGTGCATGACATTTTAAATTAACCATCATATCATTGTTTATCAATGTTACCTTGGACCTCTATTACCGAACAAAAAATTGCATGAAAGTGAAAAGAAGTATGTGTTCCAAAATGCTCCTTGTTTTAACCCTTATTCTTGAACATTAAATATCCAAAGGTGTTTTGCATTTTATAAATTTAAGTTTTTTGGCCGAACATTCGATCATTAAAGTTCATTTAAACAATAATCAACATAAGCAAGAACAAACGCTAATGTTATAAACCATTAAATAGGTGTTTGCTCACTAGCTTCCAATTGGTGATGGGACATTCTACCTTAAGTTGAAGTTGATTTAGAAACAAAGTTTCTAATGCAAGTGTTGTCCTAATAGGTATTGACAAGTAATCTATAGATCTGACATGGCACTAATTATTCGATTATTCTCAAATGACAAGTGAATATGTCTCATTTTATCATTTATGCAGGAATGTCACACTTGACAAAATGTGCAAAAGTAATGAATAATGCAAGAAGTGACCAGCACATGTTTGATGATAAATATATGTAGTCATAAACATGACTAATTTCAAAGGGAAGTATTCAACCTTTTTCAAAACAAAGCGTAATCAACAAAAGGAAATAATCTGCTAACTTAAAAGATAGATAATCATCAGTAGGTAATTTGTAGTAATTAACAAGAGGGAGTAAATGATTACATGATAAAGGGAGAGCTAATTTAGACTTAATAATTGAATAAAGAAAATTGATTTTGAATCGTTGGCCTTTCAATCCCTACCTTTACTAATCATTAGACTTATGCATCAAAATAAGTGATGTACAGCTTGAAGTTACGTAGTTAGATAGTTGGCCCTTACTTATGACCTTATGTCCCATCTTCTGTTGTTTCCTTTCCATTTCATGAAGTTAAATTCTCCTTATGGTCTGCTGTTAGAAATGAATACTTAAACTTGAGAAAAGAAACCCTGAACTATAAATGTTTTGGTTTTTTAGGGTCCACCAAATATGGTTAGGTAATCTTAGGATTTTGGTTTACAGCTTATGTAGATTGCCCCAAACTCAAGTTCATTAGTTTCATATCTAAATCTTTGATAAAATATCTAATAATAGCAATAATCATCAAATCCATCAAATACTTGAGCCTCTCATATTAACCTTTCACAATATCAAACATTAAAAAAATAGGCCATTTCATTCTGATCAATCATCATGATATTTTTTGTCCTATTTCTAGGAAGTTTTGATTTTTAGGTTTAAAGGACCAAGACCATAACCATGACATGGTCATCAATAGGCACTAGAGAAAATTCATCCATTTTCATGAAAAAAAATGAAAAAAAATGTTGGGCAAGCCAATCCCTTGTCCTAAAGCACTTCAAGAAATTCCCAGTGTATTTGGAGGGCTTCACAAGGGGCCTCTTACACCTCTTGTAGGTGTAAGACCATTGTCTCTCTCCTTATCACCTCAAGTCTATGTGATCTAGGTAATGACCTATCAGCTATTTGTATGTAGTTGGAAGGTGCCTTAAATCTGTAAGATTCACTTTTAGATTAGGAGGTCATCTTAAGGTCTGCCATTGTTTTTTCTTAGTTTGACATGGTCATTATGTGTCGTAAGGCCCTTGGATGAGGGTGTTACCAGAAACTGGTGCTGCCATCAGCTGCTGCCTTGGGTGAGCACCTTGCATAGGAGAAGGCTCTGTAGCCGAATCCTTCCAGATTTGAGGTCCCCGTCCCGAGGTAGGTGGGCCGAGGGGAGGGGCCGAAAATCCGGAAGGAATGGGCTATGGAGCCTTCTCTCACCTTTAAGTACAGAGATTTTGCGGCGCCCCCTTATCTTTTTCTTTTGCCCTTGTTTACTTTGCCCTAAAGCCAAAGCGTACGAAGCTACAACGGCCTCTGTCCTTGTTTGCGCCCTAAAGGTGATTTGTATGAGGCAGGTTCTTTATTTTCAATTTTGTCATATAGCCAAGGTTGTGATTATTCTTAAAATTTGCCATATCGGCGATCTAAAAACTGAAAGCAAAAATTCTGCAGCTTCCTTCTTTATTTCTGGCGACCTACCAGAACTTAGTGTAGCATCTTGATGATTTTAATTTTTTTTATTTTGCCAAAAACCACTCAAATTTCGCCACCTTGAAATTTTTTCAAGTATTTAAAAACAATTCCGAATAATAAAGTTTTCATATATAAGCATTAGGGTTGAATGTTATAGTCTTGAACATTTGATTCCTTTTGTGATTTTTTCAAATCGGCAAATTTTTCCAATTTCTAAATTTATTTCAGAGAACAAAGTGGAATTTTTTTTTTGGAATTAAATTTTTTTTAATATCAAGATAATAAGAAATGGAAAAAAAAATCTTGAAAGAAACTTAAAAGAAAAGAAAATCTATGTTAAAAATTTTGAGAAAAAGAAAAGAAAAAAAGAAAAAATTGCTGGCTGTACCTTCCGAAACCCGCAAGTTTACAGCCTGTCCTGTAATGTAACTTTGGGGCTTTGGAAGTTACACTGCCCAAATTCAGGCCAGTGATTGTCCTCAAATTACAATGAAAAAAAAAGCACTGGACTTTACATTTTGCTATTGCCCCTGTCCAAGGGCCTTACCTACGAGTTATGAATGTAAAGCTCCTCATAATCTTCACTATGATGGGCCCCTTGTTAGAAGAATGCCCTACCATGGGGCCCTTACCCTGAATTTAATGTCATTGGGCACTGTAGAAGATAATGGATGAGTCTCAGCAATAGCTTTTATTTGTTCACACACCATTGTCTACGTTGCAATGAAAAGTAGATTTCCTTCACCCCTATGGTGTGTCACATCATCGACACGTGTCACATCTAGGTCACAGATATCGCAATCCGCAACAGTTAACTTGATCCCCTTCCTAGTCATTCCGTGCGCCCATCCTGTGCTGACGCGTGGGGCCCACTTTTGGCTCATTTCTCCGGTCTCGACCCGCCATGTTCATAGCGTTCCCATAAATCCCTGCAACCATTCAACATTCAAAAATCTCTTGGTTTTTACTCACGGTCTCAAACCAGGGTTTTTTTTAAAAACAAATTTTACAAAACTTCCAATACATTACGAAACTTAGTCGAATTTACACTAGGAAAAAAAAACCCAAAAATTTCCCTATTTTAAAAATTTGAAACGCAATTTGTAGGGAAATAAACGCTCGTCTCAACACTTTCTTGCCATTAATACAAGAAGAAATTGTTGAATTTTGTGTTTTGAGATTCTGGAAAAAAGGTATAATTTTTTTTTGAAATTAGAAGTTGGGATTTGGAGAGTAATTTGGAGCTTGACATAATCAAAAGACAGAGATTCACCCATTCTGCAGTGCGGCCATTCAGACAAAATTCTTTGAATTTTGGGTTTTGGGATTAGTATTCGAGAAAAAGGAAATTTAGTTTTTTTCTTTTTCTTTTTTCTCTAACTGTTTTAGCACTTGAAGGCTGTGGAAGAAAGTACTTAAGAAAGTAAATTTGAGGAGTGTTGAATTCAAAGAGAATGTGAGAGATCGTGTGTGATGCTCCTCTCAGACAGAAGCTGATCTGGGTTCTTGGATCCGATGCTGATTCCTGAAGATGATGCGAAAAGTGGAGAAGCACGCCCAGCTGTTGTCCGCTAGCTGCTCAGGGTGGGTACATTTCAGCCGCATCTTCCGAGTACGCGGGAACTTCGTGTAGTCCACAAACGCGTGCACACGTCGAGTCTTGTGTACATGCATGCATTGGCCTTTATACGCAAATGGGTGCAACAATGTAGTCACCAAACCGCATGTCAAGCACAATGTTGAAACGACTCCAGTACGATCTTATGATCTTGATCATAAAACCTGATTCTTTTCAGCAATTCGACGAGTCCTAAGCCTGATTTCAGCAGCAACTCATTTCTAAAGAACTCAGGGTATTATCTACTATCGCGCAGCGCATACAGGTCTTTTTCAGCAGTTCCTCTACCAGCAGCAGAGACTCTCAACGTCTGTAACAACCCGAGCAACAAAGTACCTGCGTATAAGATTTTGCAAATTCAAGTATTGGCAGGGGAAAGTTAGGACTGTACAATTATACATGAAACAGTCTGGACTGTACAGAAGGTTTTTCAGGAAATCTACTTGATGATTTCCTGTATGTGTGCAGGTAAGGTCTGTAAACACCCAGCCAACAATGGTACTTGTGCACAGAAATAATTGCATGTAAGCTTTGTAGAACTCTAGATCAGTGCAGCAAAGTACCAGTGATAGATCAGAAATTGCACTTGGAGCTTTGACAGCAGGAATCTAGCCCAGAAATGAAACAGCAGGTTTTACAGAATCATTTTCAGGTCAAATCTAATTGATGATTTCATGTCTGAGTGCACAGGAGCATATTTTCATGTACAACCTTGTATGATTTTCTTCTGCATCCTTGAAATTTTCCCATTGATCATTTCCACATTGAACTTCCAAATTCTGCATGGTCTAGTTTTTCATCCAGTCTTTTTCACACAGAATTCATTCAATCTTATGTGGTTGATGAAATAAAACTTTCATTTTGTCAATTTTTGCGGACTGAAATTCATCCATCAAAATTTCATTTCATCTAGTGCGGTTCCATTTAACCACATCCTTCACAATCCAGATGGTTCATACACCTTAGTCAACAGAATACTTCTGCTCCAAACTCTTGGGATCAGTGCTCTTTGACACATCTGTTTTCAAGCAAAATTTCAAATAATTGAGGGAAAACACACACACACACTACTTAAGATTGTTCACAAAACGTAAGTCTAAAGCAGTCTGGTAGTACTTTCCTTTAATATTGGAAAACGAGTCACACTGAATTTCCTATAATTATTGTACTTTCGCATTCCAACTTGCACCTAGGATTTTACCACGTAAGAAACTGGTCAAGTGCAAAGTCGACACCCCAAATTGCAAACTGAATGTAAGCTAACAAGCAATTGGTTATATTCTAAAATGTTTACATTGGGTGAAAGCATTTTAGGGGTCTCAAAAATTGTAATCAGAAAACTGTTTTGCAACATTTGATAATTAGCTTGGAACTTGGGCTAACCATTTTTAAAAAGAAAATTATTAACTATTGGAGGATTACAAATCTATGAATATATTTATCACAAAAATTTGTTACAAAGTATCAAAAAATTAGAAATATATTTCAAATCTGGGGTTGTAAATAATATTTTTGAATGAAATGTTGAGTGATGAATGGTGTTAATACAAATTATCAAATTTATTTAATGTATGTCATTAATCATCAGACATGTTTTTTTTGGTTTGTAAATCATCAATGTATATATATTTGCATATTTGTGTGATAATGTGTTTTACTTCTTTTCCTTTAGCTCATGCTACACCTTGAGGTTACTCTCAATTCAATTCACTTAAAATTATGTTTAGGACATTTTCTCTCACTAGAAAAAGAAGGCAATGCCCTTAATAATACTTTGAATGTTTTTAGAACATTAAACCTTAAACAATTCCCTTTTGATCTAAGGTTTTGTTTTGAACTCGCACTTGTCCAAATGCAATTGTTTCCCCATCATGACCATTGTTTGCCAACTTGAGATTGGATTTTCCTTCAAGCTAATTTAAGCATCACAACATTTAGCACCCAATTGCAAAGTTTGAAGTAGCACAAACCCTTGTCTTAGATGTTTCATTAAAAAAAATCCTAATTAACAAATTTACCATCATTTGGCAAACAAATTTTCAAAGTTCCATCAAATGAGATTTGAAATCTTGAGTCAAGTTACAACTAGAGTCAATTCCTTATTTTAAACCTTAATCACCATAATCAGCCTAAAATAAAAATTTACTTTATCAATGTACAAGGAATAATCCTGTTAAAAATTTCAAAATTTAATTTACTTGGGGCCATTGCAGATCACCTTGCTAGATTGTGAACCTACCTAAACGATAGAGAGAGAGAGCAAAGGAATTTTGAAGGAATGATCATATTAGACTCTTATACCTTCAAGACTTTTCAACAATGACTGCATACTGAACTTTAACTACAATCAATCAACCATAAAGTGATATGACGATCTGCAATCTGTCTTATGTTGTTAATTGGAGGCATATGATAGCCTCTGATACAACACAAGATTCAACCTTAAAACCTTTCTTAGTTTGGACTTTCAACTCATACCACATTGTCAGTAGAATAACTTTTGATAGAGAATCTTAAGACTATCACCTACTATTTGAAAATCCTAGTAGTAGTATGATATTTGTTGATGTAACAGGATTCTATAAGCATCTTTGGGTTCAACCACATGTTTCCAAGCGCCAACGATTCATGAGTGTTGAAATAGTTATTTTGGCAGAATCGGTGGTTTTCTTGTTATCATTTTGAGCTTTTGCATTGTCCTAGGTGACTCATAATCATCCTAACATTTGGAGGTTGTGTCAGTTCTGATGTGCGGTTTTCTGTTCCTATTTTTTTTATATCTAAGCATTCTTCACTGTTATAGGCTTGTACATGGTACATGGTGGTCTATGCACTAGTATTGAAGGACCCACTGATGTGGTATGGCTCCAGGCAATACCAGCCTTGTACAAGTACTAGCCTGATTCGGACTAAGGTCCTAAGAAAAATTTATTAATATTGCACTGATTTTGTACTAGTTTCAATATCAAATATATACTTATCTCATGCCAGCCAAAAATCAGTCTTGGACTGAATATTAGGACCATGCTTGTAGAATCTATTAAAAGACACCCAATACTAGGATTAGGCAGGTATGAATTTTTTAAAAAGACCCAATACTAGGATGAGACTGGTATGTTAAAAATTGGGTACCATACCAACACCTTTATTTTCCTCCTATTTTCCTTAATCTAATCCTGGCAGATTGCTGTTTTTATTTGTTTGGCAATGCATTTGATATGGAAGTTTGATATTTGAACCCTGGTTCCATGTATGCTAGAGCATCTCCTCAGCTAGCTAGTGAGTGACCGACCCCACTGACTGATAGATGTCAATTGCATGAGCCCAGACTACAATTCACACTCGTTGGGGATTGTGATCTGACCGAATTTTCTACATGACCTAGTGGTGACCTCATATTGTACAGGTTATTGGAGGCATTTTAACACCCGGGTCTCCTGTACAAAGAACCGGGTGTGGGTTGCTAATGAAAAAGCACCTGAACCGAAGACAACCGCTATTTGGTACATTACCCTTGGAAGACAAAGCATTCTTTATCAGGAAAACCTATAAAGTGAACCTTAAAGTGTCAATTGCATAAAGTAGAAACCTATTTTTGCTCATGGAAACACATTATTGACTTCTTAAAATGGTCACTATAGTCAGACTAATTATAATTAGTCATGTTAATGATATATTTAACAATGAAAGGTGGGCCCAAACAATAAAATGAGGAAAACCATATGCAAAAAATAATGGGCATTTGCTGTAGACTAAGTAGGTATGTAAGTAGGTCATTGAGCTAGGCTAATTATTTGGAAAGTAAGCTAAGTACATAAGAAAATAAAATTTTCAATTATTAATTATATACTATATTTAATAGGTATTAAATATTATTATTATTAATTAATTAATTATTGATGTGTTTTAGTTTCATTAAAATTTAGATGTAATTTGATTTTATCATTTAAAAATTTGCCAAAGTTTAATCAACTATCAATTTTTTTGAAGGTTTAGTCAACTTTTAATTTCTTCAATATGTAGTCAAGTTTTAGGTCAAATGTTAATTTAGCCAATGTTTAGTCACAATTTAATCAAATTTTAGTTTAACCAATGTTTAGTCAAGTTTTTGTTTAAGCAAGGTTTAATCAAATTTTAATCAATTTTAATTTAATTAATGTTCAACCAAATTTCAGTTTAAACAAGATTTAATCAAATTTTCGTCAATTTTAATTTAGCTAAGGTTTAACCAATTTTTACTCAAATTTTAGTCAATTATTTTTACCCAATGTGTAACCAAAGTTTAAACAATGTTTATTCAATATTTAATCAAATTTTTGTTTAGTGAAATTTTAACCAATTTTTAGTCAATGTGGAGCCAGAATTTTATTTAGCCAAGGTTTGCTAGTAAATTGAATTTTTTTGGTTTTTGCCCAAAACATTTCAATGATTATTTGAAAAAAATTCAATTACTGGTCCAAATTATTATTTGGTTGCCAACCAATTTTTTTTCAATCACCAGAGGATTGTTGTGATCCAAAGTAGTTTCGGTCACAATAGGGTTTAAAGCAATTGAATGACATTAGAATTTTCAATTGTCTCTAATTATTTTTCAACCGATCCAACTTCATTTTGATCTAAGTTGACCCTATTTCAATGTGATGCTAGGCTGCATCACTGTCCACATTGATGCATCGTGTCATGACAAATTTTTGACCGTTGTGACAACCTTAAATACTATTAGTAGGGTAGTTTAAAACTCAAAAAACAAGATGGTTTTTTGGCTCTAACCGGAAAGGTTATATAAGACTGTTGGTTCTAATTTAAAACCTTAGTTGTAGACTAGCTGCTACCGGCTTCAACCTGAAGATAATTATTTTGATGACATAGAAGACCAAGATGTAGTGAACTTGCAAAAATTGAAAAGCTAAGATAGAATCTAGGTTACATTGTTCATGGCCATTGAACAATCTCATGCTACTCCATCATGGCAGATGGAGTGATTTGCCTATCACATAGTTATGGACATATTGTTTTTGACTATGTGAAGGCATTTTTTCTCCTATTTTTTTCCTTGTACACTTGGGGGCATGACCTCTTTTATGTAAAAATTTGACAATATTTAACTAAACAAATGGTTGGTAGGGTTTAGGGTAGGGTCTAAACCCTAAACCCAACGATAAATTAAAATTGAAACTTAATTGTAAAGTTCACCTTACTTATTAAGTTTTCAAAAACGAACAACTTTTCTACTTAAACATCCTGACCTTATTTTCACGACTATTTTTTCACAATTCTGATTTTGATTCTGGATTTAATAAATAATAATTCTGTTCAGTTCTTATGCCCGTTCCAATAAAATGATGTGAACTTGAATTTGGGTCACAAGAACTTGAATCCTGGGTTTTTACCCTGTCAACCAAATATGCTCCCAGCAGTGATACTTACGAAAGTGGGGGTGAGTATTAATAATTGCACCAAACGCCTGTCAGGTATCAAAGTTGATAAAGGTAGTTATTTAAAAAAATTGAAATACCCGATTCTGATATATAGACATGTTTATCAAAAAATCAAACCAGCTTATTACATAACTGCCTAGAAAAATATCAGATGTTTCATGAAACCAGACAGTTCTTTGAAGAATTGTCAGGAACCAGTGGATCTTCAATTCTGATTTTTTAAAAATACCCAGACCCAGTGGTTCTTTGATTCTAATTGTTCAGCAAAACTTAGCCACAAAAACTTGTCAGCTACAATTTTAGGAAAAAAAAAATTGGAAAACAAAACACTAACCATTCATAAATTTCCTAGCCCATCTTCATCCCAGGCAACCCTATTCCCATTGAAGTTAGCGACTTTTCCAGTATCCAGATTCTTTGAATGCAGCACGCAATATGTACACAGTGCAAGGAGAGACGCGCGTCTCTACAGGAAGAACGAAGAGACATAGACTTCGCTGCAGCTGCCAACCCTGATGCTTGTAATTATGTGCAATAATGTTGATTCACAGTGTCAGCTAAATTTGCTCCTCAATGATTTAGAAGCTGCTCCCGTTATCCCTCTTGATGATTTTGAATATGCAGAATCTTGGAAATTGTATCAAATGGCGTATATTATATAACATATCGAGTATCAACTGCACGTTTCCAGAACAGCTGTGCTGTAACTAGAATTTGTAAAGAATAATGACAAGTCTAGTGTCATATACATGATCACTTCAACTTCTATTGTCGTTAAACTGTCTGGCTAGCTCAATCTGTTCTTATGTACATTCGGAGACTGCAATCTGAGGCGTATAAGCATCTGAAGGCTCGGGCCCCGAAGTGATCTCCTCACTTTGGATGACATACGTACCCTAGTGCAAGACGCTTATACAGCGGCACTAGGGTTGAACAACAGTTTCCTGGAGATCTTTTCTCGTAGCTAGTGGCCCAATAGTTAATTGAAAACCATGAGACTGCAACTCTACCTCAAGACTTTCTAGCTGTCCAGTTGTTTGTCATCCTGATTCCCAATGCCTTTCTGGCACCAGCTGCTTTAAGTTCGAGGAGAACTTGGAAGCTTTTTCAACATGGCCTGGCATATGATTGCAGCTGGTGAAGTAAGCTCCGCCATATGCATTCCAAATGTTCGGTTGCAACCATCATGATGATATTATGATGCATCCAGACATACTCGATGCCTTACGTCATTAAGCAGGACTGACAGCTTAGTAGACTAGTAAGATATATATTCATGCAAGCAGCTGTGGCTCAGTTGCAAGCGCTTGCGAGCTGATGACTATTTGCAAAGCGGCTGTTAGTCTTGATCATGTGAAATCTAATAGTTTGAAATGCGCCTCGTGGCTATACTACATTACAGCGTGCAACCCACAAAGCGAATGAGAAACGTACGTTCTCAGGAATTCTAATAGCGGGAATCCAGTACTGCATCAGCCGTACTTATTCATATAAGGCGGTGCCCGCCCTCTGTGAGCGCGCCTGCAAGACACCGCTTTCCTGCGAACTGAGCTATCCCGGTAACCAAGCAACTGCAGCTGTGATCTTTTCGTGAAGTGCGCATGAGGCATTGACATGCGATGCCGGGTCGCGTCCTCGCAGAGACAGCTCGGGGACACCAGCTGGTTCACCGCCTTAGTTTGAGGGTTTGGGTTGCTTTCTGCTGCTGTGATCTGTTCTTGAATCTTGGGACAGTACTGGCGTTGAAATGCGATGCCGGGTGTCCTCGCAGAGACACTAGTCGCAGGGAGGCACCAGCTGGTCCGCATAGTTTCTTGCGTTTGGGTTGCTTTCCACACTTGGAGTTCTGTGTAACTCCCAGATGTTTCTATCAAGGATTTTTCTCGAGTTCCTGTGCATTGCTTTACAAGCTGTTGGTCCGGATTTTTACTGACAGGGATCTGACTCCTGAGCGTGGGTCGGATCCTGCTGCGACAAGATTTTATGACCACGCGATTTGTCATTCACTGAGCACGTACTATTGCAGCGTACCCCAGATCAGAGCTGCCAACAGCAGCTAGGTACCACGCACGGTAGCTTCCTTGCGCAATTGGCTGATCTAGTGCCTACCACACTGTCACCCCCTCTCAGTAATCTTGTCGCATGTACGCATGAACGATTAGTCTCCTGCAGAAGTAGGAAACGTAGCACAATTGTACAACACCTTATCAGTAGTCAGCACATTGATATTGCGCGCAGGTTGCGTATTTCGAAAGGTTATATATATAAGAAACTGATGATCTCCGGTGCTACTCCTGTCTAGCTCAGTCACATTGTTACGCAACCATTCATCTGTTGCCTTCCCGAACCTTATGGTGTGCAGCCATGTTCAAGACTACCAATTTATTGAGCGAATAAGATCCTCTCCTTCGCTCCACAATTTCATCTACAACTTTCTTTGAGTCCCCTTCGGTGATCATTCAACTTCCCCTGGTAAAAGCTGTTGTGTCCAGATTTCAGCTCTCTACACTAGTGTGTTCATAGTCTGAGACTTGGACTGCAAGCAGTTTATTGCGGGTCCGACTAACACTAGACAGCCTCGCGAGTCGACATCAGCTACTACCCATTGGCTAAGGTTACACAGTTTTCCTGCCGGTTTTCAAATTGTGCTTGCAAGAAGCTTCTCTAAGTTGAAGGCCGTCGAAAAATAAATCCACAACTATGTCGATGGGGATAAATGAGGTGCGAGTTCTGACCCTGCAATTAAATGCAGTTGCAGTACTGTGTAGGATCCAGCTATTAATGTATAGAAGAAATTAAGATCCTAGCTGCTATGCAACGAGTATGTGCGATAGTCTGACAGCTTGTAGCGTCTGGGACCTCTTGTGCAGGTCTTCTCCCGGCAAAGAGAGGAGCCATCTTGGATTTCTGTCGACAGAATCGGCTCTTACCGCGACCGTCCCGTCCAAGGTTCTCCTTTCGCTCGAAATGGTCGCTATTTGCAGGTATAGAATTGATATTGATGGTTCTTTGAGGACCAAAAACTCCAAGTTGATTGATTGAAGTTATAAGGTCTCTTTTCATTAGACTGCTATGATCACACTGACACAGAGTGTGTCTCTGACATAGAGCCTTGTTTCTTGCTGAAAGGGAGAGTCGATTTCCATGGTAGAGATGCAAATGCGTTGAAAATATGTAATGAAGTTAGGAACTCTGGGAACACATTTTCTTATGAAAAAAAGGGACAGATGTCGTTGCATGGTGAGTAGCATTTTGACTGACGGCTCTCACAGCATCTGCAATTGGTCAATGCTTGCTCGGTAGAGCTGTGAGATGACTATGACAGCAGCTAACCCAAAAAACTGTTGCGATCACAGCAGCCTAGTGGAAAGATGTCCTTAGCATGGATCCAATATTTGCAACTGTTTGTGCAGTACATTGAACTACAGGTGCCAATGTGTTGCACCAAATGCCAAGAGAAAGTGAGAGAAGAGCTTTTCGAGATGGAAGGAGTCTACAGCGTACTATGCGACCAGCAAAGTCAAAGAGTGACAATCACGGCAAGCCACTACGTTGACCCTCTTCGTCTGCTCAGGAAGGTGAAGCGTATCAAGAAAAAGTCGGAGTTCTGGGTCGAAAATACTTGGTTACACGCGGACGCCCGCGAGTATGCAGCCGGATTGAACTCCACTGGAGCCAGGTCATATAACCGATCCCAAAGAAACCAGTACACACTCCCATCTTCTAGCCGAACTTTCTTCGATCCATACCACAATACAATGACTTCTTTCGATCCATACCACACTACATATTATCTACCTCCTTATGCACAGTCATACTATACTGAGTACGACCCCTACCCCAGTTGTTATTATTATTGAATAGAATTAAAACTTACCGTGAACTCTAGGAGCGGTGCGCTCCCATGATAGTGACCACCCCAAAACTAAAGGGGGGCGGGGGATATCACAACAATTCGTATCAGTACTTGAGCTCTATTTCACCACCGCCAGCTAGACACACCTCAAAGAAGGTTCTCGGTAAACATGAACAATATTATTAATGCAAGGCTCCAAGGAAATTAAAGGGGATAGTATAGTTATTTGCCCAGATCACGGATCACTGTTGAAGAGTTCCAAAGAAGTGCACGCAGCTTGAGGATAGTTTATATGAAGATGATAGTCAAACTAGTATAGCTTTAGAAATTAGTGTAAATAAAAATATACGTTTGGCAGGGATTCATCAAACAAAACAAAAGAAAAATACTTTAATACTTGTACTTGAAGGACTTAGTTTTAACTTCTAGTAGCCCCCAGATCATTGAGAAACAGGTTTTCAAAGCGTGCACGATAGTCGACGAACCTGGTAGTACAGCCCGCAGTTTATTAGTTTTATTACTAGTAATTACGCTTTTAGTATCACTAGTGCTGACACTTGAGGCTGCAACTAGCAATATCTGGTGGGAAGTTTGCTACTTCTAGTGAGGGATTGAAAGAGGGACTAAAAGACGACAATTGTATGCACACAAAGCATAAAGATCACACCAGAATGGGGTATTAAATCCCGTTACTTCGTATTAAAGATTCATACTAAAGTTGTGCAATATGGGGTATGATGTTTTTTTTTAAAAATCTTCAAAAAAACACATTAATGGGCAATATTCTCAAAATGGTGGCGTGCATATATGTTAGGACTATTTCGAAACTTTTTAGTAGTACACATTTGACTAATTACACAGAAATTACACAAGAATTAGATATCTTTTATTTAAAATCTATGATTGGAAAAATTAAAAATTTACATGTGTTTAGATTTTTTTTTAAATTACATGTTTCATAACAATTTGATCTTGAGCCAATCTTACACCAAACACTTGGGCCAATGACTCTTCTTGGGGTTTAAATTTGATCGGTCTCATAAAAATAGATGAACTTTTTGATAAGTTGAACATTAAAAAAAAACATTAAATTTTTTATATCATACTTTGACATAGTATTTCATTATAAGAAGAAAAAAGGTGATTTATAACTAGCTTTGTAATTGGATTCTTGAGTTATAATGACTAAATTTTTCAATTCATTGTAAATATTTTTACAAGCATGAGTGTTATCGAACAAGTTGTATGAATTGTAATGAATGAAATTCATTATATGTGAAATTATAAATGTATGCAACTCATACAACTCAATTTCAACTATATAAGAACAATCATTGTATAATTCCAATATAACTAATTTACAACAACCATGGTAACATCATCTTAATGTCATTTTTCATCAATCCATCAAAATCTAACACATGTCATAGTCAAAAGTTGCCATGTGACATAGTAATTGAATTTTTAAAATAAAATAAAAATTTAGTTAAATAGTTAGGTAGGTCAATACATAGACATAAGTAGGTAGGTAGGTAAAATTAAGTACATAGGTGAAAAAGTAAAACTAATTCCTTCACACTTTACTTAAATAGGCATGTAGCTAAAAATTAACAAGTGTAGGTCAACTAAAATACATACATAATAAGAAAATTAATCATTTGGTAATTAATTATCTAAACTACTTATTGGAATTCATTATTTTAATTCAAATAGTTAGTTATTTATTGAATTTAGATAATTAATTCTTAAATATTCAATTCAAAGAACTAATTATTTGAATTAACTTACTAATTAATAATTTATTTGAACTAATAAGTCCAATTCATCTTTTTTTTTTTTTAATCATTTCAAATAATTTACTATCAAATAATTAATTATTTAAATTAAACTGATTAATTGAGCTTACTATTTAATTAGTCATTTTACTTAATTAATTTATAATAATTAAATGAGTTATGTATTATTTAATAATAGTTAATATATTATTGAAAAAAATTCATTATTAAATATGAATTTGAATATAATACATAATTATGAAATAATTAATTATCTGAATTTTTAAATTGCTAATTAATTATTTGAACTTAATATTTTTATGAACTAATTTAATTTAGAAAATTGATTAGTTATTTGATTATTTATAAATTTATTACTTGATTCAATTAACAAATCGATTATTTGAATTAAAATGATTAATTCAAAATTAACTATTAAATATTAATTAACATGCAAAAACTAATAAATTATTGAAAAATAATGGAAAAGTAATTTTTTATAGTAGTAACATAATGGCACAACTAGTTGTATCAGTGAGAATCATAATTGATAATTACTTGCGAGTGTCATATCTAATGGGCAATGGAAATTCATACATGTGTCATGACTGTATTATCATGCCCATACATGGCCTCATACATGATGGCCAGTTACGGGCATGCCTATGTGCACTTTTAGGGTTAATGTATGGTCTTAGGTGATTGTACGCTATTAGGTACTTAGGGTTTTAGTTTGTTGTTATCTGTATAAAAGGACAAGCCCTTCCTTTCTCATTTTAATTTTCTAGAATTCTTTTGTCAAGAGAGTTTCCTCCATAGTCAGATTGGATTTTTAAATGCTCACGGCGGCCATTGCACGACCACCATCTACATACATTACATGTTCTTCTTTCTTTGCAATTCAATTATAAAAAAACTTTTTTTTGTTGTTTAATGTTGAAAGCAACAAATTTCTTTTGAGCTTTGAGTTCTTTTGCAGTTGATGTTGTTGTTATGTTACTTCTCCTTTCATGTTTCCTATTATGGCTATAATACAAGCGCAAGAAAAGAAGGAAAACTAACAACAGCCTACATGTTGTCTTCTTTTCCACAACAGGAACAACTCAAGTAACAACCCCGGCTGCTCCTCCTTTTGCCACGACTCCAGTGGGGGCGAAGGAAGTGGTTGTGACACCAAGTTCATGTGACAACTTGTTCGTCACAATTGTAGTAAGCTCCTAGGTAACATCACCCAAAATCTTCACCCAAGCATGCACATGTGTGTGTGCATGTTGTAGCACAAGAAGAGGCGTTGCCAAAATTTCCACCTTACACCTACTGTTGTTTTCTACTATTGTGCAAACCTATTGCTGAGGAGGACCAACGTAGCTTCAACAAACCCAAAATGACCATGTGTAGTGGTTTCCCTAATCTAACATCAACATCCAAATCCAAAGCATGGGTGTCAAGAATCCTTCTATTAAGGTGGTTGACATAATCATTTTTTTTTGTTCCCTTAAACTTTCCCTTGTGCGTGTCTTCTGTCTTTTTTTTCTCTCTACTGTGTTCTTGCGAAGAAAGGAGGAACGAAGGCGAACATTGAAAAGACAATAAACAAACATGAAGTAAGAAGGAAAAAAACCTTTGCTTCTTTGCAGTGCCACAGTATCGCGAACTACAGCACCGCCATCATTGTAACGTCACAACGTTGTGCGCTATATTGTCGCCATCACGAGCTACAACATCGCCATCATTACAGCGTTGCATGTAATAGCGCCACCATCGCGAATTGCAACACCACCATCATTGCGGCGCCATAGAATCGCGCATTGTAGCATCGCCATAGCTGCAGCACAATGTTGTGAGTTGCAGCGCCATAGCGCAACCATTGCTATAGCGCAGGGTTGTGAACTATAATGCCGCCATTATTGTCACCCTAAGACATCCACCCAATGTTTAACTTCTAACGTCCAACGTCTGTCAACTTCCGTGCAATGTCGGATGACGTCCATTGTCGTCCACGGACTTCCGTCCACTGACATTTTATGTTTATTCTTATTTTTATTTTCATCCGACTGCTACCTTGCCTCCTGAGATACTACGTCCTGTTGTACTCCATCCTGCTATCCTACGTATTGCCATACTACATCGTATTATCATCCAACATCACACCGTGTTGACATCTTGTGGTCTTACGTCTTGTTGTTTTAACGTCGTTTTGTCTGACATCCGTCCATCACCATTCATTCCCATCACTGCACCATATTCTCAAATCGTACATTGTGTTAGAATTTTGTAGTTAAGGCTTTATATTAGTGCAAAATTTTGGGGCATGGGACAACACCATGTCCTCGAATGATGAGAGCATTATCGCTCATCCAAAGCCAAGGTATTAGTTATGAAGTAACACACAATCCTTTGAACCAATATCTTTGAGTTCATGATCTTTCTGATGATACTATCAAACATTTATAACGCCACCGTCATCTAATACAACTCCTATTAGGAATTCAGGTTTAGATTACACTACATCAACGGTACATCAAAGTCTATTTGGAAGGGTTAATCAGTGGGGTACACCTGTTGCTACACTTGCTTTCACACCATCACCGTATATTCCACTCCATGCCATAACCTCTACACCCATATACACCATGGAGGTTAGCAATTCCTCTTAGAGAATTGAGAAGTTCAACGAAAGGCCAGGTACCATTTCTTTGAAGAAGTTCAAGGTAATTTTCTCAACTATGGTTTGTGAATTAGAGCTCAAGTATGGCACTAATTACATTGAAGCGTTTACATTCAAACAATTGGCCTATTATGTGCACTATGAGGCATTAGATGTTTACAAACAACATTCTGCAAGGATTTTGGGCGTCACTTAGATTCCCAATCCAGCTTATGCCACAGCCATCACCACCACCTCTCAAGCTGCATTACAAGCTTCAATTGCACATCATGGGGTTATGCCCAATAATCTAGACCCGGTACGTACATTAGTAAACCTTTCTCCTCAACAATTCATTGCTACTACCGCAAACATTCCTCCCACCATCGATGCACTGGCTTTTATTAATTTAGTGGGGGAATTCTTTCGAGTTCTTCAGCTAGAATTTCTAATCAAAGGTTCTGAAAAAATTCTACAGCTCACCACCTTCTCACAGCAAAAGGATGAAACCTTCAAGATGTTCTATAGGAAGCTTCTCAAATTAAAAGAGGATACCCAGAACATCATAGACCTGGAAGCTACCCATTGATATTTTCATTCGTTGGAAGGTATTCGAACATTCCATGTGCAAGTTTTGTAACGAATTTTTGCAAAATTTGGAGACTCGTACACTTTGTTGGATGTGTACAACATTTCCGAAAAGCTAAAACTGACTCATGCACACTATGAGGCCAGTACTATGAGGCCTCCATCACATTCAAGGCCTTAACCTCCACCAGCTGCACCAACCAAATCATCACATTCTTCTTCAAAGGCTAAAACAGTGCACTCGGTTGCACCCATCCTACCTTCTTGCAACTACTGTGGAAACCCTACCCAAAAAGCAAGTGAATGCAACATTTCTTCCGAAGATTTCTTTTGTGATTATTATGGGAAAGAAGGACATCAGGAAGTTGTTTGTTTTGCCAAGTTTCCGAAAAGGAAGTAACTTCGATTACCACAGCAAAATCTATAAGCATTTTTCGCTACCCCTCAACCAAAAGCCAAGGCACCTTGGCCTTCCACTCAAGCTTTCCCCACCAAGGGTAATTCTCGTAAGAATGTTAAAAAGAAAAAACACAATGCTGACAATAGGGAGATGCTTCAAGCCCATGCCATTCAAGTTCAAACTCTATAAAATGAACTCGAATCATTGAGGGCCCAACTTACTAATCTAAAAGGCAAGTCCTCCCAACCAGCTAATCATGCCCAACCTATACAAGGTTCAGGATCACGAGAGGGACCTCCTAGGTTGTTCTATGGCCTTTCACACTATGCCATGGTTGGGGAATATGTCCTTTCTAGTGCACACAATTATAGTCATACACTAGAATTTGCTACTTAGTTTTGCCCTTCCTACTTTGCAACACCAGAGGCTAGTGTGGCACCTAGAATTTTTGCCATTAGGCAGGTAATTCAAACTAATGGCCTCACATTTGGTTCAAGTCCTATTACTAGGGCTAGAAGAACTTGAGTAGTCATGCCACAATCTTTTCATCCTCTCAACACAGAAGATGAACGCACCTTATTGGCAAGGGAGGAGGAAACTACTACACCACAATCTGCTAAGGCATCAAATTCTTATGTCCTAGGAGTACATGTACATTAGGAAAACACACAATTTTCCACTAATCAACTCATGGAGTGCCAACTTCAAATGCATGAAGGAGCTCAAAAGCTTGTGAGTACACCATTGTTAGTTTTCAAGAATTTAAACTAAACACCAGGGACATAATTGTAATACTAAAGGATACCTTGTACACTACATCAAGTCCTTTACCAATCCCGGATCCACATGGTACAAGGCTCCCATCCAACACCTTGGAGAGACACTTGATTGGCTCACCTATTATAGATGGCGTTCGTAATCTGGTCACTAATTTTAGCATGGCTAAACTAGTGGGCTTTCCTACCTCTGATTTTACATTCACATATCAGAAAGGAGTTAAAAACACTTCACTTGTGGATTTGTTACTTAACAAAGGTGTTGTGGATAGCCATTCTCTCCACAAAATCTCTCATTCATTTTCGAAGGTGGTGTCTAGTGAGAGAACTTCCATTGCCACTGGAATTGCAATTGTCGACAATACTAGATCAGCAATCCAAGTGGGAGGACATACACCTAGAGTGGTACTTTTGATAAAGGTGCCCAAGCAGTGATTCTTGGAGTTCAATTCACCAAAAAGATGGGCATGTTTGACTCCAAACTATGGAAATCTATGTGGCAAATTCGCACTACTAATGGGAGCGTAAAAGAGGTACTTGGGGAAAGCTCGGATTTGATTACACTTAATTTCAATGAAGGTATAAATCAAGAGTTTTGCTCACAGGTCAGATTTTTAGCCACCAATGCCACCAGTTATGATGTGCTCATTGGGTAAAAGGCCCTGTTTCCACCAAGTTTCACAATTGACAACTGGTTCAAACATGCGTATTACCGAGTGGATTGGGAGATTAATGGCCACCACCTGGGTTACATACCCCTTGGTTTACATGGAAACCATAGTCCTATGGCTCACCATTGTATGCTCAAGAAGAACACACCATTTCCTGCATCCAACAAGCTACCACGAGTGGATAGAGGGAAATTAAGAGGAAATAGCTTATGTTCAAGCTATTGAAAGCCTGAAGGTGGTTCCTACTAACATTCAACACCGACTAGAGGTTTTACATAGGTTCAAAGTAGCCCACGAGCCCTTGGTCAAAGTTTTGTCTAGTTTTGAGAGCATGGAGAGCCATGGTGAACTAATTAAGCCAGTATTTCGTTAGCTAATCACTTAGACACTACCTAAGGAAAGGATTACATTACTAAAGGTTTTTGGTGGTATTAATATAGGTCTCAAAGCCCTACTAGAGTTAGGGATCGTGGTTCGGAGGTATTTCTATGTAGACATTGATCCTATTACAAGGCAAGTGGTGGCATCAAGAATGATGGAGCTCACAACCAGATTTCCACAATAGTTTGCAACCACCTCATGGAAGGCGAACTTCATTTTCTTGCCTTCTAACATACAACTAATTCAAAAGAAGCATATGGAAATACTTGGCCCCGTGGACCTCATCATTTCAGGTTAGGAGTGTGAAGGATTTTCAGCGGCTAAATTTGGAAAAGGCTTGAGTGACACAAGATCTGGTTTCTTCATGGACATAACACGATTGATCGCCTGGGTTCAATCCATTTCTCCTATGCTTGGTTATGTAGTTAAAAACACCCCTTATGAGCTTGACCAAAGGGAGAAAGTCCAGGAACATTACACGCTGGTCAAACATTACCTTGGAGAACCACTCCTATTTGACGTGGCACAATGCAGTTCTTATGCGCATTGACTACACAACTAGCGAACCAACCTTGCACCATTTTCAGTTCTACTATTGGCTCTAAAATACACCATCAAAGACCTTAATCTGTAGGTTTCTCACATATTGGATGATTAGAGTTCTTGCCAACCAGTTATAAAGTAAGAGAAACCTCCTTGGTTTCTTGTAAACACAATAGGAAAACCAAGAGGTGCTTGGCCCACCTTTGTCTCCTTCCCAGGAGCACATGCCTTTCAGGGAAATGGACAAAACCTAGTGTATCATCATGCTTCAGCCACTTGGGATGAACCAAGCCCCGAGAAAGAGAAAAGCCTATGGGGTTCCAAACTGGCACTACTAGTCACACCAAGGTGACTAGATTGGAACATAAAGTTCTACTAGGGAGAGGCATGGACCTGAACTCCCTTACATGGTTATTGGTAACCTATGTACTTTTTCAAATGTACACAACACCAACACTGATTCAATCAACTTACAATTATGGCGATGCGACCACATGGCACCCCGACCAAATACACTTGCCTATATTCAACACTTTACATTTCACTCAGTGTTCGAGGGGAGGAGGTACCATGTAATTTGACTCAAGTTATGTCTAATACACCTGGAGGTACGTCAACTTCTTGAGAAACAATTATAACCTTTTATGAATCTACATAGTTGGATAGTGGAAAACCCAATACACTAGGTTCTTCAAACACACTTTCCAATTCCATTCCATGTGTTTCCAACTACCCTTTCATTATGGGAACTAGCTCACCAAGAAGGAAAGAGTTTGGGTCATAGACTTGTTAATTAAGTATGAGAATGTGTTCGCATTTTTAATGAAAGACTTAGGTAGGTGTAAGACCATGTAGTTTTCTATAGACCTTATAGATGAGACACCCATCTATCGGAGGAAACATAGGTTGAGCAAGCATGAGTGGGAACTGGTAGATGAAAAATGCAAAGAGCTCCATGAAGTTGGTCTCATTAAGCCATCAAGTTCTGATTTGGTAGCCACTATAATTATGCCAACAAAGAAGGATTCAACTGGATTATGGACTGAAAAAAAGATGTGCGATGATTATAGGCCTTTGAACCTAGTTACACCTCAAGATAGATACCCCATGCCCATCCCTGAAAAATTGTTTAACAGCATTGCAAACTCAAACATCTTCACAATTGTGGATCTAAGGCAAAGCTTCGACTAAATTATGCTCGTTGCAAAGGATCGCAAGAAAATGGCATTCCATGGAAGCAACAAGTTGTGGGAATGGCTTGTGATGCCTTTTGGATTGAAGAATGCACATGTCTTCTTTTAGTGAATCATGAACCAAGTTCTCAAAAGGGCAAATTTCCTGAAGTGCTACATAGATGACATCCTAGTGCATAGCAAGGGACTCCTATAACACGTGGCTCATCTTCAAGAGTTATTCAAGAAGTTCCACGAAATCAATATGAAGATCCATCCTAAAAAGTGTGAGTTTGTTGTCACCTTAGTAGTCTACCTTGGACACATAATTTTGTCAAATGGTATTATGGCTCATTGGGCCAAAGTAGTAGCCATGTTGGAGATGCCTAATCCTACTAATGTTCACATGTTGAGGAGCTTCATCAGATTATGTAATTACTATAGAATTTATGTCCAAGACTTCATACTATTATTCATCCTCTCAATGCATTATTAAAGAAAGATGTTACTTGGACATGGAGTGAAAAAACTCAAGAAGCTTTCAACACACTTAAGGAAAAGCTTTCAAAATTCCCCATTCTGAAAAGACCTAATTTCAACAAGGTCTTCATTCTACACACTCACTGGAGTGCTCTTGGTATTGGAGCTATTCTTGGCCAACTTGATGAGGAAGGCAAGGAATATGTTATCACCTATGCATCCCGAAGCAACAATAAGGCTAAGAGCAACTACTTTTCATACGAGGGGGAATGCCTTGCTATTGTATGGGCTATCATACATTTTAGGCCCTATCTTTATGGCACCAATTTCACTTTGTATACTGACCACTAGCTTATCAAATGGTTGATGACCAACGATAAGCCTACTAGTAAGTTAGCTCGTTGGGTGCTTATACTTTAGGAGTATGAGTTCAAGGTTATTCACCGACCTAGTATTACACATCAGAATGTGGATACCATGTCACAAAGACCCTTCACTACCTCTAAAGATTTTTCAAAAGCCAAGCAAGATTTTGACTAGATCCAAGCATTACATGTATCTAATGCATCTAGTTATCTTACACTATTACAATGTAACATGGTTGAGCATCCCATTGTGGATATATGGGAAGATTTAGACACTCTAAGTTTTCTTCAGCATGGGGAATACCCTCCCCAAGTTACATCACGTTAGCAGGATCGCATACAACAACGATCCAAACATTACTCATGGAGGGACAATCACCTCATCTAATGCTTACCATAAGGCAACAGAGTGGTTCCTCCACCACATGAACGACCTGGTCTTATTCAAAAAATACACTTAAAGCTTAGACATTTTGGAGTTAAGCGTACTTATAGCCTTCTCGCTCCTCATTACCATTAGAGAAGTATGTATGCTCAAGTCTGAAACATCATTACTAGGTGTGAACAATGTGATAGAGTGAGAACTTCTTTTTCCTCTTGACAACTCACGCTTTCTCCACTCTCTATTCAGGGCATGTTCTATCATTGGTTATGTGATTTAGCTAGAGAATTACCACAAACCTCCAGGTGTAATGTTTACATCATGATTATGATTGAGCATTTTTCAAAGTGGGTTGAATTTGTTGCGCTACTGGACAAGTCATCACACACCACTAGCCAGGCTTTCTTATAATAGGTTTTAAATAGGTTTAGGGCTTGTGTTGAGTGCCTTACTGATCAAGGATCAGAATTCAAGGGAAAATTCCAAGACCTACTTGACCATGCTCTCATTGACCATTGTTGGACTTCAAGAGATCATCCCCAAGCTAATGGCTTTGCAAAGAGGATGGTTCAAATGTGTAAGAAGGGACTTCGAAAGATTTGCCTCATTAAGAACAAAGAGGATCGGGACCTGGCCTTCCCTTACATTGCCATGGGTTATAGGATGTCCAAACACACCTTTTTGTTTCATTTCTCTCCTTACTTTTTACTTTTTAGGAGACATCCCATTCCACCCTCTTCCATTATTACTCAAATGGACCAGGTTATGGACTTGGACTCCCCAGCCACTTGGGTTAGGGTCATTGCAGAAAGGGCTGCTCTATTTAAGAGCATTATGCCCATGGCCATGGAGAATTTATCCATTGCACAACATCGAGACACCTTATGGTATGCACACACACGAGGTGGTAGTTACAAACCTAAGGTGAGATAATTTTATGTTGGCGATTTTATTATTTCTAACGACAACCCAATGATACTATAGACATTTCTTCCGATCGCACTATCTTGAGGATTAAGGTGATCAGGCCTTCAGGTGTGTTGGAGTTGCAAGGAGCTAATGGACACACAATTTGGGATCATTCCAAAAATTATGCACCTTGCCACCTGCCAAACTTGGATCCTACCATCATCATGTCGACTTGAATTCCTCCACTTGATTATCCATGTCAGGTATGTCAGAGGACAGACGATGTTGATAAGATGCTACTTTCCGATAACTGTAATGGTGGATACCATCTCTTTTACTTCAAGCCAAAGCTCATTCAAGTTCCCGTCGGCAATTGGTATTGTTCATCATGTTCTCCTATAATACCTTGATTTCTACTCAAACCATGCCATGCTTTTCCCGGCTTAAATCTAGGGGGGGATACATGAGAATTTCATTTTACCCTCCTTTCATGCATTGTATATATATATGTGCGTGCATTTCTTTTTGGTTGATTAGTTTATAATTTTGATTGGCTTTAGTCTTTTTGTTTAATAGAGTTTACTATGAATTTACACCCTTACGACACCGTACATCACGACACTACATGTCACGACAATATGTGTTCTTGTTGTACAATAGTTCTAACATAGTTGTGGGTTGAATGTTACATTTACATGAATTGTAATGTAGTTGTTAAATGCAATTAAAATGCAACTTACCAAAAAATCAAACATCATTGACTACATGTTTATGTATGATGTGTATTACACCGTATAAGTGTCCCATTTGCAATTCTAACAAAAGTAATTTTGCATCACATTACAATGGGGGAGTAGAGTTCATATGGATTTTTAGTTTAAATCTCTCATTGGTCAATTTCACACAAAGGTAAATTGCATTTGTGAATGCATCACTTATCAACTAATAACCTTTACATTGATTCAACACACAATTTGATACAACTAGGGCTATGGTTAAAACAATGATTTTTGCAATGGCCCAAATTTGTGGCGTTTAAAATTCTACCTTGTAAAAACAATGTTTGTTGATTCTAATGTCAAACATGAATATTAATTTTGAATTCAAAGGCTTGTTAGAACATTGCCACTCTAGAGGTAATTAAATATTGTTTCCATTGGTGTGCTCAACTTCCATGGTCACAAACTTGCAACCAAACAAAGTTTTATCAATTCTACCTTTCATTTTCTTAATTTTTTTGGCCATGTTATACAAGTTTAAATTGAAAATTGTGTAGATTTAATGTTCATAGGTTGGAGACATGAACCTACCTTCTCATTACAAATGACATATTGGCAAGTTTAAAAAAAGGCATTGCCAAAACAAACATTTTCAAATGATGCCGATACATCACAAATTTTATGGGCCACGATTTGGCAATAATAGTAATGTGAAATTATTTTTTTCATATCGAATAAACACATATGTTATTCATTTACTTGTATTGCTTGAACATTGATGTCATGTGCATTATTTAAACAAGAATTTCATATTATGCTTATTCATATTGTTTGGACACAAATGTTGTATATTTATTCGTGTATTTTACAAAAGAAAGTTTTGCACACGACTTCTATGTTTGGGTGTGAATGAAATAACACGAGCCACATTCACTTACTTTTTAATTGCTTTTGTGACTACTTTTCGAAAAATATTTTAAGAATATTTTTGGAATATTTTTGAAAATATCTTTTTTAAATTTAAAATTTTTTTTCATAATATTTTCTTAAGGTTATGTTAAAAATTTGGCAAAAAATGTCATTTTCAAAAAAATTCAAATCCATTTACAAATCATTTTACTATTTAAAAACAATCATGTTTAATGAATATTTTTGTTAATTTTATTCATTAGATTAATTTCAAATTAATTCACATGTTCCCATGATATATTAAAAATACAATTATATAAACAAATTTTACAATTTCGTCATCAAATTAAATTACAACTTTAAAACATGAAAAAACCAAATAAGCATTACATTTGCTATGGTAAATGTTATTGTGATTGCACATATTTAAATAATGCACCACATTTGTGTTTAAACAACATGAACCCATGAAATAATAAATTGCACATGGATTTGGAATGAATCCATGAAGGTTGTAATTGTCATTGAATGATGTATGCCCAATACTTCACAACTGATAATTTTTTTATGAACATTTGTCATTGTAGATAGATTTGTGCCCTCATATTTTTCATAGCAAATATTTTTGTTAACTAACTTGTATTCTTCAAACAAAGTTTACAATTCATTAACAAGATTAATTCCAATAGTGCCTTTTGCTTCAAATAGACCAATTATGACATGTTTTGGTTCCCAATCACATGTTAAAAAATTAATCACAAGGGCAAAAATATTAAATACACCTTTGCTCATCTAAAGGTCAAATTGTTGTTGTGCCAAAAATTGTAGCATTGACATAAAGCAAAACAAACTCTTCAAGTGTTCACTTTATCATACAAGGGAGTACCTCTTCAATTAGGGTTTTATGTGATGGGAACACCAATTGTGGGTCTTTTCATAAACTAAATTACCTCATTTATATGTTTTCAATTGTGTTTAAAAATAATAATCTTGTCACAACAACACAAGATCATTAATGAAAAGTTGTTATTATTCATTTGATTTTCTATATGTTGTAATATTATTGGAAAACGAAGAATTGAATCCTAGAATTACCACTTTTTGAAGCTTGGAACTTTGTTTCTTAGAAATTTATATTTTAGCTAAATATTGTCATACAATTTCATTAATAAACATTTTTAAATGTTAAAATGTTTAGCTTCACAATGTTTTTTCGTGGCTTGCATTTAACCATGTGGTAGTTTGAAAAGCTAATGGTCGTAAAACACATGGGGGTACATTCACAATATAATGTACCAAGGACTATGTTGACTATCTTTAATTTTTGTAATTCTCAACTTTGAAAAATCATTATAAAAGTTTGAAACATCGAAATGTAATTAGGTTTGTTTCACCATGTTTTACTATTAATGAAATTTCATCCCAAAGAATTTTATGTGATTCCCGATTGTTTTAGTGGTGATAAAGTAGTGGAAAGTCTACAATTGAATTTTTTTTCATTTCACACATCCTTAATCCTATGCTAAGCTTAACCATTCATGCTCCAATTTAATAGAAGAACATATATGGATGAACCAAAAGGCTTGGTATGAAAAAAAACATAAAACATGCCATAAATTGCCTTTAACTAGGTGTGTTTTGTTTGCATTTAAACATGTCTATCACCTCAAAAACATAAATTTATAAAGATTTTCTAAAAGACAAAATGTTTTTTATTATTTAAGGGAAGGCAATGTTGCATTTTTCATGAAAAATGATACATAAATTTAAGGTCATTGGTAAATTTGGGTTTATATATACAACACTTCATTAGGAAAATGTGAACGTGTTTTTTGTTACTCAAACCTTCATAAAATGTTCTCAAATTTATTATGGGCTCTAATATACTTCATAAGAAGGGTCACATGTGTTTATATTTTTAAATGCACATGTATTGAATCCTTTTCATGGATGTTGCTAATTTTGAATTTGAACGTTCTTAATGGTCAAAAAAGTTCAAATTTTTTCATCATGGTTAAAAACAAAATTATACATTTGACTATAATATAGGTCCTCATGCAAAAATATATATTTTTTATTATAATATGAATCATGTTTGGTCTCAATATTAATATCCAATCCTAAAAATTACATTTAAAATATAATTTTAATATTTAATAGTCCAATACATGTAGGACACGTGTAAAGTGCAGTCCTTGGTAAGGACTTTGACCTTGGTCATCATGGTTCTTTTTACTATGTTTTACCCATGGCAATTTTCTATTTTTTCAAGAAAGATATATTATAATTACAATGGTTAAATATAATAATTAAAATAATTAAATATTATTATTATAAAAATAAATATCATAATTAATTAATTACAATCTATTCTAGGTTAAGTTATAATAGGCTACCTACTATACGTTAAGTAGGTAGGTAAGATCCTATTCATTTTGTTGGGGACAAGCCTTTTTTATTGGCTCACCCCAAATCGCACATGCACTACGTTTATAATGCATACCATGAATCTAGTTCATTCTTTCACCTATTTAAAGTTGTAGACAAAGAATATGGGATAAATTCTAATGAAAGGCAACATTACAACACTATCACATCATGTGTCCCATACAAAAACGCTAACATATATCCACACAATAAATATTTACAATTTAACCTACCTATTACTTACCTATTAGTACCTATCTTACTAATTACTTACTATTTTGCTTATTTAATTAATTAATTAAGTACTTAACTTAATTAATTAATTAATATAAAAACATGATTACATATCCACAAAATAAATCAATTTGACCTATTTACCACCTATCTTATTTCCTACCAATTACCTACTTAGCTTACTTAACCTAACTAAGTTTAACCTTCATAACCTAGCCTACTAACTATGCTTAATAAACTAACCTACTACTACTTATAGATAATTTAGGCCAATTAATTAAGTATGTAAGCTAAGTTAGGCTACAAATGTATAAAAATTTACCTAATTTAATTTAACCTATTAAGTTTATCTAAATTACTTTACCAACAAGTTATAATTTTATTTTTTAGCATTAAAACTTATTAGCCAATGATTAATTTGTACATTTTAAATTGCATTAGCAAAAATGTCACATGTCATTTAATCATCCTTTGTATAGTTACAAATATATTTACAAAAATAATTTAGTTGTTAACCGTCATTACAAGAAATCATGGTTTATTTGAATAGAAAATAAACCAAGAACTAGTCATTTTGACATTTGGTCAATTTAACCACTTAATCATATTGGACAAGTTGATTTGAACAGGTCCAACTTGACTAATGATTGTTTTTTAAGACCATAAAATAGTCTTTTTAACTAGTCAAATTAAACAAAAATTTGGTTAGCCAAAATAACTAAATTAAAAAAATAGTTCAATTTGTAAATATAAATATATAAATAGTAAATAAATAATAAGTACCTACCTACCCACTTGCCCATGAACTATCTATTCACCATGGTTTCCTACTTACCTATCCATAACCCACTTAGGTATTATACATTTACACACATGTATAAGATGTATTTTTATATACATATTCCACATATTATATGTTGGTAAAAGGTATTGAACCTTGGTCTCCTTGGTTCCACTCTAATGTCTTGGTCTTCAAAGCACCCCACCATTTTGTAAAACAATATGATACCAAATGATTTTAACATGTATCCATGAAATGTTTTGTCAATGTGCATAAAAACATTTGAATTTCAATTTTTTTCATAAATAGGTTAGTAGGTACCTAACTAGGTAAATAGGTAGGTACACATGCCTACCTATTTATGTTTTTAAATGTTCATACCTACTTATATAAATTATAGGTAGGTATGTAAATAAATAATAAGTAGGTAAATAGATAAATAAAATATAAATAGGTAGGTAAATAAATAAGTAATTTTGGTAAATAATAGGTAGATAATAGTAGGTAAATAGATGGTAGGTAAGTAGGTAGGTAGTTAAGTAAGACATAAGTAGGTAGATGTTAGCTAAGTATGTAAGGCACATTTAAGTAAATAGGTAGGTATGTGTTAGGTAAATAAGGAAGTAAGTAACATTAATAAACATAGTAAGTAGGTTAACTAACCAAATTACTATGGCCAATTTGACTAAACATGGCTATTCAGTATGGCCGATTTGAGTACCATTCCCATGTGAAATATAACTATTGGACTACTAAACTTGAGAGATGCCATGTGGCATGATTGGGTTAGTAAACAAGTTTGCAAGCTCTATTATGTACAATATGTAAAAAAGTGATATATCAATTTATGAAGCAAATCTATATTGAGGTTATGTGACAGAAGCTTTTACACCAGATTTGGAGAGCAAAATTGAAAGAAATGGAGCAAATGAATAGGAGTCGTGTGTTGATTATTATCACTCAGCAACATTTATTTGGATCATGACTTTTGCTCAATACTAGACATAACAAGAATTTGGTATATCAAAAAAATTGACAACAAGAAGAATCATGTGCAAGGTAAAAAATAAAATTGAAACAACAAAAAAATTTGCAACAAATTTGCATAACCATTTTTGGTTTTGGATTGGGGTGGGTGCTTTTCCTCCTTCTCACTTCAGGGTGTTGTCTCAGCTTTGGTCTTCTCTTCAGGTTCCTCCCTTTCCCTTCTGGATTGGTGTTTATTCTTAATTAAGGTGCTGGTTACTCCAAATTCCATAGTTCATCAGTGGGTCCTCCCTCCCCCCCCCACCCACAAGATCCCAGCAGTTCAACTTTTTGCACATTCATTCACAAGTGAAACTGCTTATTGCTAGTTAGCTTATTTATTTCAAGTGAAGAGCCACTTGCAAATAATAAAGGAGAAATAAAGTTTATTGATTGATATGGATCAGTGTGTTTTTATGCATTTTGAGATGTGACACAGGCGATGATTATCACACAATAGATTTAGCTTGAGTGACAATGATTTCATAGAAAATTTATCTCTAATGTTCAACAACAAAAAGATTTGAAGAAACTGTCAAAACCATAGAAAAGTTTTGGCCTAAACAATAAAAATTTGACAAAACTTCTATTGTGACTAAATGCAACCTGACACCCTAAACCTCATCTAAGAACAATGTTTAGCAAATTGGAGTTCAAAACTCTTGTTGTAATGGTTGCACCTCCCCAAAGGAGTTGCAAAATTTTGCACCAGTTTGCTAAGGAAAAAAAACTGTTGTGGATGGGAAAACTATGGAATTTTGACGCATAATAGTGATTGAGCAGCTTATATGTGACTTGACCCTCAAGAAGTAAAATATGACATGTTTTTTTCTCTATAGGCCTACCACCATGCATGTAGTGTTCTTTACCTGGTGAACTCGGACAAATTTTCACCCTGCTTTCGAGAGGTGCAACCCCCCCACAATAGGAGTTTTTAACTCCAATTCAATTGATAAATGTTCCTGAATGAGGTTTAGGGTGCTAGGTTGCATTTCATCAGAATGGAATTTTCATCAGATATTACTACTTACTGCAATTTTTCTATTAGTTTTATATTGTTTTAATAATTTGCTCAAACCTTTTCACCATTAAAGCTAAATCTTATATGGGATCATTGTCACTCAAGTTAAGTCTTTTGTGACATGATGCCACTCGTGCCACATCACCCAAATGAAAAAGAAACACTATTTGCATCCATTTTCCCCATTCTGAACTTACCACCATTTGTTGAATGAGAGTTATTAACTTTAGCATTCTTTCTACCATAATATAATTAAATTTCCACATGTCATGTCTCTATGTTGAACAATCATTCTAGACCTTTTATCTTTCTTCGAATATTCTGTAAATAAAACTTCACTTTTGCGATGATTTCTAATAATAAATTATTTCCTCATACCTCCCTAAAAATTGTATGCATAGGCAATCTTATTAGTGTATCTCTTAAAATGAGATCCAAACCATGAGTTACACATTCACTAGCAATGTTCTTTTTTGGGAAAATTTCACAGCTTGGTGATTTTTTTCAAAATTAAAAAAAATAAGAATAGTTTGTGAGTTTTATAAAAAAATTCACCATTTTTCAAAATAAAAATATTTAAGTTAGCTACTTCTAGACTTAGGCACTTCCTAGGTTGTCACTTGTAACAACACCTTTGTCAAAATATTATAGCCCACTTAGGATAGTCATCTTTTAATATTAATTGATGTTGGGGATCCTGGCCAATGGACCTACTTGAGGGACTTGAAAAAAAAACCTCCTCTCCACAAGATAGACAACATGAGAAAAAAATCCTCAACAATACAAATTTCACTCTTTATCTGGTTGCATTGTTTGATATTATTTGAATTTTTTGCATAGCCCAATTTCCTCAATTTTTTAAATTAATAAAAACACTACATGCAATATAGTCTATTTTTTTCTGGGTTGTGTGTCAATTGTTTTAAAGAAGAATTATTCTTTAAGGCGCATATTTAATTTGTTGACCAATTAGGATTTTCTCATCCATCACAATTAATAATATACTAGGGTCTAAACAAGGTAAAATAAAAAATTGGATTATGTTGTTAGCCCAAAACAGTAGAATGAAAGTAATTTTGTAAAACATCCACAAATCATAAAATGTACATGTATGGACTTGTTCATGATTGGGTATCGCTTTTCACTCAATCAAACAAAATTTTAAAACAGTTTTTCCATCATCCACTGAAAGTAGAATCTACATGGGACAAATTTCAGTTTTAAAAATTGGAAGGTCAAAATTAAAATAATTCATATGGTTGCACATGATTTTTCACATGAGTACATTATTGTTGTGTATCAATATTCTGATTTAAGACCAAAAATGTAAAAAATGTTTACTTGTGTGAAAGCATGGTATTTAATAAACAATATGTGATCCTTACAACATGTTTAACATCCATTAAAGTGGTACTTTATAAAATGCAAGCAATTGCAACTTGCAAGCACAAAGCAAATTTCAAGTATATGAGATATTAAATTTTTTAAAAATATATTTGTCACAAACGACATTCCATGGTAGTTCATTAGACAACTAGCAAAACATTTACAATAAATCAATTAAAATAGCTTATGTGAGTGTTCACTACCATCATCATGGATGAAATTTATTCAAAATGTCCATTTTCTATTCATTGGATGAGGTTTATCCATTTGAATGTTGCATAAAAATGTGTTTATAAGCAAGGTCAATAGTTCTTTGGTTTTGATTTTTTTAAAAGAACCAAAACTGATGGTTCTCTGATACTGAAATATTTTTAAAAACAGAAACCAAAAGTTCGTTAAAAATTCAAATAATGGCACAACACTGGGATGAACCAGCACCAACAAGTGCACCATAAGGATGGATGGTATGTGGACAGGAAACAACTTTTCATGGCAGTCCTGTTGCATACCTGACTATAGTTGTTAGCTATGTACTAACCATGCTCATATACCCACTTTCCTTGTAGGCAGAACTTGTGTCTTACTCACATGGTGGTTGTCATTTTGCCCTGGCTGTAACACGTACCTACCTAATTAGTAACCACTTATATACCCTACCTGCTTGCCAATGATATTTCCACAAGCCCCTCCCCCGATAGGTAGTGTGGGTTTGAAGTAGGAGGGTTTAGAGGCCAGGTTCACAAGGTGGAAACTCCACAACCAGAAGAGTCACAAGAGGTTTCCATTGGATGGTGCATTGGTTGCCGTGTGGATGATGTGTCAAATAATCTGTTAAAGTAGACCCCAGGAAACTTGCTCCTTAATGCACATGGTTGAATATAGATAGATTCCTTCTAGTACATATAATTGTCTCTACCATCGGAAGTACAGATTCTCCGTGTGAACTGATTCCTCCATAATTTTAATAATTTTGTTCATCATCTGATGATACAGATATTTTAGTTTATTTTCAATTTCTTTAGGTACATGGACTGGCGATCCTCCACAAGAGTACTTATGGACAAATATAATTTTCTGGAACCCCCATCATGTACTCCAACATGCAAGAACCTTCAGTCTAAATATGGCGATTTGAACCTTTTTTGTCCTGGAAACATGGCGAATTTGGGGTGTTTCTTTCCTAAAAATTCCTTTTTAGAAGTCATATTAGCTCCTTTTCTTTTTATGTGGCCAAGTGGAGAAATTTCATCACCACACAAAACGCTGAGAATCTGATGATAAGTTTTTGCCCCAATCTGTATTTAATTTTTTGATTTTTGCTGAATTTTCAATGACAAAAAATTACTCAACACTGAACCACTTCTGCACCTTAATCATCTTTATGCAACCCTACTGATCAAGGGCTTTCCAACTTTACCTAGAGTGTGCCCCAGTTTTCTTATAGTTTTAAAATTTTTAACTTATTGAATTTTCAATGAAAAAATCATTCAAAATGCAATAATTCCTACCTTGCAGATCTAAACATTAGTAAACCACCGTAGTGTACCCATACTCATCAAGGGCTTTCCAATGGTACCAAGAGTGCAGCAGGGGCACCATGGTTTGGGAGATCTCAATATGACTAAACTAAACAAAAAAACTTGGTTCATTAATAGATGGATACTCCTGGTCTGGGATATGTTAGATTTGAACTCAAAGAGCCTGATTTAGTCTTTGGGTTAAATATGTATAATGTTTAGAAGCAACCCCAAAAAATTTAGTGTCTTTAGGCTTTACAATGGTATCAGTGTAGGTGCTGGTTCACACAAGAGGTTAAGTGCTGGCAGCCTCACCAACTTCTAAGTGGGCCTTATTGTGAAACAGAGTAGAGCTAAGTTGGTAACACACAAGCTCATTGCAGAAAGTCAGTTATTGCTTAGCTGGTGTGCTGCAAAAGTAGTCATTTTGAATTGTTCATTATTACTGTCTTTTGATTGCTGGATCCTGAAGTTTCCCCCACCCATGGAAAGCAAACGTGTCTCTCCCTCAATGTGTTACACTCAAACAAGTTGCACCTAAATCAAGTGATTTCTTTTGTAATGGAGAAAAGTGCTAAAGTTCCTAGGGAACATTATCAAAAGTGGAAAAAGAAAGAGGAAAAACCAGCTTCAAAGAAAAGTCACAAGGAACATTATTGAAATGGGGAGAAAAGCCACAAAAACATACCAGCATCAAAGAAAAAACGCACCTAGCCCTGGTTGTAAACAGGACACACATGTGTTGTGCTTTGCTACTTGCCATTGCCAATTGAACTTTGTTGTTTCGTAATCAAATTCTGCTGCTAGTTGTCTAGCAGTTAAGGATCAATGTCAGACTTATGTCCTAACTCTCTCCACTTTCATTTCCCCTCTGTTGCCCTGTTTCTTGGATGACACTCTGCATGGAGCCCCAAACCCTGAACCCTAAAGATCCAAACAAGGTTGTCAAGAGCACAAAACAAAAAAGCACTAAACCAGGGAAACAACATCATAAACACATGTTACAAGTAACTACTTTATATAAGTATCTCCATCTCCAAAATAAATCCCTGCAGCTTAACACACAATCTATACAAAAATTGTTGCAATGCAAGGTCTGTCAACTACTCGTCACTAGTCTGTAACAGCGGTCTGAATCTGTAAGCTCTTCTGGGAGACCTCTTTTAAGTCCAGAGGTTGTGCTCTCTTGACTAAAAATACTGAAAAAATAAGAGCATCTCCACCGCCCAGCCCTAAAATGAGCCTCTACACTAAATTAGTTTACTGTTCACTCATCCTCACCCATAAGCATCGAAAAGTTCGGTGTAAAAACGGAGAAATTATTTAAATCTCTTCACCTGGGCGAATCCTAATCTTCAACCAACTCAGAATAATCAATTTGCTTTGGATGTGTTTTTGTTTGTCACACTATCCTGACGATATTTACTGCATAACAGTGGCCCGTTTCACACTATCAAATTGCATAGTTCATATTCCAAAATTTAGCATGGAGGTGTGTCTCCTACTAAACTTCGGAGATGCTTAAGCCTAAATTCATTTTTGCTATATATCCACCATTTGTTACATTCCGTAGAATGCAGGACAGCGGCTGCTTCAGCCTAGTGTTTCTTTTCAATTTTGTGATGTAGGCAAAGTGGCTATGGTCCATAAGATGATTTTGCCACATTTTGCTATTAACGATAATGAAAGTAAGAAAATTGAAGAATCCTTTGTATATTGTTGGCTAATCTACTGGAACTCAATATAAAATCTAGCGATCTTTTAAAATTGAAAAAAAATTCAAGTTTTACAATTACAAAACCGAATAAAACACTTTTTTTGGCCACGCAGTTGATGAATCCGTCGCGAACTAGTTCATACAATGTCTCATATCCCAGAACGTAGACTCGGGCTTGCGGCGCTGGGCACGACTTAGAGCAAATGCTGGTCTAATGTCGCCGGTGACTGTCACCTTCTTCGTCGATTGATCCAGCTTTACTTTCTCAACTCCTGCAAAATGTGCAAAGGAATTCACTCTAGTCATACTACCACTAATTAAGTTGCAGCACAGTTGTACTTCTCCAATTACACTAGAACTGGTTTCAGGGCTCGACGACTCGTATTTGAATCACATTGCGGCCATGAGTCGGCTTTACACCAAAAAAAAATTAAGATTCCCTGTGAGACCATAAGAAGAACTTGAGTTTCCCCTGTGCAAACATGAAATCGTTTGTGTGACAATGGGAAAACACAATGAGATCTATCTGCTTCTCTATGGGAAAATTAGAATTAAAAATTGAAATATTGGTCCCATGATTCCCTTGAAGAACTTTCCGTAGATGATTTAGTAATTCAACTTTAATTCGCCAGAGGTTTCCACTCTTTCCCTACAGGGACTCTCAAAAAAATTCTTGCGCATGTGTAAAGAATTCACTCTAGTCATACAACTACTAATAAAGTTGCAGGACACTAGTACTTCTCCAATTACACCAGAACGGGTTTCAGTGCTCGATCGACTCGTCTTTGAATCACATTGTCTCCATGAACCGGCTTTAATGCAATGATCAGGTCGCTGGGGTGGACAGGAGATCAACGAACTCACCTTCCATGTCTTCCAAATGTTGTCTGACTTTCCTCTCACATTTGTCGCAGCACAAGGGCACCCACAGCTCAACCGTCTGTGCAACACAGTATTTATCATCCTGATGGTGTCAGTGAAGGAAGACAACATCTTTGATGATTTGTCTAATACCCAGATCTTAGTTATGAAATTATTCATCACGAAGTGCGGAGGACACGAATACTTTCTGGCCAAGAAGGGGCTTTGATGAAAGCTTCATTGGGAATCTTCTTGAGACATTTCATTAGAACAGAACGCACTCAGTTTGTTGATCAGGTTCTTACAATGCACTGTGGTCTGCGGCGTCTTTCATAATTTCTGTTCCAGTGTTGCGGACTTCTATTCCACGTCTTGCTCTCCTCTGGATAGCACGGGTCCTGCAGCAAATGCGAATAATTCAAGCTTCATAAGCAAAGGGAATTTTGGACACGACATCAAATTACCATGGAGATGTCGTGGACTCACAAGCAAACACACGCATAGAACAATCCTCAGCTTCTTGATATGATAAATGCATTCTTCTCCCAAATTCGCCAAATGTAATCCGAATTTCAAAACCAAAACATGCACTTACAGGTTGAATTGCTAGAATGTAATTCCTTCTGTCATCTTTTCGTATCTAGGCAGGAAAGACCCTGGTGTACTAGAACAAACTTGCACGGTCTCAAAGACATCATGTAACCATTCTTCCAAATCCGAGAGTGCAATCCTTATGAGGGTGAGGAGTAACAATTCTCATACCAATGGACGTTCGTCGCATCTGACATAGTATGGGCTCGGGTTGTTGTCGTCCTCGCAGAACGACCTCGGTGCACCACCACCAAGTTGATGATAAATAGGCCTGAAATATGATCCGCTGCAGTCGTAGTTGTACTCCGGGTCATTCCAGGGGGGCCACCTTGAATCGCAGTTGCAGCTTTGATCAGCCATGGTGCTCCCCCAATATGATATTGGAGATTGACATTGAGTGCAATAGCTACCCGACTGACCCATTCTGCTGGACTCGTCAATTAATCACTGCAGTCGCAATCGATGTTGCAAATATATAATATTGTCCTTCCAACCAAGAGCTAAAGAACGCTTTAGCTCTTACTGTAACAGCATAATTCGACATGCAAAAGCATATATGAGCAGATATATATGCAGAGTACATAAACCTAAAGTACAGATGCTCTTGTCGATCCTTTTAGAAATACACGTTGCAGCAGGCCCAACAGTAGTATTCGTTTTCTACAGCTAGTGCTGTTGTACTCAAGGTGGCAACAAGTTGCTTGTGAGAACTCGACCTATGGAATTAAGTACAGATTCCGGCAATCTCTTACTCGATTACATATACTACAGCTGCTTTGAGAAACCTACGATGCACTCAGAATCTAAGTTGAGCTGCAGTAGAAGCGTTGATCAATAAGAAGTGGATGACCTCACCAATATCTATCGGCATTAGTACGCTTATTACTTCACGAGTACCTGATCCAAAAATCACGCTTTCCCCAGCTGCTGCAAAACTGGGCATTTGTAACTTGATTTGCAACTAATCCACGGATATCGATATTCATGCCTTCTTGCATTGGGACATCCGCCGGCCGGTAGCTGATTATACTAGCAAGCTTTTATGATCTCGTTTGGAACAACAACAACAGCATCAACCACACATAATCCGTGAATCATGTGTCTTGTTACTTGTCTGTACACAACACCAATTTCAAATCCCAAACTTTAATCCGAAATCATTTGAGTTTTGCAATATTGCGAATAAATTTAGACCCATTTCATGAGATCCTGTTGACCAGTATTAATCAGACTCGCAACGATGCTTTGATTTCAGATTCCATCGCCCGAAGGAAGGATCTTGGCTGTTTGTCGACTACGAGGAGGGCCGGCCGCGTGTTTTCTCAGACTCGCTAGCGTCTAAGTTATGCCGTCGTCGCGGTTGAAGCACGCGGGCGGAGTTCCCGACACGTCTCGTATTCGACGCGACTTGAAAGGCGACCTTTCTGTCCTTTTCCGTTAATAATATACCGCTCGGCTGCCGGGCTGTAACCGTGCAATTGGTTTATAAACCGTATACCGTTGATTAACACATTTAATTGAATCTGCTTAACAAATTTTCTGTTTTTTTCAGCAAAATCTTAGAATCAAAGAACCTCCAATTTATGGATTTTTGTTTTGGCTGAAAATTTTAAAATAAAAGAACCTTCAATTGCAGTGTTTTTTATTTCTTTCCAGGTTGAACATTTTAGAATAAGAAAATCTCTGGTTCCAGTTCTTTTACCATTTTCCAGGATCGGAGAATCTTTAGTTCTGGTTATTTCAAAACCCTGGAAGAACCAATAATTTTCAAGAAAGAACCCACAAAGGAACTGGGGTTTTATAAAAGGCTATTTGATTAGTTCCTTTTGGAAAGCACAGACATGAATTTGAACCGGTTCTATGCTATCTGACAACCGTGGTTACAAAACTAAAGAATTATCACCAGAACCAGTGGGGGTTCAGTGCCATTTCCAATAGCTCGCTAACATTGGGGTGAATCAACAGTCACCAGCCTACCACCAGGGATGGATGGTGGGTGGACAGGAAATACTTTTCAATTGGGTTCTAGTTCCCTAGCTAATCATGGTTGTTACCTCAGTTTCAGTTTTTTCAACCTACCTCTATCTACCTACTAACAATCCACTAGCTTTTACCTATGACTAAACATCTACATGCATATGCTTGCCTAGTAGCCACCTATGATCCTATCTGCCTACCTACAGACAGCAACCTGTCTTTTACAGGATGGGTTACCAAGATGAAACCCAACCTCACCACATGTAGGGTTCATCGAAAACTGAGCTTGAGCTTATCTGCATAGTGTTCTAGTGGTTGTTGGTTCACTCAAACCATCCAAACTGGTGTGGGATGTGGAGTCTCGGGGCCCAAGAAAAGATGAGGTATTTGTTGTAATAGAATTACCTAATGAAAAGGAAGCTCTACTCAACCAAATTTAGAAGAATTGTCTAGACTCCAGAGGACAGTTCAACAGTGTTTTCATTCCCTGAATGGAGGGAAAGAATACATTTGGATATGTTTATTTGCCGACAACGCTTGCATCATCCCACTTTGCTACAAAATATGTTAATCTCCTCCATTTAGTGTAAAATTTCTCCACGAGTAAAATTTCGGGTATCACAGGAAAAATGAATATTTGCCAGTGCTTTATGTTGAGTAACACCCTTGGAGCAGGGAGTTCCCAAAATAAGCACTCCCTCAGCTCTGCCTTGAGTGGCACTTATTTTGAGAATGCCCTGAGAGCTCAAAACTACTAGCTCAAAACTGATCCAGGGTTCAAGCTGATTCTTTCACAGGAGATCAACAGGTATCAAATTTCTAAATACCATTCAAGAGCCTTCCCATTGAAGTTTTTTCATATCTCCTCCACTGTATCATTGTGCCAAGCACTGTTCCGCACAGCCTCCTCCAACCAGGTATTGGTTGCAATCTTTCATGACAATGTTAAAACACCCTTTCACACATCCCAAATTAGGTTGGGTTTATTAGCCCCACTGTAAACATTCCTTCTTTAGTTGCGACTAAGTGAATTATTCCCTTTCAATGTTCAAAGTCTGCGTATTACAAGTTACCAATGCTTCTGAGCATATTACTCCACCAATTGAATATTTATTAGTCCACCAGATATGAACCCTTCTTTACTTTTCCTGTAGTGGAATCATTTCCACATCTCATAAAGACCTTTGCAGTTGGGCAACATGTATTTTAAATACATTTTACCTGAACTTTTTCAAAATCTTTCAAGTGACAATCATTGCCTAATTCATTCACCATTCTGCCAATGTTCAGTTCATCATATGTAATGAGCCAAAGGAATTGGACAATTTGTTTGGATTTGTTTATGCCTCAAGTATTACCATGCTATTTGTTCAGTAGTTCTTTTACCCCTGAGAAGAGTCCTAGACTTTGGTAGCTACTTTTCTTAGACTTGAAGTGTTGTAGAAACTAGAGGTCACAATTGGCTTCAATGTAACACACTACTAATAGAAACACCTATGCATGGATAGGTAGAATTGGATCAAGATTGGAACCAGACCCACCTAAGAATTCCAGTGAGGAGTAATCAAAATTGGTGTATGGAAGATTTTTTGGAATCTTCACATGGTTTTTCATGAATCATTCCAAAGATAATTTTAGAAATAACTATCTCGTTTTCAAACATAACTACTTTATTTCTTTTTTAATAATCACTTCTTTTTCCTATTAACTTTCTTAATAACTTTCTCCCACCTTTCGTAATAACTACCTCCACTTTATAACTACCTCACTCTTTTTCCTTGTCCACTAACATGGATATGAAAAATAAATTAACATGTGTCTTTACATACATGTCCATGAAATGTATATCAATTTAAATTAAATTTGACATTGACATAAATAATGATGAATTATTGAAGACCATATGAAAACATAAGAAAAAAATTAAAATAATTGATCATCACTGGTCGTGCTCAGCAAGGTGGAGCTCAAATTTTTTTATAACAACCCAGAACTAAAGGTATCAAAATGTGAAGAACTGGTCTGAGAACGGACCAGAGGCTCTATCAATCCTTTTTTTAATCCTTCAACTAGAACCAGAGGTGCTTTCAATTTTTTTTAAAAGTTGGAACAGAGACAGGAGGTTCTCTTGAAAAGTAAGAACCAGCCAACACCGGTAGGTACACTGAGGCTAACCTCCTTACAAGAAATGTCCAATGATAGACTTCTCACGCAGTACAATATGGTGATCTGTGCTTTATTTCTCATTTCTGTGATGAGGCACAGGTGGCGATCATCGAGAGTGGGGGTTTAGGGTTTAGCTTTAAAGGCGAAAATATTCGAGGAAACTGTCAAAACAGTTTTAAAACTAGCAGAAAAATTGCCCTAAACAGTAGAAATCTGACAAAATTTCCTTTGTCACTGGATTCAACTTGGCACCTTAAGCCTCATTCAAGAGCAGTGTCTGGCGAGTTGAAGCTAGAAATTCTTGTTGTGATGGTTGTGCCTCTCCAGTGGATGGTAAATTTTGCGTCGGTCCTGTAGAAAATAAAATCAACCCTACTCGAACATAATACAAAAATCTGGCAATTTCCTTTTTAATTCTGAAATCTGGCAAATAGAAAACCTGAAAAAATAAATTATGTTGTCATTTAAAAAAACAATTCACAACTATGAGGAATTTTCAACTAGAGGAAAACCCCTGCGTTAGATCTGATGGTTAACATCAGGTACAGAAAGACATGCTGAAGGAACATTCACCAGCTGTACCAGGATTGTGACAGTGAGCATGCAGAAGTGAACCAGAACTCATTGTAATCCAAAACAATGCATTATGATTTCAATCAAATTTCAAATCAGAACCTGCTGAAGCAGTTGTGAGAAGAGGAATCACTTAGACCCAAAGAAAACTCAATGTATCATTGGTGGACCCAGACTGGAAATGTGCATTTTTCATGTATCAGTCAACCTTGGATGCAGTATCTATAATGAAGACTTTTGGCCTTCAATCTTCTGAATCCCTCCAAAAATCACAGGCAAAGCAAAAAAGTTGGGATATCTAAAGAAGTGTGAAATTTACTTCAGCCCTTTATCAAAGAGGTGCTGCAAATACCATAGCCATTCACAACACAAAAGAAGTCCAAACTTGCAAATGAAATACAGTTCTGTATGTGAGTTTCAATTTTTGAACAAGGAACCATCTTTATGTCCACTTTGATGCGTCAATTTGAAAGCTGCAATTTCTTTTAAGAATTTATTAAAAAACAAGGATCTGTTCTACTTTCCTATACCAGTAGCTCACCTAGCAGTCATCTTTTTGCTTGGCAATAAATTCCACTGAGATTGATAGCAAGTATTCCCTTACAGTTTGCAAACAAGTGAATCTCCTCTTCTCACAAAAACTGGAATCAAACATACTCAAAGAATAAAATCCAATCTTAACCTTAGGGCTTGATCAATGCTACTGTTATAGATTATAAATGTTGGTTGGTGAAGGTGCTTTATAGTTTATGAGTAAGGTGTTGTGTCTAGTAATGTTTTTGACTTGACACAATATCTTGAGCTATGAACTATATTCAAATGCCAAAGCTCCACAGAAGTCCTAAATCAATTCTTCAATGCTTATAATGATGTACACCTACAAATCAGCCTAGTAAATAGTAAATAAATAATCTATATTTTACAACTAATTGGTTTTTCCCAAATCAAAAAGCTGACCATTGCTCATGTCAAGACCAGTGTTGTCCAAGTCCAGGTTTTGGTTTTCTATTATATTGAACTTTTGATTCCTGTTTCACATGGTTATCTTTTATTTGATAGGTTTTCTGTGACCAAATTCTTTACATTCTTGAATCTCCGGTTCCCAATTCAGGCAAAAAAAATGTCTCAATTGGATTCAGTTCTACCTACTTACTCACATCTTGTGCAGGTAACAATGTTGTACAACCAATCAAAAATCAATTAAAAAGTATAATCTACTCCAACCTTTCTGAAAAATAATACAAACATGCCTAAAAGATCACAAAAAGTAAAACTTGCTTGCTTAGGAATTGTAAACCAGGTGTGCACTGTGTAGCTAGGTTTCAATTCAGGGTTGAGTTCCAACAAGAGGATGGTTCAAATGTCTACTTTTAACCCTGGCAAGAACCCGGTTCAATAGTCATGTAGCACCTACAGAGCCCAATCAGGTTCATCCAACTGACAATAGCCTCATAAGGGGTTCTCTTCATAATGGGCAACAGGGGTAGAGGATTGAGGCCTCCTGTATCTCTTTGCAAAATAAAAAGTGATGACATGTGAAGATTGTAACCTTCTCATCCATGTGAGGGCCTCATGGGCAACTATTTGGGAAGAGACTAGGAGAAAACTCTAGCATACAGGCTTGGATTCCTTCTTTAGACACAAGGGATCTTTAGGTCAATCTGCTCTTACACCAATTGTGTACCTTATGTATTTCTACCTCACCTGTAATGCAAGCATTGGATTCAGCACATGCTATCAAATTTGAAGGATTTTCTTGTTTCATGAAATAAGTGAATGTGGACTCTTCTCAAGTAGGCAATGTTTTAACATATCTATTGCTAGTATCATTTGGAACCATGGGTCAAATTTGGGATTTTCAGCCCTACCTATGTGAGTGAACTATGGATGCACCTCAGTCAACACTCAACCTCCCAATTGAACTAATGGATAGCATTCAATCTTTGTGTGAGATTTGCACATTTGTGCTGCAAGATCCTACTGATTTGATGGTTTGGACTCATTTTCGACCTTGTGTGAGGCTCTACCTTGTTGGATTCAAAGGAATCTCATTTTATGTATGCATACTGGGTATTGATACTCAATGCTTGACATCTCCTAGTACTATCATCGAAATAATCAAATGAATTCCCTGTTGGGGAGAAAGAAAATGCAGTGATCAATATACATGCCAAAGCAATGTCCAGCTGTAGAAAATGCCCACTACTAAAACCAAGTTGAGATGCAAGTTTTATCAAGGACACAATACCAAGCCCATAAGGGTCATGACTCATAAGGACTTAATGTCACAACATCAATTTGATAAACATAGTGATTATGATTAAAGCAAGAGTTGCAAGAGAACAGCATCAACCAGCTTAAGAACTGGTGAGATCAGATAGCATCCAATCCCCTAAAAGGAGTTATCGGCTGTGAGGATTGATACTAATCCTGATCTAGTATATTGGATGGACTAATTCTAATCTATTTAATTAACATCAATGAAAAGCATAGGATTTCATCCATTCCAACACCCTCCCTGAAATCCTTGCTCTGAGGACAGATTACATCATTGGCTGTAGCGATGACAAGATCAAAATCTATGAGCAACTAGTTATCTATAAGATTGCAGAAGAAAACTACATCATAAAGTTTTGAAGGCAAATATTGTGTCAAGTCCAGCAGAACCAAATCTATCATGATAAGAAAGAGTAGTTATAACCATTATGCAAGTGATTCACAAAGTATCAGACCATTATTACCTTCACCATGACTAGTTGTCATCTCTCCCCATGGACATTATCAGATCATCTCAGTGGATGTGGATAACTATATCACAATCTGCTGAATAGTTATACACAAAGAATTGTGCCTTGAGTTTCTGATGCATTTCTGAAAGCAACAATAAGGTGCACATACAATAGTTTTAGCACACAAAACACACAACTAATGATAATCAACATTGTTAGAAGTGAATTATCAGACATTGTGAAGAAGATACTTCAATTTTTTTTAAGCATGCTTATGGCTCTTTCTTATAGCTTGCTTCCCACCCACCTGCATTGAAGGAACCATGCAGTGAACCCATCACCTGCTGATTTTTACAGTTGGTTAATAACTGACATTTCTACTGTATCAGACACTAAGGCTTTCTCTACCAAGCCCTCAGCAAGATCCCATGGAAAGCCCCCCATCCATCCTGTTAGGTGATCCCTTCATTATGCTACTCATAGACAACCTGGCAAATATCCTAACCAGACTCTAACTGGATAGCAATATTCCCTTGCTCAGTCAATGATCACCTGGCATTTCCAAGAACACAATCCTAAAATCAGCTGCCAACTGATTGATCATAAGCTAAGATTCCACGTCTGAAGCAGCTGATTGAACACTTTCATCAAAAGCTCTACAAGAGCACAAAAAAGCTTTGCTCTAGGTCATAATAGAGACCAAACTTGTATTACTATCATGACATTCAGAAATTTTAACAGTATTGCACTAAGAAGCAGGAGATACTATGCTTGTATTTATCATGGACATGGGAGTCTGGTAGACATCCACCATACACACTATAAAGCTCAGCAATGCACATGCATACACCTGTCTGAATATGCATATGATAGATAGTAGTGCAGAATACACATCATGAGAAAAAGACGAACATTCTCAAATATTTTAGCCAATAATCCCAGGCACATTGTCAAACTGGACTACCTCATAAAAGAACTAAAACTAACTTGGCTTTCCAATAACCACTCAGTCTGCATCAATGGAAGACATGAGGTCAGGGCCCTCAATATTACTTGGGAGCAAGGTCACTTGCACTCTGAGGCAAAATACAAGGCTGCAACTACAGAACAAAGTTGGAATTAGATTGCTGTGTGAATCATTCATGTTGTAACAAGGAGAGAACAGTTGCCATGCACTTTGGAATTGAGTTTTAAGGGATTTATGGATACCAAGCATCAAGGATGCCAACCAATTTGCAGAAAAAATAACACATAAGTAGAGAGGCTCCTTGAGCAACTTGAGCTTCAGTGAGTTTGGTGCACAGAACACCTGTCAAAGAAGATGTTTGCACGATAGGAAACATAAATCCATGAACACTGAGGCAGCAAACCAACACAAGATGAATCTACTATATTAACTTCACTTGAGTTCTTCTAAAGCTCCAGGAACCCAAGCATTGATAGTTTGGTGATGCTGTAAAGAAAAGTGACAAACATCTAGCTGAAGCATATTCCAATCCAAAAAGCACTCCAATATAACAGTAGGAAGGGAAAAGAAAAGCTTTGTGTATTGTGTGGGCAGTGGAAGGAATAACATTATTGGGACATACAGAGCAAGTCATCAGACAGAATGCTCTAAGAAGTGAAAAATGTACAAGCAATACTACTATAACAAGCCAATATGTGGGGGCCAATCATCCCAAAACACTTTTTTACCCCCACTTTTGTCCCCTTTGGTCTTCAGGTGGCTCTCCTTCCCTCACTATGACTATTAGTATACATATTGTATATGTGGACAAAATGTGAAACAGACATCATTGGAGCATTGCAGTTCATGCACCACTACAAGGTCATGGAGGATGGACTGCTTTGCAACAAGAACTATCAACACACCACAAACTTCAACACCCTGTCCCAACCTCCTTGTCCATGTCTCCAACCTACCAAAACACCAGAATTTGAATCTTCAGCTGCAGTAAGAATTGTGCACAACTCCATAAGAGGGCATAGTTCTCCAAAACTAGATTGTCAAGTTGTATGTCACATTGTGGAGGGTTAGGACATGGATCAACTACTGTCTTCAGCTAATGCCAGGGCTAAGAGCTGCTTGGAGAGCAAGTAGAGGGGTGGGGGAGATCATGGCTTTTTTTGGATGGCATTCACTATATATGTTAAAACATTAGGTCCAAAATCTGCAAAAGAACAAGCCACCAAGACTATCCAGGGAAACAACACTTGTGGAAATTGCAGCAAGTTGTGAAGGTAAAAGCTCTACTTTAGGCTTTCACATAAGGGGGAAAAAACCCATTAAGAAATGATATTTGCACCAAAAGAAAATCAGAAATTATTAAAACCACAAACCTTGGCATCACACTGGGTGAAAGATGAATAAAACCCCAAATCCAGAATACTTATGCATTGAATGTTTACAGAGTTACAATGTGGCATCAGCCCCTTGAATAGTATGCAAACCCACCTAATCTGCAGCCTGGGAAAAAACCACATTGTTGGTAAAGAGGCAACTTAAGAAAACACTCCAACATGTCCACAATTTTGCACAAAACTGACTACACCTAAGCTACAAGCTAGAGGCATAAAAACACACAAAATCAATGTCAAGACAAGGTGCAGAGACCTGATCTGAAACACAATTCACTTACAAATAAACGGCCAGAATACATTAAATGTCACATGCTGTATCTTTCTCAGCATAGGAGTGATGAACAAGCTTACCATCTGAATCCTGTGAGATGTTTTTAAAACCTCAAGCATTGTCTTTTCTTGCCCCATCGAAAATGTGGACGCAACTGCTTCGCACACAACAACAGCAGTACCGGTCGATCCGATGCAAGCAAATACCTGGAAGATTTTCCTCTACTCCTCCATCTCAATGCGAAGGTTTGGGAGCCCTTTGAACCCTAACCCTAATTTCAGACCAAATGCATAGAATGTTGAACTTGTGATTTGTATTCATTAAAGATGTTCGAAGAGGTCTGAAAAGTTAAAATCAACTCACACATCACAAGAGTCAAGACATGGAGACTTTCAGAAGATGTGGAAATGAATAAGTATAGAGCCATGGGCAAATGGGCTCTAACCATGCTAAAAGGAGCCGGTAGGACCTTGTAAGGCAATCTTGAATAGTCCTAAGAGGATGATATGACAACACAAGATTGGTCAGGACTAATCAAGCAGAGCTTAAATAATGCTAAAACATTTTTTCCATAATGTCTTTTAGCACAAATTTTATGCACAAAAAAATTTAGTAACAATTTCAAAAAGTGCTTAAAGATATTTTATATCCATTGAATTATTTTCAAATTTATTCAAATGGCACATTATCATACTAAAACCATTTTTATATAAATACAACACACATTTTTAGTATGTTCACACCTAATGCTAGTCAATTAAAATTTTTAATCCCTAACATTAGTTTAGGTTAAGGTTTAAGCTATTTTTTTGTTTTAGACCCTAACAAAGTTTTGACACATTAACCTAACACTTTAGGTGTAGACACACGTCTACACCTAGTGTTGAACTAACTATAACTTCAGGGTTACTAACCTAATAATGACTTAATCTAATTGTGTGTTCAGACTTAAATGGACCTTTAAATTGGCATTTCAATGAAAGTAGTCGCATACATGTCAAAGCAAAGTTTTGAAAAAAAAGTTTCATCATCAAGCAACATGCTGCACAACACATGAAAAAAAGATCATAACAGTCTGCCATCTCCATTCTCTGCAATTGCTCCACCATCTTCATTTCGCGCACTTGGTTTGATGTTTTCATTGTGCACTCCTCATCACATTGTCATTTTGTGGAGTGATTCCACTATCATCTTTGTGTTCATCTTCACATTGTCATTTTGCATGTTGACTTCATTGTTTTCATTCTACATTTTCTCTACCATTAGCTGTACACATTCAATTTTGCATCTTCATTATGCATGTTTGTTTCGTCATCTTCATTCTACACTTAATCTACCATCATCTTTTTATGTTTTTTTTTTGTTGTCATATTATCTGTTGTTGCTTTTGTGAGAGCAGTGAGAGTTTGTTAACATGATGGACATTGTAGATGAACCAATAGTTGGATTTCTTATTTTGTTGATCTTGTTCTTACAAAGTTTGCATTTTCAAACCATATTATAGTTGTGAGCAATAGTTAATATAGGGTAGACTTATTCTTTTATGCAAAATATAAAAGCATTTCCACCCTACAACTATAAGCCACATTTTTACAAAAAAAAGAGAAAAAGTTAGTGTTTAATGTTTAATGTCCCCACCCCTAAACATCAAAAAGTTCATGTTAAACAACAAAAGGCCATTTAAATCCTTACTTCTAGGCCAACCATTATCACTAATTAAAATCACAATAGGAGAATCCTTTTAAAGGCATCCATTGTAGCCCTAGCATTTTGGCCATATTTAATGCATAATAGGATATTTTCACCATCTTGTTGCAAATTTTAATATCAAGGAGTGTTCATCCTTATAGGGTGAAGATGCTTTAATGTTGCTTCTATAATGACAATCACATAATTATTAAGATTTTTTTTATATAAAAACCTTTTAAAAATAACTTGTGAAATTAGAAATAGTTATATGAAAGGAAGTAAAGGATGAAAAAACATTTTACTTTTGAGCATGAAAGTTTATTTAATTCAAATTATCCACTACAAATTGGTTATACTTGAGTGAAGTCATCATTCATACCACAATCTCTTTTCAACCAACATTGTATAAATGTGTTGAAGAAAAGTGACACCAATTGAATGGCTTTATGTTAGAGGCCAAAAAAACAAATAGCATAAATAATATGCTGAAACCCTCTTGATAGTATGAAGAGTAAATTGAAATGTTGAAATTATACGTTAAATTGTAATTAGTGTTTGTTGTGCACACTAACTAAATAAACTCAAATTATGATGTGTTAAAAGTTCTTTACAATTTGCATGTCTTTTGCATGCAACATGTAAATACTAGTTCATTGAAACAACTTTTAAAACAATTCAAACACAATTTGAACAATCTCATCAATTCGCCAATTTTTTCCTTTCACCCAAGCAAAAGCCAATGAGGTTATTACAACATTTAATGTTATTTTATTAAATTAATTTTGAATCTCCTTCTAACACAAAATAGATTGAACAAACCAAAATCATGCACATCACATACACAACACACAGAACACAATATAAGTGGTGAAAAAACATGTTTTAAAACATCTCCAATGGTTGACTCTATTTGGGCCTTCATAATACTTATCACATCCAAAATTTTGTGTTAATTGTTCCCCCAAGGCCCCCCATAAACCTAAATACTAAAAGATTATAACCTTAGAAACTATTAAAAGCCACCACTTGGGCTAATCATTATGGTTGACCAACCAAAATTAATCATTTTTCTTTTCACATGCATTTGAAAACCATGCCTTGTAGTGCCAAGTTATAGGAGTATACCCCTTTTCATGCCACTATGGTGTGAATTTCATCCAAATTTTAGTGTGCAAATTATTTCCTTGCTACTATTAAAGATGTTCTTATGCATGGGTGGTTTTTATGTGAGCTACACCTTGTGAGGAGTTCATCACACATGTTTAAAAACCATACCATATGGGGATGAATCACCAAGTACATATAAAAGTCCACAGCTACCCCTTTAGACCACTGTTTTTTTGTTATTTTGTAAAAGAATATTTTTAAAAAACATTTAATATGTCTTTCAAAAAACCATTATTATTTTTTTAAATTCTTGATATTATTATGTTAAGGTGTATATCAAAAATACATGAAAATATGTTTAAAAACATATTATCAAATTATGCTTTTAGTGTCAAAATTGTTTTTAAGCAATGGTTACAAGTTTTCAAAAGTTAAAATTGCATTTTTTATTCATTAATTAATTTTAATTTTTTATGATATGTACATAATGTATTCATAATAAAATTGTATAAAAACATTATATATATTTCTATTTTCTTTTCTTTTTTATAAAAAAATTACTAAGTAGTGGTTATGACTGCTAATGGTACATGTTAGTATGACTGCACTCATAAATTATCACTTGTGAACTTTTTTATATTCAAACCACACATTGGTTTGTTGTAACATAAGTTTGTTGCATAGAAACATCGTAAGTCATAAGGCTTAAAAATAAACTACCAACGTGAAAGCACATAAATGGAAAATGAACCAAACTCAACCCACAACCTTTTAAATACTTGAAAAGAAAATGGATGCATTATCTTTTCATTTCATCTAGTTTTAATAAATATTAATAATTTCCATGGATGAACTTTTATATTATCTACCAGCTTCTTCTTTAAAATCTAGTGTTTTATCACAAATGAAGTCAAATTAATTGATTTATTTTTATGGCTACTTGAAATATATTATAACTAATTAACCCATACATGAATTCAAAGTGGGTTCCCAAGTCACAATATTCTTATGCATAGGGCCCATAAAGTTTATTATTTATTTTTCATGTCTATTAATTTTCTTACCCATTCTAACCATAACTAATTATTTTTTTTACAAATTCAACTTATATAATTAACCCATTTTGGTGATACATGAACAAGTAACTAAAGTAAATGTCAAGCTACTATGGCATGGTCGTTTCAAACATCAAAATGTGGCTTTCACCTTAAGGGTGGCGTGGGCAAGTGTAATGAGCAACATGAAATATAATCTATGGAAAGAAACACATTAAATGAAACAAAAAAAATTGGTGGATGAAAGGTTATTTGTGTGAGATTGCAAATGTCATCTTGTTAATAGAAGAGAACCATCCCCTCCTCCACTAAAGACTGGATAGTTTTGCACATTGTGTCATGGAATGTAATTTGTATGTATATAATTATTTTTATTGCCATAATATCTTTATCTAGTAGAAACAATTTGCAAAAGCAAGATAGTTAACTAAATTAATGTTTTCATAACTAGGAATTTAAGTGTATGGTAAAACCATAAGGTGGGTGATGATGGCTTATGATGTTTTTAATTTTAAATTCTAGGAATGTTCCCCCAAGGAAAACACTTTATGTTAAAATGTGACCGCACATGTGTAAGAGGGGATATTGTTTTGGGGTATCATGTCAAGGAACATAAATTTTATCACCTTATTATTATTTAATTTTTTAATATTCACATATTAAAGTCACCCTAAACCTAATTTGAATTTTAGGTTTACATTGAAACATGGTATCATATATTTGTTTGAATTTTAAGCTTTAATTGAAGTTGTGATGAATGATGAAATATTCACAATCTATCCGCATGCTTATATACACTAGGTAAATAACCATTGAACATAAAAACAATCATAAAAATGACATCGTATCAAGTTGCTAAAAAAGAATCCTAGACAATATTCACTAACTCATTTAGGAAACTTCTTTAACCCTTTCATGTGATGCTATTTCTCTCCTTTTTCTTATAATATGAAATTAGATTCAAAACCAAGTTAAAGACTGTAAATCTTTCCAAACTTTGAGTTTCAAAAATAATTGAACCTATTAACAATTGATATATAAATCACTTGTACATTTACAACATTTTTAAAAAAAATCTAAGACTTGGGATTAATGCATGTATCTTATATTAATAATATACTAATTTTGAAAATAAACATGATCCTATTGTATAACCAATTAAATTATAAATTTATACACATCAAGTAATATATCTTATATATTAATTCAGCAAGTCTGTCTGTGGTGATTTTGTGTTCTACCTTAGCCAGCGTGGCCGCGTCGCGTTCCCGGCGTTTGGGCGGGCAGCCCGTTTTGGATCAGCAATACGTGAGTGCTACCGGGGGTGGGGGGCCGGGCAGGCACGCGCGACTGATTGGACAGAAGTAGGAAAACTACTTCCGTGTGAACGCGACGTCATTAGGACGCTTCTCCGGCTCCTCAGTTTCTGTTGTCTGTTCACTTTAGGTATATAAACCAGTTGGTGGACGGAGTTAAGCAGTTGGGGTACCTTTTCCCTAACCCTATGAACTCAGTGACCCCAAGGTCATTTATTAAGTGTAGGGAAACACCAAGAATTTGAAGGAGGACTGGTAGCCAAAACATTGTATTAACTCCAAATATTTGCAACAATAGCCACACAATTATGGGTCCATTTAAGATTTTGAAATAGAATTTTTTTGAACAACCCCTTTGATCCCACATGAATCACTCTGGCCCAGTGTGATCCGATGAAAACCGGTGTTTAGCAGCAATTGGAAAAATATAAAGAACCGCGGGGGGGGGGACCAAACATTGTTGAAATAACACACCTGTGCATTATGCACGGGGTTCACACTAGTATATCCTTGTTTTTTACTAATTATTTTTCCAATTCCAAAAAAAATGTTGTCCCTTGAAAATGTTCATTCACCCATGGGTTCTAGCCATTGCAAAGCACAAGACAAAAGTGATCATGAATCTAAATATACATAGATTAGGAGCCTTAAAAAGGAGAGGGATATTATGCTTACCTAGGGTTTCTTTCCATTAGGTTGTTTTGACATGCAAATGTATGTTGTAATTAGCAACCTAATGGAAAGTTGGCTAAAATGGAACCTTGTTTCTGGGTGCATGGACAAGCACTTTCCATCGGAGAGTTGCAATTGGTCTAAAAATCTATAAACAATTCATCTTAGGAACATTTCATGTATAATGAATTTTGCAAGGAACTTTCAGGAACATATGGTCTCGTAGAAATGAATGATGAATGTCATTTTCTCACGATTCAAAAGTTGACTCTAGGTCACACAACTTTTCGTTTGGTCAATTCCTACTTGGACATCCATCCACGCCCCAGTTATATGGCAGTTATCCAGCTGCCTACACATCATTCTTCATGTGGATGAAAAGTGATGCATATCCATTCTCTGTGTGGACAAAAAGTGCTCCATATCCAGATACATTCTGTGAGTCATTGACATGCTGAGGAGGTTATGGGAGCGAAGCATGATTGTTATGTCCAGTAAGCACTTATCACTGGTTACTTAGTCCAACGTGGTCACCAGCAAGTAACTAGGCACTTGAAGCCTACACAAAGCTCTCTCCTTGATATCTGTTTCCTTCCAGAGATTCTTAGGATTTTAGTTGTCTGACATATGCACGTTTACACGTCAATTCATGTCTTGAAATTTGGGTCTCAAGCTTTTCTCAAGATATTTATTGGTTTCTCTCTGACCTTTTGGAGTTAGTGTGCATTTTTGGTTTAGGTTGTTTATGTATCACAATCTGCATATGTTTTGAATGTGTCAAAGATGCATTCATATACACATTTAACAATTGTCTCTCACTTGGAAGTATTCACTTGCATGCCAATATCTCAATATATTTGTTATTTTGCATTCTTTTTTTATTGCATGTGTGTGGTGTAAAGCTCCTTAGTGCCAGAGTGCCTTACCCAGCATAAAACATGAAGCAAAGCAAAACATCATCAGCTGGTCAGGGATGGTCATAGTGATTAACCAATGTGGGTTGGTATCGGGTCCGTTTTTCGGCCAGGTTCCATGGAATGTGGAGTCTGAAACCATAGGTTCTAGACATTGGAAAAGAAGAACCTGAAAATGCACCTTTGAATAAGCCTGGAACCAGAACCTATCTACGCACCTTTATATTGCAGGTTCTAGTTTCCCCAAAGAGCAAGCTCTACCTCTTGCAAATCTGACTTGTGTAAAGACATTAGAAAGAATTTATTATATAGTTGAAGGGCACATTTTTCATTGTAACTTTTCATCCGCAAGGGGTGAGCATTTCAAAAAAACGTACTTCTCATGTCTCAAAAAGCATAATGAGCACTACAATTTTCGAAATGCTCAACATCCTTTTTTGTTTTTTTCTTGTGATACCCAGTAGTGATCATAAGATAATTTTTTTTATAAAAATCCTGAGGTCTTTACACAATGGTAAAGCCCTTGGCCACTGGCTTTACTAGAGTTAGCCCACACTGGGCTGTGCCTACACAGACCCTTTATTCCAGTAAAGCCCATGGCCTCAGGCATTACCTATAAATTACTTTCTGAAATGGTTCAAAGGTCTGTTGTATTTCTTCATTACATGTTAATTGGTAATTGATGCACCATCCACTGGATGCCCATTATTACTCAGTTGTGGATGAACCTCAACTGAGTTAATATTTGGTTACACTTTGGTAACCAATTCTGTAGAAAATAGGTCTCATATATAGGTAAATGGGTAGGAACATAGTTAGCTACTAAGTACATGTTATCTTTCTGCCTACCTACTAACAACCTTCTTGTGGGTTGTTACTTGGCAAGTAGAAAAATAAAGCAACTAAGCTAACCACCATGGTGGGTTAGCTGGGGAACTGGAACCCAACTGAAAACTGCTGCCATTCATCCTTCATGCTGCACTGGTGGGTGCTTGTACAATGTGGCCAGTCAGGGGTGGGTCACAAATGTAACACCCCTGCTACACTAACATGGGAATTTCATGGTTTTAATAACAATGTTGAAACAAAGGCAAATTTACACACTTGATTTATCCTCCGGGTAAGCCACTCTTGCAAATGGCTTCCTCAACATAAGGGGTGCACAGAGGGGGTCAACCATTGTATGTGTACCTTAGAGCCCTGAGGGGACGCATTTTCAAAATAAGGGACTTAGGATGAAGCAGAGTCCAGCCCCACATTTAGAGGATTTCTATCACCCATGGGCTTTATACCTTGTAAAGCACAAGGTAACTGGCCTTCGATTTTCGGAATGCTCCTCACCCATGAGCTTTACCTGTCATAATGCACAAGGCAAAGGTTATCATGAATCTAGGCATACATAGATCATGATGCATATGAAAGGGAGGGTTCTTACACATACTGCTGAACTGTGGACAGGATTTTACACTTACAAGTAGGTGTAAGATCCTATCTACTCGAAGAGTAGGAAATTATCCCCCCTCTTTTCTAGGAAAGACTCTCATGCATAAATGCAGGACCAAGTACTAAGACGTTTTCCTTTGCTTTTGGAATGCCTTAGGGTTTCTTTCTATGGGTTTGCTTTCAATAGAATTATAGAAAGTATGCTTTGATCCCAGCAGCTTAATGAATAGCCACTGAAATGAAGCCTTGTTTCTTGCTTCATGAAAAAGCAATTTCCATTGGAGAGCTACAACTAGGTTGAAAATTTGTAACTGATTTATGTGAGGAAATTTTGAAATATTTAAAATTTGTAACTGATTTATGTGAGGAAATTTTGAAACATTTCAAATGTAAGGAACTTTTTAGAGAATTTTGTAATAATACATGTTCCCATGGAAAAAATAATGGATGTCATTTTAATGTGATTCACAATTTGACTCAAAGTTCTCAAAGCTCCTACATTTGGTTAATGTGTGATTAATAGAGATGTGAGGCAAATGTAATGAAAATCTAATGTTGAGAAGCAAAATATGTGATCGCAACAACCTAATGGAAAGATGTCCTTACATCTTGCATGGTCCATTGTGGTGTGACCCATTCTGACAACTATTCAATTTGGATTTGCAATAGCACATAATTTTTATATTGGTTGTAATCAATGTTTTTTCATAAATTTGTATGTTAAAAATATGTTAAATTTTCTTGTACAATTCATTACTTTTTCATCATTATAATTATAATATTGATAGGTTATCAATAAGGTAATAATTCTCACCATCACACTTATATCCACTAGGTAGGTTGTTCATTGGATTTTGTCAAAATTCAATACAAATTGGAAATAACCAAATGTTGTGTGTATCCTCACCACAATATGATGACATTTTTGTATTATTTTCATCCATATGAATAAGAAACTTATTAATTCTATTTTGCACATATGTTTATTTTGCAAGAAAAGAAAAGAATGCAAATTAAACTAAATAAAAGGTAGAAAACCTTAATGTTTCAATCTAGAAGTTATTGCTAAGCGTCTAATCTAAAATACCAACTAAATTAAAAATTATCAATATCATAATTTACAACATTTGAATGGAAAATAATAAATAACTGTTACGTATTAGCTATTCATGATTTTGATTGGATTTTTTCATTTTTGGAAGGTTGATTATGATAACTTTAAATAAGTAAATACCTTTTTTTATTATTTCAATGAATTTTATTTTATTTATTTTCTTGTATCTAGGGAATACAAGAAAAATTACCATTGTGACATCCATATAAAGTCACTTAATGCGCAAACACTCATTTGTTTAGATTTTTTGTTGATTCCTTAGGTTGGCCAATGATGCAATACAAGGTTTCCCCCATATATCTTGTGTGGAGTCCAATAAATGGGCCTCTAATTAAATTATGAAAAGCTAATCCAGACGGTTCACCAAAGCTACCTACTGGAGTTCCAAGCCATGTTCTATATCACCCAATTTGGGGCAATGATGCATCGAAGTTAATGCAGAAAGAAAAGTTTATAAATTTTGGACTATCCAAATACATGGATTCTAAAAGGTGGGCATTGCACAAAATTCCACATATGAAATGAAAATGAAGTTGTACATGGAGTACTATGAAAATGTTTTGTTGCATTTGTCAAAACTATTACTGCTTCAAAGTACAACTCTTTTGGAGGGCTTCTAGTCTTCAAGCAATTGGAGGTCTAATAATAGTAAGGCTTCATTGTCAACTATGATGGATGTTGTTGATCCAAAAGATCCAATTTGAGTTCCTTATTGTTGGCCAAAGAACCTGAAACCTTTAAC
>Ga0116229_10000250_pt1 | contig 63982 bp, 46 predicted proteins | sample S1TSphgellanicum_3_FD_87313 | JGI IMG/M metagenome (GOLD analysis project Ga0116229, IMG submission 87313) | Host-associated microbial communities from peat moss isolated from Minnesota, USA - S1T2_Fc - Sphagnum magellanicum MG | ecosystem: Host-associated > Plants > Peat moss > Unclassified...
AACTGGTACTTAGCTTTGTGTTTGTCCCCCCATGGATGTTCCACAAGGAGACTCGTAATGCTCTCTGGTCCCAACACCCCTAGTGCTGAGCTGTGACTTTGGTGTCATTGATGTAAAGGTCTGATGTAAAGATCATGTAAAAGAGAAGGGTAGGAACATCTAAAAGAACACCTAGCCTAGAAAAACCATCACCTCTAGTAACAGCACGCCTTGAAATGAAAGCCGCCTGCACTGACTGCAAAAGAAATAAGAGACCTCCATCTAAGTTACGGAGACCACACAAGACTCAAAGAAAGCAGCAGCAGTGAATTCAATTCAATTCAATTGCAAAGGACCTGCAAAACACACACACACACACACACACACACACACATGACTTCATGACTCCATTTACCTTTAGAGGCAATGGATTCAATTCAGGCTGGTTTTCTGGACTGCCAACAGCAGTAGCTGCTCATGCATTCAATGTAATTTGTCATGTGCCATGCAGCTTGCAGAAATATATCAATGACCATGTTTTTATATTATATTTAAATATGGGAAGCATTGTCTTCAAATAAAATATTCAATTCAGCTGAACATCCATCTTTTCCCACAGATGAAAGTCATGCTTAAAACATTTATCATGATTTAGGTAACTTACCACCAAAATTGGTTGGTAAAGCCCATGGAGGGGCGGGCGTTACCGGACTAAGTCACCCGCCAAGGGCAGCGTCAAATTCTGGTAACGCACATGTCCAAGGTTTTTATCGTGTGTAATATCCGCTCAGCACTTGATTGCATGTGTGATGCACAAAGGAAGATGACCTCCTCTATCAGGAGGGAATCTTATGGATATGAGGTGCTTTCATAATACCATGCAAAATTATTCGAAAGGTCATTTTGATCTGGGAATAGTTTCCCATTGGGAAGCACCAGTGTTGTTTTTTTGCCGGTGAAATATTGCAAAAAGGAAAAATTCAAAAAAATTGGTTTTGAAAGCTTTGGTGAAAGAAACATTCATAAAATAAGTGATTTTGAAGGTTTTGGGTTGCTAGAAGTGAAAAAATAAGAAAGTGAAAATCATTGGATTTGTATATTTGGTTTTCATCATGTAGCCAAACATATAGAAGGATGAGTATAGATTTGTACTTTTTAAAAAATTTATAGCCAGATTTGGCTATATCTTCTTCCAATGGATGATCCCCACTTTGGGTACAAACAAGAATTGGTACCCAAAAAAACAACAAAAACACTGGGCAACACTAGTAGGCAATGGGCATGCATGCACGCTTTTGTGTCCAAGATTTAACCCAAGATTTAATTCATTGCACGTATTTAGTGTGAGTCTTCAAATCACAACATAATGAGTACATAGGTATTCATGTGCCAAAGGGGCAAAGGCCCGGGTTTGTTGTTATAAGAAATAAACATCCAGTGCCCAGTGCATGCAAACTGTGCCTAACCCCTAAACCCTACAAACCCACCTAGATAACTACTAACCCTGGGCTTTTATTGTTAGTTTTAATTGTAGATGTTCATGCAAGGTTTACAAGTCCCCCAATGATGACTCAGGATTGAGACAATTTCCCAACCATTCATCCAAAGAAATGAAGAAGCTCCAAGAAAAGGGCTTCTTGATAGCTGTAATTAGCAGCTTCTTTTAGATGGCTATATATAGCCAAACTGTTATATTAAAAAATTAAAAATGCTAAAATTTTGTGCTTTTTGAGATCTTCAATAGCCATAATTATAATTTTTTCAAAGAAAATTCTTCAGATTTCTATACATAATTCAAGTAGGTAGCCAAAAATATAGAAGGAGGTTTTTTTTTTTTCATATTTAGCTTGTAGCCAAATTTGGCTAAATCTTCCTGTGAACCATCACCACTTTGGTTGTAACACAAAATTTCCAGGAAAAAAAAACACTGGTAGGCGGCTAGTACTAAGAAGTCCAATGTAAGTAAAAGTATTGGGGCACTTAATGAAGGCTAGCATTAAATTCAGCTAAGTTGTTGTGTTGTTGCTTTGTGAGGCTGACAATTGTTTTTGTTTACAGTGCATAATAAAATACACAAACCTTTTTAATTAGAATTCCCATTTATCACCCAACAATTTTGACACTATGTAATGAATTTAGATGCCCTTGCACAATGCCCAAGGGGTCCTTTTTCAAAACAATTTAAGACTGGATGTTATTTAATTCCATTAACTATATATGCTATAACTGTGTAAGTAATAAAATCATCATCATTTATTTTTGTGTTTTTCTCGTTTGGAATTTTCTGCCATGGGGAAGTCTGGCAAGGACTCCAGCCAAAATCATCATGCTTTTTACAGTTCATGTTGTATATGATTGTATATAAATGTGTGCTCAAACAGCAATGCAGAGGCTTTTGCATTGTTGTTAACTTGTAAGTAAGTAAAGTAGGCAGAAGTTGGTGGTACTTGCATTTATGCAAATCCCTATTTGGGTGGGCCTTTTTCAGTGTTTATCACATCTATTGTAATGGCAAACATTAGTTTTGGCGATCACTCATTAATGCTCTGGCCACAATAGCCATGGCAGCTGCTATCCCTCCCCCCCCCCAATAGCCAGGGCACCATTTCAAAAACACACATGGGATTCTTTTTGTTTTGTGATTGGCCCATCAACAAAAGAAAATAATCAATCTAAGGACGGTCCCAACATAGATGTGTTGTAATCTCATCCTTTGGAGTGATTATATGGATTACAAGAGTAGGACTTTGGGCAAAGGATATGGGATAAAAGCGAGGTGCTATTGGGAACACCCGTGGGGAACACATTGGGAACCTTGGGAACATATATTGAGAACCTGATGGGAACCCATTGAGAACATGTTGAGAACAAAGGAAAAATGAAAAAAATCCTCCTACCCCTGCTCCCCACGCACACAAAACTTAAAAGGAAAAAAAAACAAGGCACTTTGAGTGCATGCTGAGCCTTCCCATTGGCTGCATGAAATTTCTATTTCCAAAACTGTTTGTCACCATTTTTGGCCTGGGCTAATACCCCCATTATAAACTGGGGGTTCTTATTAGTATTTAGTATTCTCCCATCCCCACCCACAAACTTGGAAAGGTGGATAATACAAATGTTAGAGACTAGGTTTTAAAGCAAGCCAAGGTTTTTAAACTCCCTTCTTAATAAGAGCAATCAATCATACCACAACCTTAAGTACCAATCCCGGCCCCAATCCAACTCAATTGAGGAATTTAATTCAAGGAATTTGGTTGTAAAATGCTAGAACAAATTTGTAAGTTCAACTTTCATCCATGTGTTCTCTGCTGAACAAGAATGTTGATTGAAGTGGGCCTTTGTGAGTATTACATAGATATCATAGTTGACCAAAATAAGAGTCTCAACACCCTGATTGGCTATTATGTCATGAGACAACAAGATACATTCCATAACCTCCAACCTTGGTTTCATTTGTGACCTACTACTCACAACACAAGGTACCGAGGTTGACTCTCATTGGCCCAATGATTCCATAACTCTATAATTTCTTGGATCAAAATATAGTTCTTACCCTCTTCATGGATGAAAATAGGTCGTATCGATTCTCATTACAGTCAGTATTGCCCAGTAATCAGCTCAAGGATGCCAGTTTCGGGGAATAGCCTTAACATTCCCACTATCTTGCCTATTTGGATGAATTGGCAATAATGTCTTGCCAATTGCCTAGTCCATTGTAGTGACGGAAAACCCTCCAATGAATTTGGTAGTGTATTCAGAGGTGCTCTTACAGAGCATAAAAGCTTGAAGGGCATTTTGAAAAGCAAAACACCCATAGATTTTGGGCATTGCCCTTTTTGAAATGCTCATGTTAGTTTTTTAACCTTTTTTTACTGTGATACCTGGCAGTTACCAGGCTGGTATATTCTGGGTAGCACGATAAAAAAAATATTTTCAAAAATAAAAAAATTGTTGATTTTTACGCCCTATTATTTACCTAAGGGCCAAAATCCCTTGAGCGATTATACTCTACAATGAATTGAAACACAATATCCTTGCCTTCTTGGTAGGCAAAGCCAACAAAGAGCAGGTGTTGACACAACAAAACAAACACTGTGTAGGTGCAATCAGTTCAATGCAGCTCAGTCTCTCTGACTGTAGTATGGAGGCTGGTAACTCTCAATTGTTGTATTAATAAGTTTTGTGTAATCCTCTCTTCTTCAAAGAAAGAAACCGTGGGTAAAGGGTCCAGTATATGGTCCCTTGGTTGATGGAAATCAAAGAACCGATTTTGACTCTAAACCAAGTTCTTAAAGAAGAATCAAAGGACTGGTTTTGAAAACCTACCCTCAACTGTCAGTCCTTTGGAGTCGATGCCTCCTCCACAAAACCTGCCAGTTCTTTTGAAATTTTTTCAAACGCCCAAAATGGGACGGTACTTTGATGATGTCAAAACCAGAGGTTGGTTGATTTCAAAATTATTCAAAGCACCAGGAATCAGAGGTTAAGTTTATTTTGAGTAGGCAAATGTATTGGGGATACAACAACAAGGCATCACAAACACGCTGGCCCTGTCAATATTGTACATCTACCTACTGTGTCCACACAGTGAACACCAAAACAATCCATTCCAATCTAAACAGTCGTCTAAACACTTTCACCAAAGCAACCGGTTCTCCTAATGTGAAACTGGTTCTAATAAGGTAAAACTTCCAAAAGTTGGATCCAATGCAATAGTCCAACAAAATGAAAAAGAACCGCCCAACACTGATTTGTACTTGAAAATTTGCACCTGAAAATGGCCACTGAAATGTGTTGTTAGGTATATATATGTTGTTGGTAAAATCCTACTCTTCTTGTGTACTGGCAGGCAATGTAAATTTGTTGGCCTTGCCTACTACCAAGGCAAGGATAAAGTGTTTAGAGTCATTATAGAATATAGTAGCTTAAGGGATTTTGTTCCCTAAGTAATCATTAGGTCTGTTTTTATGTGAGGAGTTTTGAAAGATGATTATTTTGGCTTGTGTTGAATCTTGAGATTAGTTATCAGAGTTATAATACCTTGAAGGATTTTGGTTTCTTTTAGAGGATTTTTTGGAAGATTATATTTTTGCCTGGTGAAATATTTGAGTTTCCATAATTCTTCTTTCGCCTTACAATACTTTTTAGCAAGGCCACAGCCCTTGTTTGGTGTTCATGAACCCAAGTATAAAAGCTCTCTGACCAATATTAACTTGATAGTCCCAATCCACCTTCAACTGTTTGCTTCTGTGTTTGGGACAGGGTAGAAAAGCCACAAAAATCTAGAGCAAGAAATTGAGGACCCACAAAGTTCATACCTGAAAATGAGCAACCAAATGGAGTTTGCAAAGGAAGCTTTTCAACCCTCCAAAAAGTATAATATACTTTAGGTCTGAGAGATGTGACAAGCTTTGAAATGCTTAAAGCACTCCAACAAAAACTCCTAGTGTATTTTTGGTGCATTCACACTTGATGTTAAATCAATGTTAAATGAAAATCTAGGTGGCATCCTAGGTGGCACCCAATGTTAAATGGGCGATAGCTTAATGTTAAGTGAATGTTAGTTTAACATAAAATCTTCATGATAAGTAAGTTTAAGTCTTAAATGACTAGTATGGCATTAAGGGACTCAACACTAGAGTCCCTAACACCAAGTGTTAATGGACCTTTTGATGGCCCTTAAATCAATAAGAACCTTGGTCCAGGGCATTTCATTTTGTTAAATGACTCCATGCAGGCCAGACCCATACAGCAAAAAATTACAAAATGTAATTTGCTGCTGTACATGTTGGAGAACTTGCCATATACCGGCCTTGGGCACAGATCTCAAATCACATAAGGGCCTGTACTCAGGCCCTTCTCCTATACATGAATATCCATCATCCAAAAGAGGATGGATCTTAAACCTAGGATCTCAAGGCCCCAAGGCCTAGGACATGAGAACTTGAAGGCTTAGGACTAAACGCACATAGAAGCCTAAGACATTAGAGATCTAGGGCCTAGGAATTGAAGGATTGAGGGCTGAAGACATGAGGACACGCCCTTGGTCTTGGACATGAAAGTTGGTAAGCCTAAGACATGAGGGCCTAGGGACATTTGGACTTTGAAATCATGTGGGGCTTTTTGTTCTTGAGTTCGGGTTGATAGACTTTTAAAACTTTTATTCCAAACAAGGTATGTCATGGCAACATTTTTGCCTAGGGTTGGAATATTTTGAAGCATTTTGGCCTAGTGTTTGAATTTTTTAACATTTTGGCCTAAGATTAGAATCTTTTTGAGTCATGTCCAACTCTTTTTGCCCAAACACTCCATCTGTGATGTAAAGCTTTGTTGAATTGTAAACCTCATTTTTCAACTATTATTTCTTTTCTAGTTTCTTATCAAGTCCTAATAACCTCAGTTGATTAGGATCTCTCAAGAAACTTTGGCCCCAATTGATAAGAATGTGTGTAATGAGTTTTTAAGTTATGAAAATAGAAAAGGAGGGTTGTAAAAGAGGAAGGAAACAAAGAGTCTTTTCTATTTTTTAGTTTAGAAAATTATTTCATTAGAATTAGAAACTAAGTACATCACAAATTTCTTGGACCATAATTTGACGATCATTGTCATGTGAAATTTATTTTTTCGTAGGTTCATATTGTTTATATAGAATAAAAAATTGCAATTATATATTTCTCAAATGTTATTTAATGCTTAAACACAATTGTCATGCTAAAAACATGTGTCTAAACAGCATCATAGGTTCCACAACTCCTTTAAAGAGGGTCCATATTGGTGTAATTTTTCACACTTTTTAACATTTTATTATTAAACAAAGATTGTTCAACAATGGTTTCCCTTAATTTGCCTTGTGTCAAAAAGATTAACCAATCTAAATAGAATTGATGTCTCCATGGTAGAAATACCGTTATTTTTAAAACATGCATGAAAACAAAGGCATTACAACAAAACCATGTCTTTTTCATTAATAATATTGTGATTAGAGTAACTGTAGAATTAAACATACTCATATCTATGACTAAAATGACTAACTACGTTCATTTTGACTAAGATGAAATGTAGGTGTCTCCATTGTGACTAATTACAACTATATGTCTTGTCAAATTGGACAATTGCTATACAAATGGCAAATTCATTGTTTACGTGCATTCTAGACCTTGACTAATGTGACTATTCAATGAGTCATTCATACACATGATTATAATGTTATGTTGTGATGTCACCTATGGCACCTATCAAGTAATTAAAATTTTGATTTGGTAGGTACCAAGTAGATAGGTACTTACCTACTTACTTACCCACTAGGTACCTATAACCAAATCAAATTTTAATTACACTATGTAATTACCTACAACTTGGTATGTAACTATTAAGTATTTACCAAATTAAAATTTAATTTCATGATCACTATCACATTATCATGTAATTCAAAATAGACAAATGTTTTTTTTTTTTTTTTTTGGTAGTAACATTATTTGTCAACACGTGAAGTGATGATTGGATGATTAAAGCCTTGGAATGTGGCCAAAGAAGTGAGGGTTTTCATTTTGGACATCAAATATGGTCATGATTAAAAACAGTCATAATGATGTAGTAGTAATTTTAAAAACAAAAAATACATGTGAGAGGTTGGGTAGGTAGGTTAGACTTGGGGTTGAGTAGGTAGATAGGTAGGTTGGGTAGGTAAGCTGTAGTTTTTTTTAATTATTAGGTAGGTTGAAACTAGGTAAGTGATTAAATAAGCCATGTGGTCAAATCATTCGCTTCCATGTGTACTAATTAATATTGAAATTTTAATTAATTTTTTGATATAATAAATTACATTTTAAAGATAATATTGCCACATCAGTTAACACATGTAATTCATTTCAATGATATCAAAACAAATATTCAATAGTTGTATTAATTATATTTTTAATCATAACACACACGAAATGTGGTAGTGAACATATTAATCACATCAATTGAATCAAACATGCTAACACTTTAATCAAACTTTTCAATCAGATCATTGTCTAAAACAATTTGACTATTTTGACAAAAACCAAATTTGTCCATTGTTTGGTATAATTGAATTTTTTTGTCAAAAAAATCAATGTAAAAAACATGTTTTGTTGTAGTGTGGAGGATCATTTCTACCTTTGCAATGTCACATAGCATACATCTAAAATCAATTCCAAGATTTGATTTCAATTTTCGTGCATTTATAACCACCACTTTGCGGGCAATGGCCAACAAAAAACCAACATGTTTCCTTGAAAAATCTTTTTGTGAAGTTTATGGCCTTCGGAGTATGAATGTGGGAGGAGTATGAATGTGGGAGGTAGGGATGGCCACTTCTTTTGAATGCTACAATTAATCTTGATTTTGTCAAATAATGTCACACAACCAACTTTTGTTGTATAATTTACAATTGATGTATTGGGCCACCACACCCACCATTATGGGTCAAAATTAAATGAGTCAACATGACCATTAAACAAGTTGAACACTCCTTTTTTCAACCCTCTCTTGACTTGGATGACTTTTACATGTTGGCCAAAACCTCATAAAGTCCTTGAGTCAAAAATATCTTTGGTTAATCTGGAAGAATTTTGTGACACCACATACGTAGTTCACTTTTCAAACACCAAGATGTGTTGCCAAACATGCAAGCAAGAAGGCTTAAAATTCTTGATAGATTGCATAAACACAATAGGTGTTTTGTTTGTTTCTTATAGAGGAAAAGTTCACACCATCATCACTAATTTCTTGTGTAGGACTTTTTAGCCTTGTATCCATTCATCAAGCACTCTAGCCAAGAGTAAGACTATGGGTTTTACCTACATTGGGCTTATGTTTGGCTTTGCATTAAGGCCCATGGCCTTGGGCTTTAAGCCTCAACTCTTTTTTTTTCATTTTTGTTTCCATAGTACTTGGCCAACATCATAAGGAAAAAAAATCAAAACATTGGGGTGTACTTTGAAAAATAGAATGCCCATTCCAACATGCATTTTGTTTTTTGAAACAACCCCCCAAAAAGTGGAGCAAAAACTACCTAGGGTAAAGTGCCTTCCAATTACACTAAACAAATCTTAGCAAGGTTTTATCTGTAAGGAAAAGTCCTAGGGCAAGAACATTCCCAAATTAAGGGTCAAAGAAGAGGTGGCAGTGGAATTTAACGTCACATTTTGAGAATGGCCTTTACCCATGGGCTTTACCCATCATAAAACATGAACTGAGCATTAACATGAAATTAATCATATGTATATCACATGGCATAGGAAGGGGAAGGATCTTACCCCTATAAAATTAGATTAACATGGAGGTGGTAAAGGGAATAAATTAACCTTGCATTTTCAACAGTCCCCCACTACATGGGTCTATAGCAAAAACTTGTTGAATCTAAGAAAGGTGTAGTTAAAATCAACCACATTCACAATTGTCGTAAAATACACCAATCCCACCATCAATCCTATTGGGCTTCAAAAGGAATTGTGGGTTGGCAAGTTTAACATGTTCTCAAGCCTTCGAAGTCCAAGTCAATAATGAATTCCAAGCACAGGCAAAGTTCCAAACCTTCACAAATTAAAATCAATCCTTCAGCCCCATGCACCTTTGAACCCCACATAATGTTTTTCAAATTAGTGTTCAAACGTTTATGTTGAATGCCATTTCCCAAATTCCAAGCTTTGAAACTCTGTTTTTTAAAAAAATACAAAACTTTTTGTGTGTTACTACTATAAATGTTACACATTTGAAACCACTAACACCATGTTTTGTGCTATGATTCATGTGATTCTCATATCCAAGAATTCAACGTATGATTCTTTAAATCCATGCTAAACTGAACCTTGTACTACCCCCCACCACCACCACCACCCCCTTTTTCTTCCCCAACTCCTCACATTCTATCAAACACCTAGCATGGGATTAGGCACCATAGTTAAATCAACTTTGAAAATATTTTTTTATTATTGTAATGTTGCATGAACTAATGTGAACTTGAACTCACAAGAACTCCAAATGCTAGCAAAGTTCCAACTCCATGGCACCGTTGTAATGGAAAGGTAATAGCAAGTTATTTTACATTGAAATGGTGGGGCTCACAACTTGTAAGCAACCTCATGTTATTTAATTTTTTACTTTTAGTACTTGAAGTTAAAAGGAATGATGAGGATGTAACTAAACATAACTTAAGATCATGTGATAAAACTTCTTTTTTTTTGACATACCATATGTACTTAACATATCTAAACTAGGTGATTAGGAGGTGACTAAACAAAATATTCATTTAGAAAAAAATAAAATAAAATTCAAAATGATTCAACTATCAATGGTGTGAAGGGAATACCTTTCACTTCACAAATCTTCACATTTGGTTATTAGTTTGAATTTATTAGTACTAGTTCAGTTATGAACTTACTAATCGAACCTAATAATAATCAATATTTAAAATATTTTAATACATAAGTTTATATTTTATTTATTTATTCTTAATACTAGGATTATCTCATACCACTATATTATTTATATCTTGGGTTTCAACATAAACATAATCTTATTATAAAGTTTATTAAATTGTCATTTTTACCCAACAACCAACATATGGTGTTACTAGGTGTACAATAGAGTTTAACAAGACATGATTAAGACATTTACTTATAAGTTTTGATTTTTAAATTACTTTTGGAAGGAAAGGATTTAAGATTTAGTTTTCAATTAAAATGAAAGTGGGACTTATTTTGTACACACATATAGACTTAAAAAGTTGTTGGAAAATCAAATAAAGACACAATATGTAATTTTAAAGTTCTATTGGGCTATGAACCATAGATTTTCATGTTTTCATTTATGATTTTTACACTTTTATACTATAGATGTTTGATATTTTTATTTCTAAGTAAATAAAATAGTAGTATATTGGTGAAGAAATAGTGAGTACACTCTGAATTTGTTGTGTTTTCTAAATGTAATAATTAATATCTTATCTCAAATTTTGATTACTAAGAATAATTCAAAATCTAGGAATAATGAAATAATAACAATTATGAGATGAATGTGTGAATACATTTTTAAAAATAACTCAAATGGTTTGGAAGAACAGATTATATGTGAATAAAGTGCAATTGTGTGCAAAATCTATAATGTTTGTTAATAAGCAAAAAACAAATTAGAATAAAATTTGCACTTACCATATGGGACCCCATATTTTTACTCGCTTATTTTGTGAATTCAAATAATAATGTCCCTCGTGGAAAAGGAATAAGTTAATCCAAAATTTGAATTCACGACTAATTTATCATTGGGGTTAAAGTAAAGGTCAATTTCAAAGGATTAAAATTTGCCTTTTTCTTATGATTTAAATGTCACAAAAAAATTCTACATTAGGTTTTATGTGTTCAATGTAACTTTAGATCATTTTCGTTCTTTTTCTCTTTTTTTTTAATGTGAACAACACATGAGTTAATTTATTCTTTAAACTACTTACTAATTATTCACTATGAGAAAAGGGGTGTTTTCCAATTGGCCTTACAACTCAATTTTTGAGTTACAATGATCACTTGAACTCACTATATTTCTATGTTATGAATGTTATCAAACAAGTCACATGAGTTACAAGAGTTGTAATCCACCATATATACAATGTAACTCATTGCAACTTTGTCAAAAGAACTCAATTTCAACTACTATGCAATTCCATTACAACTATATAGCCATAATGTCATGTTGATGTTACCAATTTTCATCCATTCAAGGTCTAAATTTTTTAAGGTGTACCAAAATCTTGTCATAGCATCACCCTTTTCTGCTTTTTTTACATGGTCCTTTTTACCATGTAAAGACACATTTATGGATGATTATGATGGAATCTAAAATTGTAATGGTTTAAAATATAGTCCTTTTGAAAAAATTTACAACTTTTGACTCATTAATTTTTATGGGGATCAAAATATAGGGTAAAAAAGGACTATAATAAAGTTTAAGCCCTTTTCATCCTATGTGGCACACCTTAAAGGATTTTCACCCTTCATCAAAATTTGACACATGGCATTATGAAAAATTTTGGATTTAAGAAAAAAATAATGTATTGATTATCATCATAGTCCTTATTACAATCATTTTTTTATTTTATATTTTGATCCCCAAAAAAATAATGAATCAAAAGTTGTAATTTTTTTCAAAAGGACTGTATTTTAAACCATTACAATTTTAGATTCCATCATAATCATCCGTAAATGTGTCTTTACATGATTAAAAAAACCTAAATAAAAAAACACGAAATAGTGAAATTATGACAAGATTTTGTTACACCTTAAAAAATTTGGGCCCATTATGATTATTAATGATGGTTTGAGATTATGACATGTGGCACAATAAAAATTGTCACATGACATATTAATTGAATTTTGAAACATAAATTAAAATAAATTCTATTTTAATAACTGGGTAGGTTAGTACATAACTAGAGGTAGGTAGGTTGGTAGGTCCTAAGACCTACATACCTACACTACATATCTATATACCTACCTACCTACCTAGGTAGGTACAAAAATAAGACCTACTTATCTATGTAGGTAAACAAATAAGTAAGAAAGTACAAAACTATGTGAATTAAAAAATAGTCACGTAAATATATTTACTTTTTTTTATGTTTTGCTTTTAAGGTTAAATTTTTTTGAACTCATTCCAAAATGGCACATATATTTTAATGTGAGAACATTTTTTTAAAAAAATTATTTATTTAGCTTGTGACATGGGGTTCAAATACAAAGCATATGGATTAAATCCTTTAGTTCTTTTTTAGTTGCAAATTAAATTGCAACTATAGAAAAAATTTCCCACATACTTTGTCTTTGTTTGTCATAATGTAAATCATACAATAAAATTAGTAATTTATCTGATTTTATCTAAAATAATTATCAGAAAACTAATTTTTTGAATTACATATTTGATAATCAGTTATTTGGATCAATTATTTGAATTAATTAACGAATAAGCAATTTATTTAAATTAATTAGTCTAATTTTATTTATTTATTTATTTTAAATAAATAAATAATATTTGAAATATCAAGTTAATTCATTTAATACCTTAATTAGTTACTTCGAATAATTAATTATTTGATTTTAGATCCTTTATTATTAGGTGATTAATTATCTAAATTCATATCATTAGTCTTTTTTTTTAAATTTATTTGAATTAACAAAAATAATAATTATTTGGATCAAATTAATTTATAATTCATTATTAGACATTAAAATTTTAATATGAATTTGTGTAAAATCCATCAAGTTATAAATAGGCATATGCATATGTACACCTAAATTGAATTTTTAATATAATATACACATTGCTTTTAGTTTCACATTTAAACTAATTATATGTATCCATATAATTAGTTTATCAGTGAACTGAAATATTAGATTAAATAATATGTATGTATAGAAATAATAATTACTCATCAAATAATAATTAGATAAATATTTATTTGAGTTGGGGATACTTAATAATGAATTAAATTGATTAATTAAGATAATTTTTATCTCATCAATAATTTTACAAGATCATTAATTAATTGAAAATTAATTATATGAATTACATTTATTTATTCAAATTAATAATGAATTATTTAGTATAGTTAATAAGTTCATAATAATTAAGTGTTTGAAGCGCAATTAACATTTCATAGTCAAATTATTGAAACAATAATTCTTTATAAAATATTACATATGAATTTATGTCCTTGTTAAGTTAAAAATTGTTGCACAATAGTCATAACATAGTTGAACATTAGTATTTCAATAGTGCCGCACTAGTGGCCCTACTTATTGTATCAATGAGAATCATAGTCAAAAATTAGTTGCAAATGTATCCCATAATGGGCGGTGGAAATGCGAACACATGGCATGATTGTATGTATATACATTGTACACTAGTTGCAATGTAGATTATTATATCAAAGGCACATTTACAACAATTCCAAAATAATTGTCACATGTAACTACAGTTCAACTCCTCATAAAACCAAACATGGTTAACTATAGATGTATGTACGATACGTACAAATTATCATATAGAAGACCCATTTTCAATTCACTTGCAATTATAATAGAACTAACTAACAATCTAATGTGACAATTTATTCATTAATTCCCCATATTTCTAGGGGGATAGTTGCATAATGGTTGTAATACCAAAAGGTTAGTTACACAATAGTTGTATACAAGTTGTTTTCTGAACTCTAATTGTAAGGCAATGTGGTTTTGGTAGATGCAATTTCTCATAATGATATTTTTAACCTTCCTTCTAACAATTGCCCAATGGTTTGCTAATAGGTAGGTTGAAGAAAATAATTTATCTAACCACCATGGTTAACTAAGGAAGTTATAAAATCCAACAAGATTTTTTTTTGGACCACTTACCATTTAACCTTCATTGTGTGTTGGTGGGTGCTTGGTCATTTTAGCCATAATAAGGAAATCATTAAAAAGTTAATACAACAAAGACCTATGAGTCTAATTAGTTTTTTAGTACAATCTAACCAATGTTTTTGTTTTCAAATTTGGTAAGTGCCACAAAAAACTAATCTTTGGCGCTTCACATATTTCAAATTGGCAACCCCCAAATTTTTTGGGGTGTTTCAGTGATTATATATGGTTGTTGAAAATAGACTACATACTCAAATTTTTAGTATTAAATTGAAAGGCATCCCATGGGATTCTATGTATCCAAAATTACATTCACGTGGAATACAATGCAAGAAAAATGGAAACTACATGTAAAAATTAGTAAACAAAATAACTAGTTAGACAAAAAATCTCCTAGGCGATTAAACTCTAATCCTAAAGATCTTGCCCATTGTAATAAAAGATCACTTGTAAAAACCAAACCAAACAACAATGATTAATCAATTTGAATGAAGTTTAAGTTGCAAAACATCAAAATGGTATACAAGAAAGCACCTCATACCATTAAGCCTAGCAAATCAAAGTGAAATAATTCAAGCAATGCAAAGTTCATATTGGAAAACACATGAACAACCCAAAGTGCATGAAGGGCTTATAATTTAAGGAATGGATGTCTATTGCTACCCAAGAACTATGTGAAGTCTATTCAATGTTTATACTTTGCAACATTTAAAGTGCTATAGAAAAAAAAAGTGTCCAAAGGAATAAAACTTCTAGGCAAACATCCTAAGAAATAATTCCAACTGCATTGTCAATTGATTTGTAAACTTGCTATCTTTTAAACTCAAATTTGAAAAAAATTCATCATCTTTTATGTTGTCCATAACCATGGCCATTAACAATTCAATGAATTTTAGCCATTCAAAAAATTGACAAGAAATAATTGGTTGTTGGCCAAAATTTAGTGCAAAGATTACAATCAAAAGGAGGTATCATAGCAGCAAGGTGATGGAAGACATGTAGTTAGCTTGAAAAAAAATGAATATATTGCACAACATTAATAATGCATCGTCATGTAAATGCAAGATGAACACTTGTTAATTTAGGTTAGGGTCAATGCAAGATAATCAACTTGAAGTTAAACACATGCATAATAATATTATGCAACAAATATACACCAAACATACAACAATGAATTTTGAAGTGCTTACATATGGACAAGTATGGGATCATGTTCTTCCATATAATAACACTTTTGTTTATCATTTTCATTCCAAACATGTTATAAGGATTCAATAAATGATACATCAAAGAAAAATAAACTTATATCCAAAAAAATTGTGAGAAAAATCCTAATGAAAAAAATTACAAACTTTTGAATGACTAGATTTAGACCTTTAAAAAAAAAGTCCCTAGTTCATTTTTTTTCGTTGGATTTTTATTTTTTTTCTTAAGATGTATGTTAAAAAGGTGTCTAGCTAGGTGGTTTTTTCAGTGGATCATATTTGTTCAATTTCCATCACATTGTCCACATCAACCAAGGGTACCATCAATAAACTAGATAAATTTAATACTACAAAATGAATTTATATGGAATGTTGCATGTGTGAAAAACCCACCTTAACTTGGAACTCCATGTTAATATGCTTCCCATTTTCCAATAATGTGTTTTCAAAATGCTCAATTGTGCCCAAAACTATATATTCAACTTTAAGTTGCACCTTAAATTGTGTGTAAATCACTTCAATATCATTCACAATGTCTTGAATAGAGGATCCATGCTCAAGTTCTTGAATGAGGCCAAAAGTAATAGCATTGCATTATTGTTTCACAATTTCAATTACATTCAATCAATTGACATTTGAACAAAACTTAGAGTCCTAATTAATGTGTCACACTTATAAAAAACATACATGCACACCACAAAAATCTGAAATCCTACATATTTCACATTGAACCTAGGAGAACAATGATCCAACCATATGTAGAGATCATATTGGTGATTCATAAATGTGAAGAAAATTTGTAACACACGGAACTTTCAATGATCTTCTTAGTTGTTGTCTTCATTTATCCGATTGAGAACTTGGCATGTTTCCAAACAAAATTGCAACCAATTGATATGTCATGCAAAATAGTTCTTCATAAACCTCCTAATGGCAAGTTTGCAAAATGTGCACTTAGAAATGTGGTTGGAAAACGTGGTAAGAAAGACATTGAGGATGTTGGAAAGACCCCAAAAATTTGCTTTTGAGGCAATAAGTACTACTCAAAAAGATATCATGGGTGCTAAAAATATTAATGTTTTGGTAGGTGAAAATTAAATATAATATTTTTAAATAAATAGAAATGAAACTAATTTCATGGAAAATCTATATGATCATGTATTATTAATATTTGGTAACTTATCAATTTTTAGATTATTTACTTATCGTCACTAGTAGTGGGAAGCAACATGGAGCCCAAGTGGATTTACATACGTCTTGTATATAACTCCGTCATAAGGGTTGACTACATCCATTAAATGACAAATGAAAATATCATGAACTTAGGCAAACTTTGACAAAGATTGCATGCATTTAAGCAAAGGTAAAATACAAATTGAAATCCGAAAAGTCCCAACATCACACATAAGTTATAGGTTTGCTTTTGTTGTAGCATTGCCTCCCTATTATTCAAATATATGCATAATGAGTGACTTATAATCTACCAAAATTTGTTTGGTTAAAAACAACATTGAATTTTTTTGAACATGTTTAATATTTCACAAAATCTCAAGGGCCTTCAACTCGAAGAATTCAATCAATTTAAATCCCTCCAAATAACATTTAAGTTTGTATGAGTAGTTATTTTAACTTGATTGCAAGAGATGCTTGATTTTTGCAATGAAAAATAATCAAAATAGAATTTGCATGGTCGAATTGATTTGATGTGCATCACAACACATGCACACTTAACATGAAGGGCACATGTTTTTCTTTCAATTGCACTATAATAGCCTTCAACCATTATAATATTTTTACATGTCATTTACTCCAAAGCAAATCAATTTTGAAGCCAAATCAAACTATTAAAACCACCATATAGGAGGAAAGAATCCATGAAGTTGAAACCTTGAGTAGCTTGCTACAACATCAAAAGAATTGAAATTCATTTCTAACTTGCAGATCCAAGACTAAAATTGAAGACTAATTTTCAATGGTAATCACTTCATCATGAGAAAAAAAAACAAATTAAATAGACTTGAATCGCATTGTCACTCAAATATATTGAAGGACAAATATGTTTTAACCATGCTCCAACCAATGTTATCAATATAGTTTCTTAGGCACTTAAAAAAAATCAAAAGACACCTTACAACCTTCAAAATTTATGATTGGCCACCTTTGTTTGAGAAAATGGAAAATCATGACAAATGGCATGAATTCCCTCTTCAAAGCTATGTATGGTTACCATTCCCAACATGTTAGGCCAAAAAACCCCACCTACGAAAAGCAAAAAATTACAATTTTTGCATGTGGGTTGGTGAAACTCATGTAATATTGATCAATGACCACCTTCAAATGCAAAACTTGTTGCTTTGTGATGACCTACATATTTTTACAGTCTATCAAACTAAGGACCAAGTAACTTTTCTAAATTCTTTATTTGCCACAAATTATGCATCTCACCTATGTCATCTTACCATAGGACCAATAACAACTTCAATCCAAAGAAGTTTAATAACCCAAACATCCTAGAACACCCAATTGAAGAACTCTCATTCCCACCAAAATTTTGCTTGGTGGAAGAGTTTGAGCTAGGTCAACATTTGAAATCGATTCATCTTTAGCATTAATGCCAAAGTTCAATGTTCTTGCAATTCCTTTCAACATAAGGCATTTACTTTTATGTGAGATGTTTAATGCAAGTGGACTTTCACTTGGAATGATGCTCATGAAGTTGTCAACGACCCATCACCCAATCAAGCAGATGCATTGCCACCATGCTCACCTAAAGTTGGGGCACACACAAACCTAGAAGGAGATGAAGAGAAGAGCATGTGAGATTTAAAATTGAAATATTCAGGAATATTCAAACAAGACTCAAGTAACTTGCAAAATGTAATGAGGAGTAAGGAGGTGATGAAATTTATTTTTAAATGCAAGAATGGATGGAACATAACATTGAGAGAGGGGAGAGAGAAGTGATGGGTCTTGATTATTGCAAGCTAGAGAGGTGATGGACATGACCACCAAGGAGGATCATATTGATGCCTTCCACATGATGATCCAATCACAACATCTAACAACCAATGGCCTTTGCAAAAGTGGTCACAAAAGAATCAACTCATGATCATTCATGTGAACCCTAACACATCAAAACTAATCAAAAGTAGACAATTTCAGCTCAATCCAACAGCCCATAATAGCTCAAGGAGGTAGAACACCCATTTTTCTGCACAAAAAAAATCCTCAATTGACAAGCACCATTAACAGTCTAGATGCCAAGGTGGTTCCATGAATATGGTTGTCCAACACTTGGTAAAACCGAAAATTCTGAAAAGGTGTAAAACAGACCCCTTTCCTTAACTTCAAATCCTATCATATTCTTACTGTCAAACGCTTTGAGACATTATTACAAAACATTTAAAGCCCTCTACAATCTAGCAGGGAATTCTTATGCTACAAGCTATCCTTTCTCCATATACAAGTAAGTGAAATATGCCAGCATTTTAAGAAGGTGTAAGTAGAATTCATTAATGCAATGAGAGTACAAAGAATCTTGTGTATATATGCAGCCAGCGGAACCCAAAAGAATAGGCTTTCTTTCGGAGCGGGAAGGACGTGCCTTTTCGTCAGCTCTTTTTGCCAGGACTCGATGGCTTGGGTTTGTATCTTTCCGTTACATTCGATCACAATTCCGTCATAAAGAACCGGGAAGCTAATCATAGGTGGCAATGCACGACGCATCAGCGTCTTCATCATCTCCCAACTCTGACCAAATCCTTCCAATGCTGTTTTGCACACGAACCCAATGAATGACTTCCAAACAATGGATTGTTGTATCAATATCTTCCTCCCCTCTGAGTCCTTCCTACAATGGCTTGGATTCCATGGAGGATTGAAGTGTACAAGAATACAACTGGGAAGAATGCATACCGTAGTAAGTACAGGGGGCAGCTTCAACACATGTACATATGTTGAATAATCAATTCATTTTGAAGATTTCATCCTCAAAAAAAAAAAATCTTAAATGTTCTCCCAAAAAAAACTTTATTTTCTTTATAAAAAGACTTTGTTCTTTGAAAATAACTATTTTGTGGAAATTTGAACATTTCAGCAAATTTTTAAAAAAATTATTGTCTAAGCTATCAAGGAACTACTATAGTATCTAGGATTGCAGATTGAAGGAATTTCATATTATAATATTGTGTGTTGGGTGATTCTTTGATTTTATTAAGAACTTGAATAAGTCCATGATACAAAGGAGCCACACCCAACTCCTTTTTCCAAAATCACATGAGAAAAAAAAAGTTAATATTGGAAGGTGATATGGCATGCAGTCATTACATAAAATTTATGTTTGAATTATATTTTTGAATATTATAATTTATTTTTATATTTACTCGAGGTTAATAGAAAGCAAACATGCAAATTATGAATTTTATAATTTATTTTTTACATCAATCCAAATAATGATCTCAAACCATATAAAGTGTAATAATTATTCAATTTAATAAAAACATTGTCCAAAAGATTGGATGAATTTCGAGAAAATTCTTATTCAATTTGCTCAAGATTTCAAGTGTGGTTACAAGTTGTAAATTAGTTCTTTTTCACCCTCAAATGCAAATAGAAATTATTCATATTTAATATGTCATTTTCAAGTGTGTATTGCATCATAATAATAAGTCACATAAGAAATATCAAATCCTAAGTCAAGTTGAATATCAAGTATTTTGAAATTTTTCAGAATGTCCAAACCTCTAGTTGCAATCTTATAACATTTTCAAAATTAAAGAAACTTTTGGTTCCAAGTTTCAGAAAATTTTGAACAATCAACAATTGTCATGAAAATACCAGAAAAATATTCATATTTTAGGTAGAATCTTCAACCCCGTCCTGTCAAATCCAATTCTATGATTCTTTCAAAACCTCCAATCAAGGGTCATAATAGTTCTTTGATTTTGAAATTGTCATTCAAAGGTATATCCATATATACACACCCTACCCGACCTTTACATGTTGGTTCCAAGTTCCAACAAGTGAAAACCTCCCAACACTGGTTATTGTGTTGGCAGGTTCTTTTTTTCATAACCGAGATGGCAAGGCCCTTGTCAATTTGTATTTTTTTTGGTCTCTCTCACAAGGTATAAATAAGAATATTTTGAAACTTCACCAAAGCCCACATTTTATATCAATTTTTCTTGTTAAAGCAATACCCAATTACAAATTTCCCGAGCTACTTCTTAAAATATATAATACCCACTTGTTATGCATAAGGGTTGAGTTTAAAATAAGCTAACTGAGACCAACCTAATAACCATATCAAAACATGATGAACAAGCATAAACACAAAAAAAATTCATGACAAATTTGATTGTATAATTTCATATAGTGTCAAAACATGATGAATGAGAATAAACACAATAATTTGTCACGACAAATTTGATGAATTAAATTCACAAACTGTCAAAACATGATGAGTAAACACCACACAAAACTTGCTAGGAAAAATTTGATTATATAACGTCACAAATCATCAAAACATTATGAATAAACAAACAAAAACACAAAAATTGTCATGACATGATAAAAACATGTGCAAAATTTTCATGATAACATGAAACTGTGATGAATATAAGCTATAAACAAAAAATTATCATGACATAAGTATATTTTAAAAATTGTCATTGATGTAATAAAAAATTATTCAATATAAAGTAATTTTCATTACATAAAACTTATTCCACCTCCCAAATCTTCATTTCTAGTACATTTCTCACAATTGTCAACTCACACCGATCAAATTCAAGCTAATGAGGGGAGCTAAAGTTGGAGAAGTGCAATCAAATGAAAAATGACAACTCAAAAGCTCTAATGTTTTGAGGATTCAAGAACTTGTTGAGACAAGACATGGAAAGGCAAGAGCCTATTTCTACTTTTCATAAACCAATACTCGACCCGTAAGGGTGTTGGCAGGACTTTACAAAACTTATATAAAACAAGTAGGGTATATGTTCAATTCTCAACCAATTTTTCAGTCACAGGTTGATTATGGATAAATTACCTTTGGACCGTTTTGATAACCAGCCAGTTTCTGAATAATTGACCAGCACCGGTAATAACAAGTGTTGAGCAAGTACCTCCTTTGATGGGCAAGAACCGTGGATCCAGTTCTAGTTAGTAGAGTTTTTCTTAAAGTCATCCTGTCTTCACCCTGTCTTTGGGCCTCTCTTCACCCCCTATCCCCTCTTTGAGTGAGGTCCGCAAAGTAAGGAAGTTTTATTAAACCTGGGTATGAAATGCTGAAACTCAGAATTTAGTCTACAAGGTTCGAGGTAATTATAGTAGTTGTACATGTAGGAGCAGTGAAAATATGTGTAGCAGCAGCTGAGGTGCTCAGGAAAAAGGAAAGACGGGGTCAAAACCGGATGAAACTCAGTTTGTCACAAAAAGAGGTGCATTTCTGAGTTTGACCCCCCCTTGAAGGCTAATGTACTTTTTTGCAGGTTTTTTTTTTTGAATCTCACCCGGTTCTGAACCAAACTCAAGGTACTGGTGTCGTGTTTTCCTGACTTTATGGAAAACTCTAGTAAGAAGCAGATTTTGAATCAACATTAATTTTAAAAATTCAACCCAGAACTGGATTCATAATTCTATTTATGTGTGGAATTGGAACCAGAGCCATGATGCATTTTTTTTTAAATAACATGGATTGAAACCAACCCTTAACAAACAATTAGTAAGAATTAGTAAGAAGTAAGAACCAGATACAACCCATTACTGATTTTCAGAACCAAAACATTTTGTTGAGAAGAATCACAAACCCAGACAATTGCAAATGTTTGTTTTCAAAACCTTGGTTTTGGTAAAGAAGTGCCCAACAGTGAACAACACTGGTAATAACATTCATATTAAAGCATTGTAATGACACAAACAAACAGGTACGCCCCAGTTGATTTTGCAATAACTTTCAGGCAGTAAAGAATTTCAGGCAGGACACTCATCGTCATCATCAGTTTGCAGTCGTGATAATGGTCAGCAGCAGCAGGTGAATCCAGCTGCATCGACCATCAGTTTCACCATACAAGATATAAACTCCAGTTACACAGTATAAGTACATGACCTCAGGCAGGCAGCTAACAGAGCTACTTCATCCTCTCTTCCATGTGCTCAATTCCTTCCTGCCATTCTTAGGATGCATAAATGGAGCACCAGCAGCTGTTATTGCATGCAAGCGGCTCCAAAGTTTGTCACTTTGCATTACGTAAGGGGAGAGGCAGGATGGAGGGGATTTTTTTCCCTTGTTCCCGATGTGTGTGTTCCCATTCGGTTCCCCAAGTTCTCAACTTGTTCCCCGGGACATTCTGAATAGCACCCCGTTTTATCCCATATGGTTTGCCCAAAGTTCAACTGTCTCATGTATAAACTGAAAAGGTGGGCCATAGGAAGCACATTTGTTTCTATTATGTGATTGGCGGTCCAAAGAGGTGCTTCTACTGGGAAGTGCTCAATGTTCTTAAAAAAATGGTGATGGGCCAATCAATATGGCTCCTTCAACAAAAGAAGGAAAAAGTGCAAGCACTATTAGCAATGGTTTTGATGTGGCTTGGGTGTTCATTGCTACTAGGTTCTTGTCTACCCAACTACACACAATACCACGTATCTAAGTAGTTAAAACATGTTACAAGCTACTACCAACAAGCAATGTGAGAGATGGAACATTCATACACAAAGCATCTCGTGAGCATGAATTAGTGTAATGTGTATTAATAAATCTGAGTACATGAGTATCACTCATCCTAGTTGGTAAAGACTACTCCCTACCTCCTCTTATATCTCCATCCTCCTCCTTATCTCCTCAAACCTTCAAATAACTAAACTTAGATCATTCCAACAGACCCATGAGTTCGATAGGTAAATGTGTTAACAACCGAACTTGGTAGGTCCTACCGAATATAACCTTGTCGAATATTGGTAAGGTGTTTACCCTAGATCAGGTATAGCTTAGTTTGACAAACAAATTATTTTGATTTGACAAGGCCCTTACCAAAACATCTACAACTACACACTATTCCCTATTCGGTAAGTGTTATATTCCTAACATTATCCCCACCTTAGGACCTTAGCGTCCACACAAGGTCATCAAATTTCTAAATAAATCTATTCCTTTGCAGAGCTATTGCCCGAGATCAAGAGATGCCGGCTAGGGTTAAGAAGTTGTCAATATTGTCATCGAGGTTGACCTTTGATGCAGAACTCTCCCCTTACACTATTATCGGAAAAAACTTTTGATATGCCTTGTCCTTCCTCGGGACCAGTGGATGTGACAAACATTGTTGGAACTCACTCGGCATTAGACTCCTCAAGTTTTTATGAAGTTGTCTTATAACATTGTTGGAATTCACTTGGCATTAGACTCCTCAGGTTTTTATGAAGTTGTCTTATTAGGTGATTTGCTCTAAAAATGGTAGCTCATAATGTGGTGGGGGTCCTTTCGAGATGTCCTTGGCCACATGCAAATTTGGCCCTTTTGTTACACAACGTTAACTTATTCATGTCATTGTTTCCTTTATTACATCCTTGACTGCACAATTCTCTAGTAAATCCTCCAGCCTTTGTGCCCACAACTATGTTTCCATGGAATCCTTCTTTACCTTTTTCTCAATTGTATTTAATATAAAGTCCTTCGTCGCCATGACAAAAGTCGACTTGTGATTAACTGTTGTGGTGTGTTTCAAATAATACTTGTTGTACATCAACCCCAATGTCACAACCCTACTTAGAGGGAGTGTGAGGATGAAACTCACACTCCCGAAATTGGGACTTGGGAGTCCTTCAGGACTCTCAAAAATTTCAGAGTTCAATTGCAAAGGTCAAAACATCTCACATTGGGTTGTTCCTTATATCATTTGAAAGCTATCAAAGTGTAGATGTCAAAAATGGCCTTGCATGGGCCATTTGGAAATCTACAGCACAAGTTATGACAAAAAGAAGGGTTGGGAATCAAACTGGCAGTTTGACTCCCAACCACTAAAAGTCGGGAATCGACCCGACTCCGGTGCGTCTAATTAGAATGTGACGCACCATTGAAAAGCTCTCAAGGAGAGCTACAAGTTTGCTTCAGACCTCATCCCAATCGGAGGTCTGAGCAAAGAGTTATGACCTTGTAAAATCCTAGGAGTCCAAACCGGGACAGTTTTGGGACTCCTCCTTGGGAATCCCGAGACAAAAAGCCATTTGGATGTGGGTGCCGCAGAAAAGCATAGAATATACTATATGGGGGAAGGTGGTGGCTTCCCTTGAGTCTGGGCCGTGGTGAATCAAGTGAGTCCAGAGTTGCTCGTGGCTCGTCCTAACACCAAGGGTGCTCCAGAAAATGAACTAACCAACTCGTTAGTTGGTTTGATGCAGGTTCGAGTAAGTGAATAGCTTGTCACTCTTCCTAGTCCTATCCCAAAGCTTCAGCATGCCCCTCTACCCCTTTTAGTGCTGAGAGCTGGGAGCGTGCCCCAAGCTCCTCACAATTCCGCTGTGTGAATAACTTAGACCTGTCTTGGGTCTAACTAAGGACTTGGGAGCGCGTCACGTGGTATCAGAGCTCCAATTGAGCTCGAGTCATTTCTTGGGAGTTTCAGATGGCGCCCAAAAATAACCATAAACAAGCACAATAGACCATGTTGGAAGAACCTATCAAAGACCGAATAGTCTCGTCATAATCAATTAAGGAAGAAGCACCAAGAACCCAGGAGGACCAAGATGAGCTCAAAAGTGAAAAGGAGCAACGAAACTCAGTCCTATTCATCTAAGAACAATTGGAAGTCCTCCTCAAAATGAATAGGCCCAACTTTAGTGAGTTGGTTGTGGTCCTCAAAGGAGGGGCATCCAAAGACGTGAGATTTCAGCCAGCCAAACGCGAGAACTTCGATGATGCCTATGACCGAAAGGTTGTGGATGCTTGGCTTGCCGAAATGGAAGATTATATACATGTCGCCAAAGTTGGATGACATTCGGCCGTGGAGCTTGCCGAATCCTGCTTGAAAGGCTATGTCACCATGTGGTGGAAGACAGTGAGATAAAAGGAAGGGAAGAGCCATGGCTACACTTGGGAATTCTTTAAGGAACATATTAAGTCTAAATTTGTTCCAAGGAATTCCAATTACATCTCGAGGTGCAAACTTTGCGACCTTGTGAATGCCACAAATGATAACTTGTGGCAACATGTGAGGGTTTATTCCGAACTCATGCTTGAGATCCGGCACATGCATGAGCTAGATCGCATGTGCCAATTTGTGATGGGGCTTCCAACTTGGGCCAAGTGAAAGCTTGAGGAAAATTGGCCCTCCTCACTATCTGAAGCCATCATGAAAGTGGAAGGCTTCTTGGATGTGGGGCAGGGTGAAAAATCCAAGTTCAAAAGGGTTTAGACCCATCTTGGGTCTAACTAAGGACTTGGGAGCGCGTCACCCAACTTGCAATAGTATCGCAACACATATGCACCGAAATAGCCAATTAGATGTTCCAACACACCATACCCATAGCCGTTGTTAAAAACAATGTAGTCACACATAATAATATATGTTAATTATTCCCAAAACTCCCTATCTTATGTCTTCCACATGTGTACCAAACCTTCAATGAGGATTTTGGCATTGAACATTGGTGGAGTGAATCCTATCGAAAAACATGTCTACAAGTGGTAGATAAAATAATATTCTTCTGGATGAATGATGATCAGTAAGCTATACTCAAGCTCTTTCAAAATGTGTAATATGTCATTTAGGCTGCACAATTTCATCCCCATAATTTGTGCATCAAATGTTGGTGGAACAGTCTTTATTCATTCATTATAGATGGAAAAACATATGCGACTTTGATAATGGTCTATTAATGGTGAATGTTACCATGGTGGAAAATTTTCATGTTGGTGTTCTAAGATCCTATCCCTTCCCACACTTTCACCTTCGTTGTGGTTTTTCTCCTCACTCTTACCACTTTTCAATTGCTCCTTCCTCCAAGTCTACTCAACAAACTCAGTGGTTATGATTTTGCAGATAACATCTTGGTCTTCCTCCTTTTCCTCTGATTTTGTGCCTTTAGATTTTTTTCATTCCTTCATGCTTGTGTGCCCTACATTAAATTGCATTACTAACGCGCTCCCAAGTTCCTAATTAGACCCAAATTGGGTCTAAGTTATTCAACAACGGAATTGTGAGGAACTCGTGGCACACTCCAAGCTTTCAGCACTAGAAGGGGTAGAGAGGTGTGCTGAAGCTCCGAGATGGGACTAGGAAGAGTGACAAGCTTTACTTACTTACTCAAACCTACATCAAACCAACCAACAAATTGGTTAGTCCACTTTTTAGAGCACCCTTGGTGCTAGGACAAGCCACGGGCAACTTTGGATTCACATGAACTCACCACGGCCCGGACTCAAGGGAAGCCACCACTTTCCCCCATATAGTATATTTTGTGCCTCTCTGCGACACCCACATCCGAATGGCTTTTTGTCCCGAGACTCCCAAGGAGGATTCCTGAAATTGTCTCGATTTGGACTCCCGGGATTTTGCGAGGTCATAACTCTTTGCTCGAACCTCCAATTGGAATGAGGTTTAAAACAAACTTGTAGCTCTCCTTAAGAGCTTTCCAACGGTGTATCACATTCCACCTGCACACATCAAGGTTGGGTCGATTCCCGATTTTTAGTGGTCGGGAGTCAAATTGCCAATTTAACTCCTAGCCCTTCTTTTTGCCATAACTTGTCCTGCAAATGTCCAAATGGCCCATGCGACCCATTTTTGACATCTACACTTTGATAACTTTCCCACGATATAAAGAACACCTCAATGTGAGGTGTTTTGACCCCTGCAATCGAACTCTGAAATTTTAGGAGTCCCAGAGGACTCCCAAGTCCCAACTTTGGGAATGTGAGTTTCATCTTCACACTCTCTCAAAGTAGGGCTGCGACAAAAACCATGTCTTGCTCCTTTTGTTAATACAATTGCACCATTGATAACTAGGTTTCAATACGGACTACAAAGAATTTTTTACTTTGATTTTCCAGTAGTTGATCAAAAAGTACTACCTTAGGCAATTGCTCCAACGTGAGTGCCTTCCATTTCATTATTTTAACATCCTACTTAATTTTTGTTTCCTTTTGTGCAGCTACTTCCATCTTTCTGGCGTTGGCAAGTTAAACTTGTTTCTCCACACCTTGTATTTTCTCCAACAAAGTCTTTTCATGCATTTCATTGGTTCGCATAGTGCTTTATTTATGTTCTTTGAGCAATTGCACCTTCAACTCAAAGTTTAGGCTCATAAGCAATTGGTGCACAAAGCAAAGATGATCCATGTGTCTAGAAGAGCTTGCTAGTGCAAAATTGAAAAACATGCATGTCAAAATAGTTTGTAACAATGCAATTTGCATATGGTTTACAAATGTGTAGCACTTTGTAAACTCATTATGGTGAAGTGGCACATAAAAGCACTAGGAAGATTGAAGAACAATCAAGAAGACAAGGGCTGAACAAATTTGTGACTTAACATAATTTTTTTGTGCATTTTTTGGCTTTTATTTCAACATTGATGTTTTGCTTCAAACATCTATTTCAAAATGTTATTTTATCATTTTTCCATTGTGTTACATCAAGTTTACCATTTCCTTAACTTCACTTGCCATGTCAATTGCCATGTATGATTTAATGTTAGAAACAAATGTAGATGTGAATCTATGATAATTTTATTTTTTTTGCCACAAACTTACCAACAATTTAATTTTCATTGTGAATGAACCTTAACCATCACAAATTAACAACTTGCTAACATTGTTAAACCAAACTACTACAATGTTAAACACCCCCCATCAAATTATGTTTTGTACACATTGATTGGGCAATACTGCAAAATTTATGGATTTTACACAAGCTTTGACTTATGTTTTATGGGGAAAAAAAAAACTATAATAACAACTACTCAAAAATAGGTTATTAATTGGTATTGTTAATGGTTCCCCTAAAGTCCTTGATTTGAATCCAGTCAATGGTAAAACATAATAATCATAATGATAATAATAATAAATAAATAAATAAATAAAATTTGTTAGTCAAGTTTTAATTGGGAGGTGACACAAAACTGCACAAAATAAAATAACCATGCGGTGTTCCAAAAATAAGTCTGCTTAGAGAACCAAATAGAGTTTGATGGGAATTGTTTAACATTCCACCCAAAACAACACAATGCAATTGATCCTGGTCTTTAAATGTTTTCAAACTAAATCCCATTTTACTACCTTAGTTGAATATTTCTGGGGCTGTTTCTACATATTATACAATACACTAGCTATAAGACCAAATGAGGGTCAAAATCCACTTTTAACATTTTTTAGGTTAAAACCAGTGTTGTTTGAATTTTAGGTTTAAAAAAGAATTGCCAATTTTTTTAATTAAAAACGATCAAAACCCATTGGTTTTGGGTCAGGGTCAATTTTTGTATATTGTTAGTTTTCACTTCTAATGATTATTATTTTGATAAGACTCATTACTTGGAATTTTAATCTAGTTCTGAATTGTAAGGCCTAAAGATGATTTGGTCAATGAAGCTAATGGATTTCGTGAAGGAAATTGAAAAATATTTTGAAATATTAAAAAATTCAATTGTAAACATGAAATGTTCAAAATCAATTAATTATTTAACAAGCATGTCTTGAAACTACCTCCTATATAGTTGAATATTAAAAAATCAATCAAAATGTAAGATATTGAGATAAAATTTAAGAAGTTGTTTATTAAGGAATGCCTTGCAACCTTTTTTTTATTGGCAAAAAATTGCCCCCTTATTTTTTGTTCAGGGAAATCTTGAGAAAAAATATAAATAAATCACCTAAATTTGGGCTTAAGGTTTTATGGAGATGCCATAAAGCACATGCATTAGAAAAAAGGTTGTCCACTTGTTGCCTATTTATTTTCATTGTTTTTGCTTACTATTGATGGATGGCTAGGGCTAGTTTGCTACTAACTAGACTCAAGATGGTTTAAACTTTTGACATGTATTGCCATTTTACTTTTTGTTGGAAGAAATGGGGTTGTGAGTTCTTATTTAATTGTTGTTGTAGAGTTGGGAGCCACCCCTACATTTTTTTTTCAAAACACTCACACCTTTTCCTTGAACACCATTAATTTCAACTTGCTACTCATTTAACAAAACTAAAGAATCATTTAGTAATAAAAATAACTTTCATTTGGTCCAACATTTCATTTGAAGAATGTTCGGCTTGTGTTGGTTATTACTGAAATTTTTCATGATGAGGAGGGTGCTTAGGCCTGCTTTACACTAGGAGTCAGGGCGAATGTTCAACCCAAATCAAGCATTCCTATTGGTGCAAAAGTTGAAGTCAGCCCCAAGGGTTTTACACTAGGAGTCAAGGCTAAACTAGAAAAAAACTTTCCAAAGTTACTAATAAATGCTGAACTTTATGGCCTTCTATTGGCCCCAAGGCTGGACAAAGGATACCATCGAATTTGGGAGGCAAATTTGCAACCCTTGGGGCCAATGCATGTTTCAGCATTTATTAGTAACTGGGGGCCAAACAACAAGCCCAAAATGCTCAAAGTTGGCCCCAAGATTTTTAGGCCTTGACTCCTAGTGTAAAGCGGGCCTTATTATGTCTTTAGTACTGCTTGCTGCTTGGAAGGTGGACTAGATTCAGGAATACAAATTAGTAGTAGAGCTACTTAATGCTATTCCTTACTACCTACACCTAAGGATCCAAACCAATCAAGTGGGCCATAAGAACAGGTGAATCAATTCTTCACTCCCTCAAGAACTGTCACATGAACCTTGAGGTCCTTATGAATATGCGTAGGGTCCTTATGAAGATCCTTAGGGTTGGTTTGAGTATTAAGAACTAAAACCACGAAACCATAACCGGACCACACTGGCTAAAACTAGCCTCTAGTATGGAGGCCTCACTCAAGAAGGTGAAGGTACTGGTATAGGTGCTCAACTGCTGGTTCAGGTTTAACATTTTCCGCTGGTTCACCCTGTCTGTAGGAGGGACTCGTCCGTCCTGCTAGGGTTTAATACCTCCATGCAGAGTGCAGTGCAGACTGAAAATAAAATTGTCAACTCCTTAATCCTTTGCAGGTCTAGTGTTGTTTTTTCAAAAATATTGTCTTCTACTGGCATGACTTAGGCCTAATCTTAAATACTTAGGTTGTTTGGTTTGATTTTCAAACTACTTCAGAAAAACAGGAGCAATAATGTGCACAGTAAGCCCCAGGTGGGCGGCATTCCCAAAATAAGGGGCCTAGGACAAGGCAGAATCTGAGTCCAGCTCCATATGCTGCCTTGTAAGTTGTCCTAGGCCCGATTATTTGGATAATGTCCCTCACTTGTGAACTTTGCCCTTTGATAAAGCTCAAGGTGGACCTTATCTTGAATCTAAGGCCAGCTTTTCACTAGAAGTCAAGGCCAATATTCAGCTCAAATCAAGCATTTCCATTGGTGCAAAAGTTGAAATCAGCCCCAAGGGCTTTCCACTAGGAGTCAAGGCTGAAATAGAAAAATATTTCCAATCTGCCCCAAAACACTAATAAATGCTGAACTTTATGGTCCTGACTCCTAGTGTAAAGTAGGCCTAACCATACATAGATAACGAGACATGGGAGGAGGAGGGTTCTTACTCGCACTTGCTCTGTGTTCTTATACTTAAGTGAGTACGCATGACATCATTCTCAGTCTTAAGGAGGAGGCATAAGATTTGTCCTCCTCTTTTCTAAGAGGGGAATTCATAGATATAATAAGGTGCCCTCCAAATACACTAGGAAATTTCACCCAATGCTTTACCAACTACTAGTGTTGGATAGTTTTGGGAACAAGTTCTGAGCTGGTTCACTGTCTGCATGTTCAGCTGCTTGCTAGGACTAGAACTCAAATCCAAGCTTGCTAGTACTAAGACTTGAATTGGAGCATATTACACATGAGCCTCCTGATGCAAAATGACTCTCAACCTGAACTTTCAAGCAGCTTCAACAGTCTTGTGGTCTTTCTTTTGACAGACCTTGGTTTTTTTGGTGCAAGTCTCTATTAAAAAAACAAACGTGACAGGTATGTTTTAGTTTTGCGTAACGCTCTGGGCTGAATTTTTAACACTGCAAGGAGCAGGCCTTTTAAACCACAATTTCCCTCCCCATAGGCAGGAGGGGATTTCAAAACTTCATTGGGGATTGTGGACCACCAAATCCAACAATTTCATTGGCCATAACAATTTTTCTGCAGACCTATACACAAGCCTTTTCAACACCCTTTGTACATTAGTAAACTAGGTAATACTATAACCCTTGTCTGCATACAGACAGGGGTCGTATACAGACAGGGTTAACAATGCTATTATCCCAACTCAGGGGCAGTTATTTCGGGAACTCCCCACTCCTCTGGAGTTACCACCCTATAAGAAAGGGAACAATGCTATTGTACCATTTTAGTCATGGTTGTAATCGGTTATATAACATTGAAATGACACAATGTCTCAACTTGCATTGTGTGTATAGTGCTGGTGAAGCTAGACCCAGCTTCAAAACAAGCGGTTGTGGAAAACACCAAAGCTATAGGAATTTAGAGAACTGCTCAGAGACCTTAGAGCATATCCAGCGATACTCGGCATGTGATCCTGCAGAGTAAAATTGGATGAAGAAAATTCAAAGTCTGCCGGTTTGGCTCAGGAAAATGGTTTTGGCTCTGCAAAATTGCACGCATTGCCGTGGCTAGTAAAAGGCGCAGCACCATTGTGCACCTGCAGAAAACAGTGTAACAAATATGATCGAACTGATGCTCAGTGTTTCTGATTGGCCCAACATAATGATTCGTCCCTGTGGTTTGCTATTAGCAGTCCTCACCTATTTGCTGTTCCAGTTACAGTTTTATGGGTGAGGTTGCACAAGAGTACATAACTTAACTTGGATGTGAAAAATATTTTCGCAGGGTACACATCCAAAAATATTTTCGCAGGGTAACATCCTGAGCACCGCTGTAGATGCTCTTGCTGTAAGTTGCATCAAATTTGAATATTAGCGGGAACTGAAACTAGAAATTCCTGAGGTTAAACAAAAACTAGCGGATCGAGAACTGAAACTTCCCTTCCAAACAAAATAAGGTGTGTGGCGTCCAGACCTCTGGACAACCTGAAAGTCAGGGCTGGCCATTTAGGCCTTTTTTCAGACTTACGAATTATGCGCTATCTGCTGCAGTGGCAGGCTCATTGGGCACAAATGAAACGTTTTGGGCAGGGGGATTCCCTGACTTTAACATTAGCGAGTGGGCCAACTATGGTCGATTCGGGCTCCTGGCATGCCCATAAGGCTTATCAAGCCCCTAGGGCACCCATTAGGGTGAAACCACATGCATGCTAGGAGCCTGAATCGGCCCTAGCCAGCCAAGGTCTCTAGTACATTGTTTGCTAGTTCGACTAGCTTTGGAACAAAAAAGAAGTGCCCAAATTTCTGCCCAACTTTCCCTCCTTTGTGTTTTGTCAAAAGTTTTGGTTCCTTTAGGCTAAAAGAAAGGCAAGCTTAGATGAAAGGAAATGTGGCCTGTTTTTTTCATATGAAGTTTGGCAACTTTGGTGCATTTTGGGCATACTATGATTAAAAAAAATTAGTTCATGGGTGCGCTCACAGCTACTTCTTATTTTTCAAAGGATTTATATTGATTGGCCCATCATCAATTTTTTGGAATATTGGGCTTCGATAGTATCACCTCTTTGGATCCTAGTTGCAAAATAGAAATAAATGTATTCCCCCTATGGCATACCTTCTCAATTTATACACATGAGAGTTGAACTTTGGGCAAACCATATGGGATAAAAATGAGGTGCTATTGGGAATGTTTTCAAGAACAAGTCAGGAACTTGAGGAACCTCAAGGGAACATGATGAGAACCATTGGGAACAAACAAAAAAATGCATTATTACTTTTGTATTTCCAGCATTCAAAGACCTTTTGTGGATCTATTATTTTCCATACATGTGGAGAATCTCAGGGTTTGCTTTTTCAATTTTGTGATGTAGCCAAACTAACAATTATATCCACAACAAGATTTAGCAAAATTTGGCTATAGTGTCATGATGTGTAGTGTCGTGACGCTCAATGTCGTAAGGGTGTAAATCCATAATAAACTCTATTGAACAAAAAGACTAAAACCAATCAAAAGTATAAACTAATCAACCAAAAAGATATGCATGCACATATATATACAATGCACAAAAGGAGGTTGAGATGAAATTCTCATGTATCCCCCCCTAGACCTGAGCCGAGAAAAACATACCATGGTCTGTGTAGAAATCAAGGTGTTGCAAGAGAACATGATGAACAGTACCAAATGCCGACGAAAATTTGAATGAGCTCTGGCTTGATGCAAAATAGATGGTATCCACCATTACAATTATCACAAAGCAACATTTAATCAACATCATTTGTCCTCTGACATACTTGACATGGATAATCAAGTGGAGGAATCCAAGTTGATGTGATGATGGTAGGATCCAAGTTCGGCAGGTGGCAAGGCACACAGTTTTTGAAGTGATCTCGAATTGTGCATCCGTCAGCTCCTTGCAACTCCAACAAACCTGAAGGCCTTATTGCCTTAATCTTCAAAATAATGCAACCTGAAGAAGTGTCTAGGGTATCATTAGGTTATTGTTGGAAATACACAAAGTCACCAACATCAAATTGTCTCACCTTAGGTTTGTAACTGCCACCTCATGTGTGTGCATACCGTAATTTGTTTCGATGTTGTGCAATGGATAAGTTTTCCATGGCCATGGACATAACCTTCCTGAATAGACCAACCTTCTCTGCGATGACCCTAACTTAAGTGGCTGGGGAGTCCAAGTCCACAACTTGGTTCATTTGAGCAGCAATGGAAGAAGGTGGAATGGGATGTCTCCCAAAAATTAGAATCTAAAAAGAGAAATGAGACAAAGAGGCCATCCTTTCTATAAGGCCATCAGCTTGGGGATGATCCCTTGAAGTCCGGTGATGGTCAATGAAAGCATGATTAAATAGGTCTTAGAATTATCTTCTGAATTCTAATCCTTGATTAGTATAGCATTCAACACAAGCCCCAAACCTACTTAAAACCTGTTGTAAGAAAGCTTGGTTAATGATGTATGATGACTTGTCCGATAGTGCAACAAGCTCAACCCAGTTTGAAAAATGTTTAATCATAATCATGATGTAGACATTACCCCTGGAGGTCTATGGTAACTCTCCAATTAAATCACATGACCAATAACAGAACATGCCCTGAATAGGGAATGGAGAAAGTGTGAGTTGTCGAGAGGAGAAGGAAGTTCTCACTCTATCACATTGTTCACATCTAACAATGACGTCTCGAACTTGAGCATACATACCTCTCTAATGGTAATGAGGAGCGAGAAGGTTATAAATACGCTTTAACTCCAAAGTGTCCAAGCTCTGAATGTACCTTCTTAATAAGACCAGGCCATTCATGTGGTGGAAAAACCACTATGTTGCCTTGTGGGAAGCATCGGACAAGGTGATTATCCATCCATGAGTAGCGTTTATATCATTGTTGTATGCAATCTTGATGATTTGATGTAACTTGGAGAGGGTATTCCCCATGCTGAAAAAACCTCAGAGTGTCCAAGTCCTCCCATATATCCATAATGGGATGCTCAACTAGGTTACATTACAGTAGTGCAAAATAACTATATACATAAGATACATGTACTATTGGAATTTGGTTGAAGTCTTACCTAGCTTTTGAGAAATCTTCAGAAGTAATGAAGGGTTTTTGCGACATGGTATCCACGTTCTAATGTGTAATACGAGGTCAGTGAATAACCTTGAACTCATACTCCTAAAGTATAAACGCCCAATAAGTTAATTTACCAATGAGTTTGTCATTGGTCATCAACCACTTGATAGGCTGGTGGTTGGTATACAAAGTGAACTTAGTGCCATAAAAATAGGGCTTGCAATGTATGACAGCCCATACAACAGTAAGACACTCCCCCTCGTATAAAGAGTAGTTGCTCTCGACCTTGTTATTGCTCCAGGATGCATAGGCGATAACATATTCCTTAACTTCCTCATCAAGTTGGCCAAAAATAGCACCAATACCAAAAGCACTCCAGTTAGTGTGTAGAATGAAGACCTTGTTGAAATCAAGTCTTCTCAAAATGGGAACTTTGAAAGATTTTCCTTGAGTGTGTTAAAAGCTTCCTAAGCCTCTTCACTCCATGTCCAAACAACATCTTTTTTTAACAATGCATAGAGAGGATGAACAATAATATTGAAATCTTGGACATAAATCTTGTAGTAATTACATAGTCCAATGAAGCTCTTTAAAGTGTAAACATCAATAAGATTGGGCATCTCCAAAATGGTTACTACTTTGGCCCAATGAGCCATAATACCATTTGGCAAAATTCTACGTCCAAAGTACACTACTGAGGTGACAGCGAACTCACATTTTTTAGGATGGATCTTCATATTGACTTCGTGAAGCTTCTTGAATAACTCCTTAAGTTGAACCAAGTGCTACAAGAGTCCCTTGCTATGCACTAAGACATCATCTATGTAACACTTCAAGAAATCTACCCTTTCAAAAACTTGGTCCATGAGTTGCTGAAAGAAAATAGGTGTAGTTTTCAATCCAAAAGGCATCACAAGCCATTCCCACAACTTGTTGCTTCCATGGAATTTCGTTTTCTTGCAATCCTTTGCAACAAGCATAATCTAGTTGAAGCGTTGCCTCATATCCACAATTGTGAAAATGTTTAAGTCTCCAATGTTATCAAACAGTTTTTCAGGGATGGGCATGGAGTACCTATCTTGAGGTGTAACCAGGTTCAAAGGCCTATAATCCTTGTACATCCTTTTCTCAGTCCATAATCCAGCTAAATCCTTCTTTGTTGGCATTACTATAGCAGATGTGAAATCAAAACTTGATGGTTGAATGAGACCAGCCTCATGGAGTTCTTTGCATCTTTCATCTACCAATTCCCACTCATGTTCGCTCAACCTATGCCTCCTTCGATAGATGGGTGTCTCATTTGTAAAGTCTATAGAGAATTGTATGGTCTTACATCTACTTAAGTCTTTCATTAAGAATGCAAACACATTCTCATACTTAATTGGCAAGTGTGTGACCTGGTTTCTCTCCTTCTTGGTGAGCTAGTTCCCCATAACGAAAGGGTAGTTAGAAACACATGGAATGGAGTTGGAAAGTGTGTTTGAAGAACCTCGTGTATTGGGTTCTCCATTATCCAACTATGTAAATTCGTAGAAGGTTATAATTGTTTCTCCAAAAGCTAATGTACCTCTAGGTTTATTAGAAACAACTTGAGTCAAATTACATGGTACCTCTTCCCCCCCAACATTAAAAGTGAAGTGTAATGTGTTGAAAATAAGCAAGTGTACTTAGTCAGGGTGCCATGTAGTCGCATCGCCAGAACTACAAGTTGATTGAATTAGTGTTGGTGTTGTGTACATTTGAAAGAGTACATAGGTTACCAATAACCATGTAAGGGAATTGAGGTCCATGCCTTTCCCCAGTAGAGTGTTACACTCCAATCTAATCACCCTTGTGTGATTAGTAATGTCAGTTTGGAACACCATAGCCCTTTCTTTTTCTTTTGGGTTTGGTTCATCCCAAGTGGTTGAAACATGATAATACACCAGGCCTGGTCCATCTCCCTGAAAGGCGTGTGCTTATGGGAAGGAAACAAAGGTGGGCCAAGCACCTCTTGGTTTTCCTATTGTGTTCGCTAGAAACCAGGGAGGTTTTTCTTGCCTTGTAACTGGTTGGTAGGAGTTCTGATCATCCAATATGTGAAAAACCTGCAAGTTGGGGTCTTTAATGGTGTATTTCATAACCAACTTCAGAACTGAGAATGGTGCAAGGTTGGTCCACCAATTGTGTAGCTATGCGCATAGGAACCGCATTGTGCCGCATTGCATAAGAGTGGCTCTCCAAGGTAATGCTTGACCAGCCTGTAGTGCTCATGGACTTTCTCCCTCTAGTCAAGCTGAAAAAGGGTGTTTTCAATTACATAACTAAACGTAGAAAAAATGGATTAAGCACAAGTGATCAATCGTATCATGTTCGTGAAGCAACCGGATCTTTTGTCACTCAAGTCTTCTCCAAATCCAACCACTAAAAATCCCTAACACTCCCAATCTGAAATGATGAGGTTCACGAAGCCAAGTAATTCCATATGCTTCTTCTGAATTAGTTGTATGTCAAAGGGCAAGAAAGTGAAACTAGCCTTCCATGCGGTGGTTGCAAATTGTTGTGGAAATGTGACTATGAGTTCCATCATTCTTGATGCTGCCACTTGCCTTGCAATAGGATCAATGTCTACGTAAAAATACCTCTGAAACACCATCCTTGACTATAATAGGGCTTCGAGATTTATACCAATACCACCAAAGAGCTTTAATAATGTAATCCCCTCCTTAGGTGGTGTCCAAGTGATTTATTAACAAAATACTAGCTTAATCGGTTCGCCATGGTTTTCCATGTTCTCAAAACTAAATAGAGCTTTGACCAAGGGCTTGTGGGCTACTTTGAACCTCTATAAAACCTCTGGTCCATGTTGAATGTCAGTAGGAACCACCCTCAAGCTTTCAATAGCTTGAGCGTAAGCTATCTCCTCTTCATATCCCTCTATCCATTCGTGGCTAACTTATTGGATGTAGGAAATAGTGAGTGCTTCCTTGAGCATACAATGGTGAGCCATAGGACTCTGGTTCCCATGTAAATCAAGGGGTATGTATCCCAGGTGGTGGCCATCAATCTCCCAATCCATTCAGTAGTATGCATGTTTGAACCAGTTGTCAATTGTGAAACCTAGTGGAAACAAAGCCTTTTACCCAATGAGCACATCGTAACTGGTGGCATTGGTGACTAAACATCTAACCTATAGGCAAAACTTTTAATCTATACCTTCATCATTGAAGTTAAATGCAATCAAACTCGAGTTTTCCCCAAATACCTCCTCTTTGCTCCCACTAGCAATGCAAATTCGCCACATAGATTTTCGTAGTTTAGAGTCAAGCATGCCCATCTTCTTGGCAAATTGAATTCCAAGAATCTCTGGTTGGGCACCTGTATCAAGTAGTACCACTCGGTATGTCCTCCCACTTGGATTATTGACTCAATATTGTCGACAATGGCAACTTCAATGGCGATGGAAGTTCTCTCACTAGGCACCACCTTCAGAAATGAGTGAAAGACTTTGTGGAGAAAATGGCTATACACAACACCTTTGCTGAGTAACAAATCCACAAGTGAGGTGTTTTTAACTCCCTTTTGATATGTGAATGTAAAATCAAAAGTAGGAGAGCCCACTAGTTTAACCATGCTAAAACTAATGACTAGATTACAAACGCCATCTACAACACATGGGCCAATCAAATGTCTCTCTAAGGTGTTGGATGGGACCCCTATAGCATGTGGATCAAGGACTAGTAAAGGACCTGATGTAGTGTTCAGGGTATCCTTTCGTAATACAATTATGTCCTTGATGTTTAGCTTCAAATTTTGAAAACTAAACAACAGTGTATTCACAAGCTTTTACGCCACTTCACGCATTTGAAATTGGCATTCTATAAGCTAATCAATGGAAAATTGTGTGTTTCCTAATGTACATGTACTCCTAAGACACAATAATTTGATGCCATAGTAGCTTGTGGTGTAGTAGTCTCCTCCCCCCTCACCAACGAGGTGCGTTTTTCTTCCGTGTTGAAAAGACTAAAAGATTGTGGCATGACTACTCAAACTCCTCTAGCCCTAGTAATAAGACTTGAATTAGATGCAAGTCCATTAATTTGAATTACATGCCTAATGGTAAAAACTATGGGTGCCACACTAGCCTCTTGTGCCGCGAAGTAAGAAAGGCAAAAAGAAATGGCAAATTCTGGTGTGAAATTAGAATTATGTGCACTAGAAAAAACATATTCCCCAACCATCGTGTGAAAGGCCATAGAACGACCTAAAAGGTCCCTCTCATAATCCTGAACCCTGTACATGTTGGGCATGACTATTTGGTTAGGAAGACTTGCCTTTTAATTTAACAAGTTGGGCCCTCAATGATTCAAGTTCATTTTGCAGAGTTTAAACTTGAACGGCATGGACTTGAAGCACCTCCCTCTTGTTAGCATTGTGCTCCTTCTTCTTAGCATTCTTACTGGAATTACCCTTGGTGGGGAAAGCCTAAGTGGAAGGCTAAAGTACCTTGGCTTTTGGTTGAAGTGCAGCGGAAGATGCTAACATATTTTGCCGTGGTAATCAAAGTTGCTTCCGTTCCGGGGACTTGGCAAAACAAACAGCTTTTTGATGTCCCTATTTCCCACATTTTTAAAAAAAATTCATAAAAACCTTTTTAATTTTTTCCCTAGGTATCCTAATATTCACCTTGGAAATACAGTGTTGGTAGATGATACACCTTATAGATTCTGCCTGAATCCACCCTTTAATGCCATCTTTGTTAAATCCTATGAATATGTGCCAAAAGAAAATAATTATCTAATGAATATTCTTTTTTTGTACTTAAATTTTTTTCATTACTCATGGTTTAGTGTTCCCATGATTATGGAGCTCAATCCTTTTGGTGCATTAGAAGTATGAGGGAAGACGATGTCAAATGTAGTTCAAAAAATGCACCATGGCATATTCTACCAGTTTTTGTAAAAATCATTTAACATCCATAATAAGTAGTTCAAATATTTTATTTTGTTCCTTCCAATGGTTTTTTAGATTTTCCAATCTCATTGATTTATATGGCCTTTTTATTTTCATACTTTCACTACTATTTTTTATCTTTTTTTCTTAAATTATTAGTGCACCATTTTTTTAGGAGGTGGAAAATGTGGAGTCACCAAATTCACACACGGTTGTTGAAGTTGGTTTGGATGAGATTCCATCAACTTCAGGTGTTAGCTCCCTAATGCCTTGTTCGCATGTAACAGAAGTGCATCCATTTCATGTGATTTTTGATATAAATGGAGTTCTAATTGCCACACACTTCAATAAGGGTTTTTGCACCATCATTTTCCATCCTAGATTAAAGGAATTCCGAGAGAAATGTCTTGCACAATTCCAAGTCTATATTTGCTTTGCAACCCAACGTCACAATATTTATAATTATTTGGATCAAATATGGCGCAAAACACAAATCTTTATACATGCTTCCAAAATGCTTCATTAGGAGTTTTGCATGCAAAATCCGCATTTCCTGCCAGATGGACCTAACAAGCCAATTTTCCATAAGAACCTTGATGTTTTCATTTATAAGTTTCCTTACACCCATGATGACAACACTTTGCTCATAGACAATATGCCATACAAAAACATGTTTAACAACATGTATAATGTCATTTTTTTGGAGTCATTTAACAGCATTTGTGGGGAGGATCAACATTTGCTAGGGTCTATTTTCCCTTATTTCAAAAATCTTCATTTGTCCAAATACGATGTTCACACCTTTGTTGAACATAATCCCTTTGGTAAAATTAGATGTATTGATTGAAATAATCCAGAACTTTTTTAAATGTTATTTGTGAAATGTAATCGTATTTGCCAACCCATTTTTTGTAACAATGCAAAATTGAAACAAAAAGTACTTTATTAATTGCTCATCCTCAAATTTTGCTTGTTTAAATATTTCAAATTTTTCCTTTTGATAAAATTTATTAAAAACATTTAATTATATTGCTTAAATTTTGCTTGTATTTTTAATTTTTAAGGCATCTAGTTTTGGCCTAGTGGGCCTTGGGTTGAACTTCACATTCATGCAACCATTTGGTGGCTGCCAAGTGTTTTCCTGCATCTACTTAGTGGTCGCCAAGTGTTCTCCCTCATTTACCTAGTGGCCGCCCAAGTCGTGATATGTGTGTTTTCAGTCCATGTTTTTACCAAATTTCCTGTCAAAATTATCCTTCCATATTTTTAATATCAACTTAATTCTTGTAAATTTTGTGTTGGTCTAACATCTCCTATAACAAGGATGGAGGATTCTACGCATTCTTTAATTTCTCTTTGTTCTATCTTTCTTCTTTTTAGTAGGTGCATGATGTTTATCTTTCTAATGCAAAGAGGTGGATTTAGACTTTTCAACCTTGATCTGGCACAATTAAAAAACTCCTCATTCTCAATGTTAATGGTCTCTTTTGTTACTTTCCAACATGTGCCCTTCTCCAAGGGGATTGATGAAAGATTGGGAAAAATTTAGACATTTCCAAGTTGAAATTTGTGCTAGACTACAAGATTTCTTTTTTCGAGCATTTGAACATTTTTACATTGTTATTTGGTCATGCATGTTGCTAGAAAATGTCCTTGAAATTCTACCTTTGTTGATGCCCAAAACTCTTGTCGATCAATTTGTGTTTGTTTGGGGATGTGAGTAATGCATTGTAATAACAGGTTAGTTCACATGTTCAGTTTTTTACTATTTGAAGGACTTGGACCGAGTTCACCTTGCTTGCAAACGTCTGCTTTATGGGCACATGGATCAAACATTGCTCATTGATGAAGAGCTTAGCAAGGCCTTTTGAAATCCAAATGGAACGAACTTTTCCTTGAACCATTCAAAGGACATGAATTATCTAAAAACAAGGTGTAATGGTTAAACCTTGCATCTCAGTTGTGGCTAATGTTGAAGGGTTTACCTTTTGCAAACACACTTTACGCCCATTTTGCGATCATCATGTAGATTTCAAAGTCATTCTTCAATTTTCGATATCCATCTTATTCTTTAGTTCAAGCAGTTTGAAGGAAGTTCAAATGGGGATTTGGTAATATCACAACTTCCTTCATGTGACATCCTAAATAAACCCTAAACCTTTCCTTGTTTCAATTATGTTTTCCATGTCTTTCATTTAACATTGGTTTATTTATTTGTTTTTATTTTATATTTTGTTAGTGTAAGGTTTGTAATTTTGGGGAGATTTCAATTATTCATTTCTATTTGCAGTGAATTCCAATTTTTGTTTGTAGACTATGCGAAGGCATTTACAGTTTTAACTAGTAGAAAATCATGTTGTCAACTAGGTTCTTTTTTTAAAGAAACAAAAGATGTTGCATATTTGACTTTTGGTCTAAAAGGTTAAATGATTCCTCAATTTTTGGTTGCTTGTAGAATGAAATTTCAATTTTAGTAGCTCATATTCCGAAATATTATATGGATGGAAAGATATTTTTTGATAATCAATGTATTTGTATGAAATCAATAAATTGATAATAATTATTTTTTGTGCACTTAAGGTTTAGGGTTCCAATTTCCAATTACTTTATAATAACTTATATGTTGCATGGCTACCAACATTAACATTAATTATAAAATTGGAACAACAAAATATCAACCGTTTTGAATAAAAATTTATGTTTGTAGAACTTCCATTGGACATTCAAAAATAACACTAAAGGACAAATAATTAAACCAACCCCAAATATTCATTTTTTATTAAAATTTTGATTTATACAACTACTTAGTAATGAAAGCACATTGTAATTGTAAAAATAAATAAAAATTAAACTTACCACATTAAGATAATAATATCTACCTAAAGGGTGACAATCCTTTTTGAATTTTACAAAATAAATAAGTAAAAATACAGGGTCACATATATTGCCCTTTAATGAAAACCATTTCACCACACTTCTACAACACTTCACACATAACGTTATGTATACAATGTTGTGTAGATTGAATAATCATGTTATAAAACACACACAAGACATGAAATTACAAAGCATATTCATTAACTTTAGAAAACCCCAATCACAACACATTTCCCAACTAAAGTTCACATCACTGTGACTCCTACTCAACCTAAATATCCAACTCTAACCACACAAAACCTAAACCTTAACCACCTACTCGAACCACAACTCCGAACCTCACTTGATTATTTGATAACCTACATTTTTGCATAATTCATGATTATTACCTTTCAAATATTGATAACTTGACCAACAAAAAAAAAAACCTAGCTAATGATTATGAAAAAAATCAATAATGGCCAACACTGGTGTGAACACTTGCACATGCAACCTAGATTTACAAACCTCCTCATAGCCACTAAGTGTTTAGGTTGAATCCCCACGCATTGGGAATTTGATTTTTCAGTTCTAAAAACAATTGCAGCCCTCCATCTAGCGTTTTAAATGTCACAAAAATTGTTCAATTTAGTAAAAGAATGGGGAAGTATGAGGTGTTTAGTATAAGGGGGTTTAGTGTTTGGTGATGGGTGAATTAAAACATATTAGGATTTTGAACTAATATATTTGATCATTGAATCTTTATTGAATCTTTGCCTTTGCAATACAAAGAAGTTTTGTAAAGCCCTAGTAGGCACCCACCAAGTTTTAAATCACTCAAAAATGAGGAAGATATGGGGTTGGAACTAAAGAGGGCCATGTTCTCAAAAAATTTGAAGCAAACTATGGCTTGTTCCTTTACTTTTTATGCTCAAAGAACATTTGTAGCCCTTCAATTTGTGGATCTAATGACACAAAAATCTCTAAATTCAGTGAAGGAATGACCCAAATATTGGGACATATTCAGTGATAAGTATGTGTTTGGTGACAGGGCATAGCTATCTGCATCATCTTAAGTATTTAGCTTCCAAGTTACAATATGACTAATGTGCTCTATAGAGTACGCACTTTAAGCTATGGTCTGCAACATTTTATTGTTAATTGTGGGCTAACTAAGGTTTAACTAAGGCTAACTCAAAGTTGTTGAAAAAGTTAAAGCTAACTTATACCATCTTTTTCAGGGACCCTCATGAACCTCAACCTTAGTCAGCTCGGTAGGGAGGGGAATTTGGTGGTACATTGTTGTGGTGATGTTATATGAAATAATACTCAAGCATGTAAAGGAAAGTGTTGTAATTTACTCCAATAAAGATTATATCCATGTTCATAACATCTTTCTAGTGGTGTTTTCTTTTGGGTGTGAATTTTCCCATTTTTTCAACCTAAAAATTATGATTTCAACACATGGAAGGAACTTTGTGAAAATAATGCCCCTAATTTGCCAAATTTATAAATTTAAAAAACTTTTAATTACTAAATTTTTTACAAAAAGTTCCAGCAAAGTAGCCAAGATTATAAAGGATTTTATTTTTTAAAATTTTCATATCTAGTTTATAGCCAAATTTTGCTAAATCTTGTTGTGAATAATTGTCAGTTTGGCTACATCACAAAATTGAAAATGCAAACCCTGAGATTCTCCACCTGTATGGAAAATAGTAAATCCACAAAAGGTCTTTGAATGCTGGAAATACTAAAGTACTAATGCATATTTTTTTTGTTCCCTATGGTTCTCATCATGTTCCCTTGAAGTTCTTCAAATTCTTGAATTGTTCTTGAAGACATTCCTAATAGCACCTCATTTTGTCATGCTTGTATGCATGGCCTCATACATGACGGCCGGTTACATGCATGCTAATCATGCCTTTAGAGTTAATGTACGCTCTTAGGGTTAATGTACGTTCTTAGGTTACTGTATGATATTAGGTATTTTAAGGTTATGGCTTGTTTAGGGTTTCAGCTTTGTTGATGGCTGTATAAAAGGCCAAGTTTTTCCCTTTTCTTGTTAGTTTTTTTAGAATTCCTTTGTCAAGGAGAGTTTTCTCCATAGTCAGACTAGATTTCTAGATGTTCATGGCGGCTATTACACGACCACCGTTTACATACAATATGTTTTCTTTCCTTCTTTTCAATTTAATTCTAGGAAAACTACTCTCTGTTGCTTAATGTTGAAAACCGTAAATCTTTTTTGGCTTTGAGTTTATTGGGTTTTTTTTGCTTGTTAGTTTCTTGTGTTCTTGAGTTGCTACTACTTCTTCTTCATTTTCTCCTTTAGTATTGTAGCTACAACAAGAACAACAATAGCCATAACTAGTAACAACGTAAGCGAGGGACAAGGGACACTGGAAATAAGCTACAAGTTGTGAAGTTTTGAGTTTTAGAGCTTCCGAAGGAGGAAGGAGCAAGTAGCTCCAAAGCTTGTTTTATTGCTAGCTTTAGGTCTTGGGAGCACGTACACACACACACACACACAAGGTTTGATTGTAGTACAAGATACACACCAGATGATGTAACCCCACATACACTTGCTTTCCTTATACATGGGTTTTGAGGTTAACGTCTAGGCTGTGCACTCCTGTGTGTTTTTGAGCTTACAGTCATGTAGTGAATAGTCCTTATAGCAGCTTTGGAAAAATAAATAAATAATAATAATAATAATAATAATAAAACACGAAATAAAAGAAAAAAAATTTTCTCTCTTCTCTTCTGCACGCCATTTCTTAAAGTTCGTGGATGCGGATCACTTTGCAGCGTCATTATCAACGCAGTCGTCGTCCATCGATGGTGTCGATGTAGTTGCCTTCTGTCGGTGTCGCTGACACTATCGCCCTTTGTCGATGTTGTTAGCACAATTGCCCTCCATTGGCATCGTCGATGCAGTTGCCCTTTGTTGGTGTGGCTGACATAGTCGTCGTTTGTTGTCGTTGTCAACACAATTTGTTCCATTTTGTTCCATCATAGTTTCATTTGACATCCCTTGTAGTTTCGTCCGACATTTATCAACTTTTGTTTGACGTTCGTCACAATTCCGTCTTATGTCCATCAGCTTCCGTCCAACGTCTATCAACGTCCGTCTATCCAACCCTTTTTGTCCACTAACGTCCGTTCGTCGTTGTTCATCCCGGTCGACATGCCATATGCTTCAAATCATAGGTATTACGTACATACGTATCCGATACCATATTTTTAAAACTGTATGTATGTAATCTTCAAGATCATATATAAGTTTTTTTTTAATTAATACATACATCTACATACTTTCATATCAATACAAACACTTACGTAATCTTATTAATAAATAAATATATAATTATTTTTTCTTCTACTTCATCATTTAGCACTAATGATTATAGAAACTAAAAATTGCTTAAAGTACATTTTCTTAAGCACTTCACATTTCAGTTTCCATTACAATTGCATTTAATTGCATAGGTTGTCTTAAAACTTTGTAGCTAGTGCTCTATATTGCTACAAAATTTGGGGGCACAGGACAACACCATGTCCTTGGATGATGAAAGCACTATTGTTTAATCACAGCCAATGTATCAGTTAGGAAGTAACACATAATCATTTGAGCCGACTTGTTTGAGCTTACGATCTTCACGATAATACCATCAAATGTCTACATCGCCACTGTCATCCAGTACAATTCCTACCAGGAATTCACGTTCAGGTTACACTAGATGAATGGTACATTAGAGTCCATTTGGAGGGGTTAATCAGTGGGGTACGCCTATTGTCACACCAACTTCCACCATCATTATATATTCCATTGCAAGTCGTGACCTCTACACCCATATACACCATGGAGGTAAGTAGTTCCTCTCAGAGAATTGAGAAGTTCAGGGGAAGGCTAGGTACCATTTCTTTGAGGGAATTCAAAGCAATTTTCTCAATTGTGGTTTATGAATTGGAGTTCAAGTATGGCGTGTTGAGAATTCAAGCTCAACTAGTTAAGTTTCATTTGATACTGGAATAGGAAAATAATTAAATTACTTTCACAAGGTTGAATTACTTTTTTTACTTATATTAGTTTGGTTATTTGTGGTTTGATCTTTTAGTTAAATACCTTGGTGTTGATGGTTTGGTTCTCTTTTCTTCATTACACAAGTTTGTGTATTTCATGTGACAAGAACTTTGAAGAGTTCTTGATGTTATGTTTCGTGTTGTGAGCATCATGTTGTAGTTTCCTTTCAATAAAGATTTATGTTTGCACTTGAGTAGATCTCCTATTTGTTAACATGGTGCTAATTACACTAAGGCGTTCGCATTCAAACAACTGGCCCGTTATGTGCACTATGAAGCATTGGATGTCTATGAGTAACATTCTTCGAGGATTTTGGGCATGACCCAGATCCCCAATCCAGTTTATGCCACAACCATCATCACTACCTCTCAAGTTGCATTACAAGTTGTTATTGTACATCATGGGATTATGCCCAATAATCCAGATCTGATACCTATTTTAATAAACCTTTCTCCTCAATAACTCATTGCTGCTACCGCAAACATTCCCCCCACCATCGATGCACCAACTTTTGCTGATCTAGTGGGGGAATTTTTTCGAGTTCTTGAGTTGGAATTTCCGATTAAGAGTTTTGAAAAAAAATTGCAATTCGCCACCTTCTCTTGGCAGAACGATGAAATTCTCAAAATGTTCTATAGGAGGCTTCTCAAGTTTAAAGAGGATATTCAAAGCATCACAAACCTAGAAACTGCCCATCGGTAACTTTGTTCGTTAATAGGTACTCCAACACTCCATGCAGAGGTTTTGTAACGGGTTTTTACAAAATTTGGAGACTCGTACATTTTGTTGGATGTGTCCAACATTTCTAAAAAGTTGGAATTGGCTCATGCACACTATGAGGCTAGTACTATGAGGCCTCCATCACGTTCAAAGCCTCAACCTCCACTAGCTGTGCCGACTAAATCATCACATTCTTCTTCAAAGGCTAAAGTGATGCACTTGGTTGCACCCATCCTACCTTCTTGTAACTATTGTAGCAGTCCTACCCACAAAGCTAGTGAGTGCAACATTCCTTCTGAAGATCTTTTTTGTGATTCAAAAGTGAAACAATCAATGCGATTAAAGTCTATTTTGTAGGGAAATTGCAAAAAATGCTTATTAATTTTGCACAGATCTTGACCCATAATCCTTTGTGGGTCAATCTCAAGACCCATCTCTTTTGTTATTTTTCTCAAGTAGGCATTCATCTTGGCAAGCAAAACAAACATCCATATGTAGACGATAAATTACTTTAAACACCTCAAGAGGAATTCCTTTATAGTTAGCCTGGGAACAATGTTCTTGCCTAGTAAGGTGTGACCCCAAGCTAATTTAAATGGCGGTGGTAGGAGGTGATTAATTCTAAAATATTCCTTCCCAACAAATACCCTTTTCAAATAAAAAATCACATGCAAAGGACTCACCTCCATGTCCTTTGCGTCTATGGGAGAGGAAATATGAAACCTACAAGAACGAGCTCTTTTCCCTTATCTTTTTTGGTAGTTTCATGGAGAATTCCAAGAAATGTATCATCTCCAGCCCTATCGAATCCTACAAGGGGTGAATGCGACCATGATGGGACAAATCGCTCGAGGATAGGAAAGACCTAGGTGCAAAGTGAGGTGGGGATGCAAAACCCAACATGGCGGAAGCTAGACTAAAGATGGCATTGTTTTTTTCATTTCTTCTACCTTTTCACATGTTGTCTCTAATGCAACTTAGTACCATCCAATTGTCTAAGTAATTGAACAACCATCCTTCAAATTCCACCATGGCCAAAAAAACATTCAGGTTTGTCCTAATCATCCAAGTCATTAAATATGTATTCACCCAAATCATTAGACACAAATGCACCTTCATTTGCAAATAGAAAGTAGAAAGGGTGAAAATGTACCCAAAATTTTAAAAATCAAAATAAAATAATTGAAAAGTAAAAAGAATTTTGAAGAAAATGGTGACGAAGGATAGTAGAAAATTTGAAAATAAATAAGTACAACACAAGATTTAATTTTAGAATCCTATGTGACTATATTTTTTGAATTCTTCAACCACATGTTGGTCTAGTGGCCACTAGATAGGTCAATTTGGTGGCCACCAAAGACTATGATGTAGTGGCCACAAGATCAACTTGGTGGCCACTAGATTGTTGTATCTAATGGCCACCACATCACCCTATCAAGTGGCCATCGAATACGAAACATCATCTATCTAGTGCCACCAAATATAAAACTTCGATCTATTTAGTGGCCATCGAACACAAAACTTTGATCTATCTAGTGGCCACCATGTTGACATATATGATGGCCACTAAATGCAAAATATTTGGCAATTGAAACACGAAAAAAAGATATAAAACTATCTAATGGCCATTGGATGAAATCTACACTTTAAAGTAAAATTGAGAGAAAAATCATATTTAAATGTATTCATAATTTTAAAAAATTATACAATGTTTAATGAGAAGAACCATTAATTGTAATTTAAACTAACTTTAGTTGGGCTCAAGTCCTCGATAAGAACTTGTTTGTTCATCTCCGTACCAATATCGTCATCATTGACATCTTCTACATCGTCCTCCTTACTAGTAGTGGCCATCTGTGATAATTCTACATAATAGATATCAGGTCATGCTAATACATCATTGGAACGTTATTCATCATTTACCATTCTCCTTTTTCCAACCGCATGTAATTGAAAACTCCTTGGGATCAACAAATTACCACTACTCGTTCTTGTGTTTACCTTTCCAATAACAACCTTGCGAATAGCCTTCCTCCCCTTTTTCTTTCTTATTACACAAACAAATGTATCTTCTTCCTGCATTTTTTCTTCTACATCCAGCCCTTGTTGTTTGAGTTTTCCAAGTGGGGGTGTAACACAAATTGTAAGGGGCACCCAATTTATATTATACAAAATTGATATATTCGTCATTGTAATATTTTCGGCCTTGTTAAGCAAGTCCATTGGAACGAACTCAAGAACCTGAACCTTTTTTTTTTGCACATTGCATCAATAATGCTTTAGACTCGTAAATGGACAACAAACCTTGAAACATGGATATAGATTTGAAATGTGCAAAAACTTGCTAGGCATAGATTTGTTAATATTCCACCACCAAAGATACTAAAACATGTCATTCCACCATGCAATAGTGGTTACAAAATGAGTCAAATGGTGTTCGGGTTGAGTTTTAGCTTATACAACCATTGCTCTTCTGAAAATGGACAGGCATAAATGAAACCCACATTAGAAGACACTTTGACAACAAAATCTCAACTTGTGTAGACCTTCCTTCTTGTGAAGGAAAAAGGTAAGCATAGACCAAAAGTGGCAAGTTCATCCATGAGCCTAATGACCTTGCAAAAAGAACTTTATGTTTGGAAGCCTAGTAAAATTTATACTCCATAAAAATGTTGTCCATTAAGTCTTCTTCTTAAAATGTGGCGATCAAATTGTTAAAAGACTTATGGTTGCAAATATAAATAATTTTTTTGAAGGCAACCTTCATGGACAACAAGCTCGAAAGTACACTCTTCCAATTTGTAAGAGAAAAGACGTTTAGGTCCTCACTTAATGAATTCATAATCAAGAACACAAAAAATGTCCTCCCTAACTTATTATTCAAGAAATTGACATTCCTTGAGGAGCCCTCCACAACATCCTTAAGGTTATTGAGTTCCAATAGAGGATCCACCCTATAATGTAACTTGAGGTGCATAAGGCCCATTTGTTGGTTTTTGTCAATGGACCTTGAAATCCACTATTTGAAAACCTTGTTGAATTTATTGGAGGGAGGATCCTTGGATAGAGTCATACATATTTTTCCCTTGAAGAAATCATCTATAAGGGTCATCTCCAGTAGTAAACAACACCATGTTATACTTATTTTTTCCACATCTCCTCAGTGTAAGGATATGGACTTTGTGCTGTTGGTTGAGAATGTTTATGGAATACCATGATTTCATTTTGAATCACCCTTCGTTTCTTCACATTGTAACAAAATTTTGTCATTGTCAAGAGGTGTAGATTACCTTCTATTGCAAGCTAATCCCGCAACAATATTTCATGTGCTTTCAAGCCATGCGCGAGCTTCACCATGTGAGTTTCCTTCAGACCCACAAGGTAATTAAATGTTGACTTTTCAATAGGTTATGGTCTTGAAGGCAGTTTGTCGTACTTGTCCAATATCTTTCCATGTTCCCATAGTGACAAATCTTTTTCCACTCTTTGTAGAGCATGTCCAAAAGCAACAAGATTGACATACATTCCTTAACAAAACAAACTATGAACACAATTATTAAGATGCCTCAAAATTTTACACAAAACCAGTAAAGCACGATAGATCATTTCTAGCACTTCAAGCAAACATTCAACATGGATATCGTGTGGAAATGTTTTTTGAAAATCTATACCTTGTAAACTTGAATCTTTTTGTTTTTTCCAAATTCTTGGCTTGGTTGGTCAAACTCAATCCATCATTTTCGCACATGTTGAAGATTCTCCCTATATGAAGGGACAAAATTCTTCAAAATATTAGGATTGTTGAAGATAAACAATAGCTTGCAAAACTTCACAAAGTCAACATTCCAAACAACTATGATATTAAAGACTAGGAATTGTTCACGTATGTTATCGTTAACATCTTCCATAATGAATATATGTTGAGGAAATTAAACAACAAATTAGTTTAGAGGAATTGAATGAAACGATTGGAACAGTGGGCAAGGAACCAATAGCAAGAACTATAATATGCAAATTACCTTCATAACTTAGATTGTATATTGTCCACCCATAATAAAGAACATTGAATTGGAAAGACTATAGTAGTTCCTTATATTCGTTTCCAAAATCTTTGTGGGATTGTTTAGGTCATTAAGAATAGCAAAGATTAGGTGTTGCTAATTGATGTAGTGAAACATCAAAATTTGATGCTTGATTTCATTCTTGTGTGTATCGCTCAATGGGCGGTACACTAGTCTCCCAGGAGGTGGCAGGGATTTATCAACATGAACCTTGACACCTTCAATAGGTTTGTTTCCAAGGAGGAAGTAATCAAATTGGTTCTTGATTGATTCATCGACATGTTTGCATTTTGTCTCATCAAGACCCTTTGAATATTTCTTCATGACAAGGTTGTCAATCGTCTTCTCCTTTATCTCCTCCATTGTTTCCTCCTTTTTTTGCTTCTTGGGAGCTTTAATCACTAATGAACCTTCAAATTTGTTTGAACTGTTTCAAAAAAATTGTCACCATTTTGTTATCCTTCTCGATGACTATCATGGTCACCATCTCATCCCACATTTGGTGGATAAGCCTTATTGTTTTATTAAGGAACTTTGCTACCTTGAACCTTCCTCTCTCAAAACTTTTCGAGTGCATGTTGTCGTCCATCTTTGAAATAGCGCACACGATCCCAACTTGTGATGTATAGAATGGGACTGAAAGGAAGACGATCACCTACTGTGGATCATCCTTGTAGGCCTTGAGGTTCACAACATGCGCACATTTCACCTTGTCAAGGTCTTTCCATTTTCTCAAATTAGAAGCACCACTCAATATGTGGGGTTTCCATCTTTGGCTCTATACCCCATTTATTTACATATTTGTCTAGCATCCAAATGCTGACATCCTCATTTTCATAGTCCTCATTGTACCCCAATTTCTCCCTAAGGATTTTGTTGAATAGGTGAGTAGGAAAATCATTGCTAAATGGACGAAATAATTGTGGAAACAATAGAAAAATAAAGGAAACAATTTGGTAGCCACTAAATACCAATATTTCCTAACCCCTTTCATTAGGCTACTAGATCTCCATAGAAGAAAAACTCCATTAAAGGAGTTAAAAGGATAGTATGTCAAAAAGGATATTCCAGTCAATGTAGTGCAACTTGAAGCACCAATTGAACAAGTTAAGCAAGAACAAAATTTATGGTAGTCGGATAATAATCCTAGTTATGATAACTAAAGAACAGAAAACCAAGGATGGCGAGATAATTGACAAGGAAGGAATCAAGGATGGAAAAATAATCAAGGATATCAACAAGATCAAGATGGCCAATCTAGTCGAAATGGGTATAATCAAAATGACTATAAATGGAATAATTACAACCAAAATAATGGAAATTGGCAAGGAAGGGATATGAAGGGTTTTTGTTGCCGAAAAGAAAAACATCAAAGGAATGATTGTCCATTATAAAAGCAACATTTAAAACATGAAAATAAGAATTCTTAGCCCAAGGTTGGGGTTAATGTTGCTATTGTGGAGCAAAGTATACCCATTATACTAGCATTTGTAACCATTTGAAGTTAATGATTGAAGGAACCTGAAGAAGAAAATATCATCAACAAAAATAGTCCCACAAAAAGGAGAAGGATGAAGTGGGATTGGGAGAAGGAAATACATCAAGAACTTGTAGGTCAAATACAATGAATATAAGCCAAGATGGATGTTCCAACACAACTATAAACAAATATTTCAAAAGATAACCAAAAATTAGTAATTGATACCAAAGGAAGACTAGAGCAAGATTGGAAGACCTTACCCTACCATGAGGAAAGTAAAGAAAAGGAATCTTGTAATGATATAGGAATAAAAACAACCAAGGTTAATGAACAACAATTTGTTATTAAAAAAAACTTAATTGTTCTTGAAGGAAAGTTGGAAGGAATGCTAGATGATCAAATTTTAAATATGAAGATGGAGGTTAAATTGGGGCAATTGATCAAGATTTGTTCCCAATTACAAAAAATATTAACAAAATTTTTCTTAAGAATGTAAGAGGAACATGTATTGGATGTGTGTAGAATTTGTACACACCACAAGAATGATTTCGATGAAGTCATGCCATTATACAAATATCCATTGGAAACTATGAAATCATGGATGTTTTACTGGATGGTGAGTTTGGAGTAAATATTATTTCTAAACATCTACAGAGGAAATTGGGCTTGAAGAAACCTTAATCAATGCCATTCATGATAAGAGTGGCAGATTAAAAAAGGTACAACTAGTAAGGTTGATATGAAACCTCAAAATTGACTTAGCAGGGTGTACATTCAAAATCTCAATTATAGTGTTGTAGATGGAAGATACTCCAGAAGCTTATTCGATGTTTTTAAGAAGACCATGGCTGAAACAAGTTACATCATGATTGGGGTAATAGTTCTTTAACAATCATTATTGATACCAAAACAATGACATTGAGTACCGAAAAGCGAATATTGGTAAATCCTTCCCAAAGACCTTGTAATATTGATGATACTTATGATTGGGAAACATGGTTGACAGATGGAGACGAGGAACGTTTATACCATGTCATACTAGAGTTGTGGCCTATTGGAGAAATAAGTTTAGAAGAATTAAAATTCCTATTCGAAGTATATTTAATAATGGCATAACCTAAAAATAATATTAATTATCTTTTTCAGTATTATTAACATGAACTTGGAGAAACATTGATCCTTGATGAATTTGTTGATATTATGATTAAAAACAAACAAACTATAGGATGGACGTTTACTGCTGATGAAAAATTAAAAGAATTAAATTTGGGCACTAATGAAAAACCTCACATAGTGCTTATAAGTGTTGCCCTACCTAAATAGTTCCATGCAAAAGTTAAACAACTATTGACAAAGTTTAAGGATGTATTTACATGGAGTTATCAAAAACTAAAAGGAATTTTTAAATCAATTTGCAAACACAAAATTGAATTGATTGTTGACACACACCTAATTAAGCAACAACCTTACTGAATGAATCTTAATTGTGCTCAAAAGGTAAGAAAAGATCTTGATAAGTAATGGACGCACAATTTATTTTCCCTATTGAAATTACCCAATGGTTATCACCATTAGTAATTGTACCAAAGAAAAGTGACAAATTACGCATTTGTGCGGATTATCAAAAATTGAATTCACAAACCAAAAAAGATCCATTTCCATTACCTTTTATGGATTCAATATTGGACACAATGGCTAGACATGAAAAATACTCTTTTATGGATGGGTATAGTGGTTATAATCAAGTGATAATAGCTAAAGAAGATAAGGAGAAAACATGATTTATATATGAATGGGATGCCAATAATGTTATGCCATTTGGATTGTGTAATGTTCCACCCACTTTTCAAAAAGTAGTTATTCAGACTTTCAAATAATATCTTTATGATTTCATGCAAGTATTTTTAGATGATTTTAGTGTCTATGGACAAAAATAAGAGCATGTGAATCATCTTAAAAAATGTATGACTCAATGTAAAAATAATGGCATAAGTTTCAATCTAGAAAAATGTGCATTTTGTGTCAACTCGAAAGTGTTATTGGGACACATTGTCTATGAAGATGAACTTCTGGTAGACCCTAGGAAAATAAATATCATCATAGATATGCCCACTTCGACGAGTGTGACAAAATTAAAAAGATTCCTAGGGGCAACAAGTTTTTATTGACAATATTTCAAAAAATTTGCCATTAAAGCTGCCCCAACGTGCAAATTTTTGAAATAGGACACACATTACTGGTGGGATGAAGCTTGTGAAAAATCCTTCCAATGGATGAAAACAACCTTGATTATGTACATTACTAGTATTCATTGTCCTTGATTGGACAATAGAATTCCATGTTCACACAAACATATCGAATTATGTTGTTGGAATTATGTTAGTTCAAAACCCTGACAATACCATTGATAAACTAATTTATTATGCTAGTTGACTGATGATTAGAGCTAAAAAGAATTATTCAACCATAGAAAAGGAAACCCTTGCAATGATTTATGCTATTAAGAAATTCCGTCATTATTCATTGGGAAATAATTTCACGTTTTTTGTAAACTATCAAGCCTTGATCTATTTAGTCAATAAACCAGTTGTAACCGGAAAAATTGCATGATGAGTATTATTACTGTAAGAATTTAATTTCAAAGAAATTTATAAACCATGAAAGGTGCATTTTATATTAGACTAGTTATCGTGTGCTAGGAATAGTGAACTTGCTATTGGTGTGGAGGATCAATTACTTGATGTTGCTATTTTTTTATTAATTACTGATTGGTATACACCAATTAAAGAATATTTACACAAGGGATATTTCGAAGATGATGTCCCTCAGGAAGAGTGGAAACATCTCACTGTAAAGTCAAGACCATATACACTTTATGGAGAAAAATTACACAAATTAGGACCAAATGGGATTCTTCAATAGTGTCTTTCACCTATCAAAGCAAGTGTTATCATGATGGGCCAGCAGGGGAACATTATAGTATTAACACAACTATAAAAAATATATTCACAATAGGTTATTGGTGGCTGACAATTCAACAAGATGTGGTAGAACTATGTATGGAAGTGGCACAACTAATCCTTGTTTTTGAACCATTTATGAAATGGAGGTTAGATTACATGGGTCTAATCAAACCTCTAGCAGATTATATTGGAAACATTATAATTGCTATAGATTACACAACAAAATGGGTGGAAGCAAAGGCATTACGAGATAAGACAACCATAAGCACTGTAGAGAATCTTTATGAAAACATTATTAGACGATTCGATTGTCCTACCCACTTGGTTGGTGATTAAGGGAACCATTTCATAAACAATTCTATTGAATTATTAGTGTAAGAATTTATGATTACACATCATAAATCCATCATTTATCATCCTCAAGGAAATGGTTAGGCATAATCAACCAATAAGATGTCAAAGTAGATATTAATGAAGTTGGTAAATGTTAATCAAAATGATTGGACATAAGGATGCCTATCGCATTATGGGCCTACCGAACTGCACATAAGGTGTCCACACAACATACACCATATGAACTAGTATATGGGTTAATGCCATTATTACCTACCGAATCTATAGTCCCAACCAACTGAACACTTGTTGAAAAAGATGGAAGTTGGATGAATGCATTATTAATTTGAATGGAAGATTAGTTTTACTTAATGAAAAAAAAATTATAACAGGAAAAAACATTAATTACATCCAAATACTAAAAAAAATCAAAGGGATGATGAAAAACATTTAAAGAATTTCAAAGATGGAGATTTGGTGTTGTGGCTTCCAAAGGATCCCAAAATTAAGGAAGGGAAATTCCTTTTTCTGTGGACTAGCCTGTTTCAAGTAAAGAAGGTTTTATATAATAATATTATACAATTAAACACATTAAATAATGAAAATATAGTCCTAGTCAATGTTAGTAAATTAAAAGCTTACTCAAATCCAATCATTATGGTCATTGCAATCATATAGTCACCTACGACAAAAATAAAATCTTGCCAAATGTAATACCAAGAAGAATAATTGGTGGAAGGACGCAAATTTATGAATGTTTCAAGTTCAACAAATGAAAAGGTGAGGTGCAACACAATAAGAATTGCAACAATGAAATCATTACAACATAACCTAAAAAAATGGATTAAGGATCGTAAACAACAAAAATGTGACACGACCATTCATTATAACATGATAGTCAAGCGAATTTCTAGGACAACAATAATTCCACCTAATAAACCTTTGTGGTTTTGTACCTAACTCATCAAGAAAAGAATTTCTTATAGAATTTGTAGCAATGGTTCCGATGTCATGGGAAGTTACACATAAAAGAATTATTTGAATGACTAGAATGAATGTGTAGTAGAAGCCAAATTGGATGATCTTCGGGTCAATTATTTCTTGAAACAAAAGAAAAATCAAGCGAAAGAATAAGGAATTTATGTAGTAGTGAAAGGGAGAGAAGGAAGGGATAATGGTGCAAAGAGTGGAAGAGAGTAACTAGTGTACACTCCATCTTTAGAAAAACTCTAGTTGTCCTTTGATATAGAGTTAGAGTGGGAGACGGAATAATAAACACCTGGCAATTTAGATCTTGAGTGTAACATTAATTTATTTCACTATTATAGACCACTAAAAGAAGCTGAAATGTATAGATTATACCTTGCAACCTACACACTCTGAGTGTAAATTCGGAAGTATAAATTGAAGAGTTGATCCATCATTTAGGACTAGATTATTTTTTTACAAGAGTGAAAAAAACAACCAACATGCCCACCTATTGTGACAACAATTCTCATGTTGTGGAATAGAAAATTCAACTATTACAAGGAGCAGTGCTTGGAGTCAGCAATGGGGAAGCACAAATTCAAAGTTATGTCTTTTTTTGGAGTAAAGAGGATGAAGTCCAAAACAAAGGACATACGTGGAGATCTAGCTTGCAATGTTGGATCAAATTCATTTCTTGGCGTGCATGTACATCACAATGTGGGTAGCTAAGAAAGAAAAGCATACCTGGATGATCAAAGAAAAGCTTGATGACTTCTGTAGGTTCGACTGGAACACAGTTGACCTCCTTACTATTAAAATAATTATCTATAACTTTTGGGTTCACAATGTGGCAAACGTCCTGTAGGGTAAGCAAATTTGTTCAGACTTTCTTGACATCTGTCAAGTTTTCAAGTTACTAGCAAAAAGGATTGCAATACTTGTGCGAGAAATGTACAATGAAAAATGGTTGGAATATTTTCAAGCAAGGAAAGAAAAAAATAGGATTTAGGGTATATCCTTGCAAAGGTGCATGTTTCTAAGATGTAGATGTGACTAATAACGTTGGTAGAGGTTACAACATTTTAGCAAGGTTATTACATCTCAAAAACCCTATTGTCTATAGTTAGTGCCATTAAGAGAAGCACTGTTAATTGGGTCAAATGATTCAAGGTATGATTGCATAGTGAGATGATCGTAATTAGAGGAAGGTAAGAAAGGTAGGGAATAGTTTAATTGGACCTGCCCTCATTCTTGTGGCAAAACATTATGATGCATTTAAGTACACAAAGGAAGATGAAGAGGAACTAATTGTTTTTTTCAATGCCCAAAGAAGACAAGGAAGAGGACGTTTTGAGTGCCTTCAATTCCATCTATAGGCATGAATTTGGTTGTAGTGTCTTCACAGGAGGAAATTCTACCTATGGAAGAGGAACATGTGCACAAGCAAACATATCTGTTGATAGAAAAAATGCAGGAAGGAGTGCTTCTCACAATGAGATACAAAGAGATGAAGAGGTACAGGAAATGATTACATTTCAACCAAATTCCCAAGATCAACAATCCACTAACATATAGTTAAATACTTCCATGGTGGATATATTTCATGAAAAGTTTGTCATAGAGGAAGATGACTTTAGAGCTAAGAACGTTCAACTAGATTTGGCAGGAGACAGAAATGAAGCCCAACTGAATTCGGAAATAGTTCCTATGACCTAGCCAATGATGGAGGCACAACCATTAGTAGACAGGCAAATGAAGGAGTCCAATCGGATTCGACAAATATGCTTGTCAAATATGGAGCATCAAGGTTTATTCATGAAGGTGGAATAGACCCTACCCGAACAGGTGATGTTAAAGGTGATTTTATCTTTGCACTTGATTATTATTGAAAAGGAACATGAGTTGAGTATTCTTTAGAACATGAGGATTTCATGGAGGTAGGGTAGATGCAAGGTGAAGTGGCTCATTTTTTGTGTCACAAATTAAATTTTGTAGGGGTGTCATGATTTGAAGTTTCATTACTATGCACATATATTTCAATTTGATCTTAGGGATTTGGCTTTAAATTTTCAACTTAATTATAAAAATGAAAATAAAAATTGTTTTGCATAAGTCATTAAGGTAAAGATGTTATGGACTTTGGAAGTCGAAGTTTTGGACTTGCCGACTAGTAACAGTTTTTGTATATGGACTTTGAAACGATTGAAATATTCATAATATGTTATATAAGGAATTGGAATATGATGAGTCTTTTTTTAAAAACACAAGTTTGAAAAGATTGACATCATATGATTTATAAAATTTTTGTTATGGACTTTTAAATCGCATGAAAGTTCTTAAAATTCATAAAGTCCATAACTACCTCAAATTGGGGTTTCCTAGGCTAGGTTTTTTTAGAGAAGCATAGAATAGGGGCCTTTGATAAAGTATGCATTTATTTTTGAAAAATAACATCAAAGTTAGAGGGTTTTTTGGTTGGTTACTCATTGACCCAATTAAACATGTCAAATATGGAGTTTTTATCCTCAAGGTTGTGAGCCATTTTACCTTGCATCTACTCAGTACAAATAGTAAAATTGGTACATGCATTAGTTAAAAAAACAAAAGACGTGAAATGGTCCTATGGGAAAAGAATTCAATATCTTTCCTTGGAGTTGGAGCATCTGTAGGGCATAATATTATATGAACGAGAATGTGCTGAACATCAGATCGATTCCTTGGAGTTTGAAGCCCACAAGTAGGAATGGGAGAAAGATAATGCAAGGTTCATGTTTGCTCAGAAACAGTTAGATCAAGAACTCCATGAAATTCAATATAAATTGGAAAAGATTCAAGAAAAGTAAAAGGAAGCAAGGGGGACTTCAAAGGCTTTATAGCAGAACTTTGTGATTGTGGATGGCACATTCACTTGAGTGGTGGAGGAGATGAAAAATGTGGAAGTTTGTCATGAAGTAGTGCTAACCACAAGGTTGGTTAGACATAAAATAAGATGTCTTTGTTCAAAGAAGATTCCAAAAATTCAATGTTCAAGAAATTATGAAAAAACATTTGAAAAGAATGATTAGAAGAAGAAAAAATGTGAGAGAAAAAAGGAAAGATGATTCACCATCAACTTATTCTAATGATGACAATGCATTGGTTTGTATGGGAGGAAATGTTATTGATAATATTGCTGAGCTATATGTAATGACGCGCTCCCAAGTCCTTAGTTAGATTCAAGTTGGATTTAAATTACCCTCTCAACAGAATTGTGAGGAACTTGGGGCACACTCCCAACTCTCAGCACTAAAAGGGGTAGAGGGGTGTGCTGAAGCTCCGGGATGGGACTAGAAAGAGTGACAAGTTATTCACTTACTCGAACATGCATCAAACCAACCAACAAGTTGGTTAGTTCACATTCTGGAGTACCTTTGGTGTTAGGACAAGCCACGGGCAACTTTGGACTCATTTGACACACCATGGCTCGGACTCAGGGGAAGCCACCACCTTCCCCCATATAGTATATTCTTGCCTCTCCGCGGCACCCACATCCAAATGGCTTTTTGTCCCGGGACTTTCAAGGAGGAGTCTCGAAATTGTCCCGGTTTAGACTCCTGAGACTTTGAGCGATCGTAACTATTTGCTCAGACCTCCAATTGGGATGAGGTCTGAAGCAAACTTATAGCTCTCCTTGAGAGCTTTCCAACGGTGTTACACTTCACCTGCACGCATCAGGGTCGAGTCGATTCCCTATTTTTAATGGTCGGGAGTCAAACTGCCAGTTTGACTCCCGACCCTTCTTTTGCTACAACTTGTGCTGCAATTGTCCAAATGGCCCATGCGAGGCCATTTTCGACATCTACACTTCAGTAACTTTTCAATGATATAAAAAACACCCCAATGCGAGGTGTTTTGACCCCTATAATCAAATTCTGAAATTTCGGGAGTCCCAGAGGACTCCCAAGTCCCAACTTTGGGAATGTGAGTTTCATCCTCACAATCTCCCAAGGTAGGGTTGCGACATGTAACATTTGCAACATGTGAAGATGGGTGTCCATTTTGTGATGGCAAATGTGGGCTAAGACTAACATGATAATGTTATTAGTTTAATTGAATATTGAAATAGTTGTTAGGGTTTAGGTTGGGTCTAAATCACCCTCATTCTAACCACCCTAATTCTAAGTGTAAATGAACCTTTAGTGTTTTATGTCCATTTATTGTTTTTTTCTAAGAATTAGCTATAATACAAGAGATCTATCATGAGTCTAACCAACAAATTGCAATTTAATTTATTCATGTATAATATTTCAAATTGGAAAAATCAAGTTTCACTAGATGACATTGTCATAAATCAAACTAATAAGTAATTTGTTTAATTTGGGGTCATGGGTTTTATGTGTAATATTTGCCCCTCACAATTTTAAATTTAAAAAAAAAAACTTCTATAAAATATGGAATAATATTTTCTTGAACAATAGAAAACTTCCAAATAGTTAAATGGTTTGTGTTATTCTTAAAAATGATTGTAGCTTGGGGACAAAAGCAACAAACTAACCATAGTTTTCAATACAGTGGGATTTTATGTCATTATGATAGAACAAGAAATTCGCTTGAAACTTGCATTTATGTTAGAATTATTACAATGACTTCAAATAGGCTATGAAGGAGGACAAGGACGAACACTCCTTTTGTCAGTTTTTTGATGTAGCCAAAGTAGCAACCATCCATAGGAAGATTTAGCCAATTTTGGGTACAAACAAGATATGAAAGTAAGCAAATTTAATCCTCCTTGGATATTTTTGGATTACCTACTTGAACCATGTATACAAACCTGGTGATTTTTCTTAAATTCTGGCAATTGAAAATCTCAAAGATCATTTCATTTTCACATTTCTAACTTTTGATTTTGCTTTTTGGTGGAGTTCAGAGTTTTTAAACACATGCTTCTCTGATTTTACTGAAGGCCACACAAACCCTAACATTGCTGTATACAATTTCACCCTATCTCCTCCTCATACTAACAAAACAGGGTTGTGGCACAATGGCTTAAGCAAGTTCTCCTCTGCTGAGCATTCACCTGAATCTTCACTGCTTCATATTAGTCATCAGCCAGCTCCAGACTGGGAATGGGTTTCTTCTCCATTGCAAGGAGATAAGCAATTCAAGTTTGAGGAATGGAATCTAATTTCCACAACCCTTAGAAATTGTTCTTGGAACATGAAGAGCCAGAACTCTTATGATATGCAAGGAGATAGAGCTTTTGTGTGCAACTCTTTTTCTCCTCTTGTGTGTGAAGATGCCATTGTTTGATTCATGAACCCAAATCAGTGAAGTCAGGTGTGTCACTTCAGGAGCCAGCCTTTTCAGCTCACATCTACAGAACCCTTCTTGCTGCAGGGTACTGCCATTCTCCTCTCCCATTCCTTCATGAAGTTGAAGGCACGATAAAGAAATGTGGGAAACAAGTGTGGCAGTTGTGAGATTTGACACTGCCTACCTTGGGAGAATCCCCAGGCATCATAAGCATATACATCCTAATGGACTCATACCTTCACCTGACTGTGGTGTATCCACAGCATTCACCTGGAAACAGGGGTTTGTCAAACCCTGCCTCTTTTTTTTGAGTGCATCGACTAAGAGTTGTTAGCAAATAAAAAGAGAGGAAACAGAGGCCTTAAAACCATCTTTGGAAGTTTGTTTTGTGACAAGTTCTTCTTAGCCAAATTTTGGAGATCTCTTGCTAAAGCTCAGGTTACCTCCAACATCTGAACTTTGCTTGGATCCAAACACTTTTTCTTTTCTAGATTTAGATGTCACTTGCCAAAGAAAACATTTGCTGATGAGCCAATTTTTCAATTCCATTAAACCAAACAGTCATATGAGTTGAAGACATGCAAAAACCTTTGACATTCTCAACAAGAAAGCTACACATGACATGCAAATTCATTGCTACATTGCTGTCCATCTGCAAACAAGTCAGAAGAATTTAGAGGAACCACGGGAGTCATAATGTTCCCCCTAACCCAAAGACATGATGATGATGATGATGATAGACCCTGCAAGTTGGTACCTCTAAGAATCTGCATACTTGCCTGAATATTCCCTCCATTTCTACTGCATATAAATCCCCCGCATAGACAACAATGTGCCTCTTCAGTCCATGTGTTAGCACCTACTAATCTGACTGCTCTCCCCAGCTGCTGTTGGATCAATTGCTCTGAAACATTCAGAATTTGTGTGAGGATAAGTGAGAGACCC
>Ga0116229_10000253_pt1 | contig 63774 bp, 64 predicted proteins | sample S1TSphgellanicum_3_FD_87313 | JGI IMG/M metagenome (GOLD analysis project Ga0116229, IMG submission 87313) | Host-associated microbial communities from peat moss isolated from Minnesota, USA - S1T2_Fc - Sphagnum magellanicum MG | ecosystem: Host-associated > Plants > Peat moss > Unclassified...
CCTTGGCTTAAAAGGTCAAAAAAAAAAAGAAGGAAAAATCTTGCACCCCAAAAAAAATAAAAAAGGATAAAAAAGGAAAAGAAATTACAAATTTATATTAAAGGAAAAAAAAAAAAAAAAAAACCAAGTGGGGCCGCCTTAAAAACTTGTCCTTGACTCAAAAAGAAGATTTGGAATGCACAACCTTTACATTTCAAGAGAAGAAAAAGTCAACAAGAACACCCCAAAAACTATTACATATATTTTTGTTTGGACTTGTGAAAGAAGGAGAGATCAAACAATTTTTTTGGATTTGTTAAAGAAAGAGAGATATTTTACTACCTCCTAGTTTGAATATTGATTCAATGAAAATGATAATAATAATAATTTCTTTGAGTTATTATTACAAAATCAAAATTATACATTAGTTATAGTTTTTTTCTAATTTATAATTAAATTTTTTATTTCAAATTTTTAGAGTAATCTTATTTTAATTTGAGAAATTCATGTAATTACTATGATTACAAGAATCTAATGACATGACATTAACTATATCTATTACTTATAATTACCTATTTATAATAATTTTTCTATAACATATTTTTATATACTAATAATTAATATTTAAATTAATAAATATTCATTATTGTAATCTATGTGTAATTACTGTAAAATCACTATAATTACTATATTTATACATTAACTATAGTGGTTGCATTTTTTAATATTTTACAATTATCATTTAAAAATTATAATTATTTTATTTTAATTAGATTAATTAATTTAATTGGAGAGAATTGTGATTATATATCGTAAATTAAATTATTTATCTCTTATACCTAATTATTTATAATAATAAATTTCTATTACATCATATATTTTATAATAATTTTACTACAATTAGAAAAATTAAATTTTATTGTAGGTTATTTAATTTATTTTTAATCTTTATTCATTTATTTATAGGTAATAATTAGTATTACAACATAAAGTTTTATGTGAAATATTAATATGTTACAATAATAAAAAGTAAATTTATAATAGTTATTGTAATTATAATCATTGTGTGGTGAATATATGTTCAACATATGGTTGAAATACAATTGTTGGTATCAAAGTTTGAACCTTGGTCTCCTTGAAAACCATCCAAGGTCTTTGTTATCCAACTACCATTTTATATTATAAATATAGAACATGTCAAAGATAACATATATCCAATGACAAGTTAAATTGCTTTCATTATTGGAAATTGCATGTGCATAGGGGATGTTGTGGGCACTAGGGTTGAAAACATTTTATATTTTTTCAAAGCAAGGGTTGTTGGGAAGCATGGGAGGAAGGACATTTGAGAATGTTAGAAAGGTTCCAAAAAATAATCTTTTGACGCAATAGGTGCCAAAAAGGACATCATCAAAGCTATGAAAATAAAAATTTGTGAAGGCGAAGATTTAATCTCATATTCTAAAAATAATGGGAGCCAAAATGATTTTACAGACAATTTATATGATCATGGATTATCAATGTTTAGTAACTAATTTAATGAAAAAGTTGAAAATATTATGGGAATATTTTTAAAATTCCCTTGGTTTTTTTAGCAAAATGTTGAATTAATCCTTACAACAAACAATGTCTACATGGTTTGGAAGGAACTTAAAGGTCATTGACAAAAGGAAACATACAATTTTGTAGCTTTCTTAATTTTGTGACATAACACAAAGGCATTAGAAATATTAACTAGCAAGTGAAGACTCTTGTTCCCACCTCATGATTCCCTCACATCACCATCATGAAGCCTCAATCCAACTTTATTTACAAACATCAATGAAAACATAATTCTGATTATCTTTTGCTTATTTACAAATTATACTCAAGTTGCAACCATGAATGCACAAAAGATGCTAAGTTATTAGATTAATGAAATTTGGTTCTATGTATTATTTACATTGCTCAATAATTTCCACAATAATTGACCTTCCATTCACTACGATACAATAATCTAAATTTTGCATAACAAAAAATTGATTAATTACAAACTCATCAACCAACCACCAAATTTTGCCCAATTGTCATGATAACATTTCACATGGCTTCAATATTGTTAAAATATGGAAATTTCCGTATTTGCCTTATCTTCAAAACTTAATGCACATTCCTTAATTGCTCACAATTAACCCAAATGAGAGAATTGCAATGCAAAAAAATATATCTACCATTCTTGTAATAGAAAACCTTAACTACTTTTAGATGCATAAAACAAGAAAAAAAATTTATATTGTTTCAGCCCAATTCATAACTAAAACTCATCATGGACTCCAAACAAATTCCAATTGTTGTTACAAGTCTTATAGGAACACCAATGAAATAAAAAATTCCTAAGATTCACAAAGTCTTTAAAAATACCATTTCAAAGTTGATTCCTTTAAGGTTTCAAAATTCCAAATAAACACAATAAAATCAATCGCAAGCTACATGGGCATGTGAACCATTATTTTATAACCTTTTCTCAATAGCATACACATTGTCCAATATAGAGACACTCTCCTTAGTCATATCATAACATCGATTTTACAAACTCCTTTGTGTTTTGAATTTCAAAGGATCGTATTACTTTAGTCAAAGAAACATACTCATGTCAATCTTTGCATTCTTCCAATGAAACAAAGATAATTCAAATTGGATATGATTCAAGACCTAACTCTCAAGTCTTACTTGGTACATATGAAAAATGAAAATTGCATATGAAAAATCTTGGAAGAATTTAGAAATTGTTTCCTTCGATTGTTATAATTTTCTTCTTTCTTTGTTAAATGAATCTTTCACTCCTTTAACAACCCTTTGCCATGTTGTGGGCTTGTTTGGACCTAATTCATTGTCCTTTTAGAATCTTGGTCATGATATTGATTATCTTGGTCCATAAAAAACACATTATCAACCAAACACAATCTACATATATGTACACATTACTTCACCTTATAAATCAATTATTTATAAGAGTGTGAGCACATTAATAATTGCATCATAAAATCCCCAATAATTGACATATAAATTTTTGACAATTTTTCTCCCAATCCAATAACATTGTATTAAATTGCCTTGAGATTGATTATATGTCAAAACTATACATTTGCTTGACAAAACAATTAGATTTTGGGTCCAAATGAACTAACAAAATCCAAATTCTAAATTTCCCAAATCATGATGAATTTGTTGAAGTCCATCAAACATTGATTATGAACTTGTTACTTGAATTTAAAATGCACAATGTGGTAGTGCATAAGTGATCATAAGTACAAAATCAACAACTACAAACTAACTAGAATGAAAAGGTTTTGATAATGGGGGAAAGTTTTTATACTACTACTCCATGACACAAAATTCACAATCACAAAGACAAGCTTGATGTAATGAAATGAGAAATTGCCCTTAATTCTATGATCACATTGCGTTTAAATTCACACCTAACAAGTCATTCATCACACAAATTTGTAATTCAAAATGATATTGATGGCACATCATTTACCCTAACTAAAATTTTCATGCACATTTTGCCCCTCACCAACATTCAATTTTCAAAGGTTTCCCAAATTAGTAAATCATAGACCATTCTAAAGACAATTTCAGAAATAACTACCTTATTTTCAGGCCTAACTACTTCATTTTTTTTTCTTAATAATTATTTCCTTTTTTTCATTAAATTTTTTAATAACTATCTCCCACCTTTCCTAATTACTACCTCCCTCTTTTTCCCTTTGAAAAAAAATTTTAAAAAATGTTTTTTCATGTCTATAAAATATACAATAATTTAAATGAAATTTGACATTGACATAAATAATGATGAATTTATTGAAAACCATATGAAAACATAAGGGAAAAAAAATTAAAATTGATCATCACTAGTAGTGTGTAGCAATGTGGAGCTCAAATTTTCGGGCTAACAACACTAACCCATTTATTTGGACTCTCCATTGTAGTAGTACTCTTGCAAGTCTTCATTCAAAGTGCAGAATTCTTCAAAAACTTACATAAAAATGTTTTAAAATATCGTCGAGCAAGGCCGTCTGTTTTTCTGAGAAGCGGGCAATTATTTTTTTAAAAACTCTTGAGAGAATAGGCCGATGATCTATCTACTCTGGAGTTTTAGGTCTGCATGGAATTGTCAAGGCTTAGGTCAGCTACGGGCAATCTATCTATTCTGGAGTTCTAGATCTGTACGGAATTGTCAAGGCTTAGGTCAGCTACGCGCAATCTATCCATTCTGGAGTTCTAGATCTGTATGGAATTGTCAAGGCTTAGGTCAGCTACGTGCAATCTATTGATTCTGGAGTTCTAGGTCTGTATGGAATTGTCAAGGCTTAGGTCAGCTACGCGCAATCTATCTATTCTGGAGTTCTAGGTCTGTATGGAATTGTCAAGGCTTAGGTCAGCTACGCACAATCTATCGATTCTGGAGTTCTAGGTCTGTACGGAATTGTCAAGGCTTACGTGAGCTATGAGAAGGTCTTTGATGCACCTGCTCACAGATGCTACCCTCCTTTATCCTCAGTAAAATTTCCTTCTCAAGAGAGGACAGCACCTTAGGTATAATAGGATCCCGCAAATGAGGAACCTTCTGGTCCTCTCCTCCTTTGCAAACAAATTCGGAGCTGCCAAAATTGTACTAGATCGTAAAATTCTTAGTACATTTGGAGTGCTCATACACAGCATAAAATCACACTAGACCTTCTGCTCCTCTCCTCCTTTACAAATAAAACAAAATCAGAGCTGCCAAAATTTTACCAGATCGCAAATTTAGCATTCCCAATTGTTCTTAATGTATTTGGAGGTAAAATCAGAGCTGCCAAAATTGTTGTACCAGATCACAAAGGCATTCCAAATTGTTCTGAATGTATTTGGAGGTAAAATCAGAGCTGCCAAAATTGTTGTACCAGATCGCAAGCACATTCCAAATTGTTCTTAGTGTATTTTGGAGGTATGTTTGCAGAGCATTAAATTGCAAAGAGCATTTCAGAAAACAAAACACCCACTGCGTGCGTATCACGGGGAAAAGAATCAACAATTTTGATGCTTGTTAACACCGCTTGAAGTGTGGCACTTTTGGAAAAGCAAGCGGCCGCTAATTGGCTTTGCCTTGAGCGAAGTGCCTAATGAAGTGCTTACTTACTTCTGGAACTCACTGCCTAATCCATGACCCGTGGTAGTACTCTACACGACTTTAAACGTTTGTAAGTTCCTCAGCGTGCGTCCGTAGGTTTTACTTGGGCTGATGTGTGTGGTGCGTCACCCGGGCCTCCAAAACGCGACAAATTCGTACAAATTCGCAGTGCTTGAACCCCCATCTCACCACACACGACAAGAATGCAAACGAATGCATGTGCGTAGCTGCCATCATCTACACAACAGGTGCGAGCTCGCCACCAGATCTTCGTCGTTGCCTTCTGATCCTGAACCTGTTGTAACCTACTCGTCCCTGCCGCCGCCGTCGCCGCCGCTTCTTCTTCTTCTTCTCACTCAACTGGTCCTGATGAGCTTCTTTTATTGAAAGAAAAAATTCGCCACTTCGGCGACAAGAGAAAAAAAAACAGAAGGGGGATTGCCAATCAATCCTAAAAGGCTTTTCTAAAATAAATAAATAAATAAATAAAGTCAGTCGCCATATTTTCAGGGAAAAAGAAGAAGAAGAGGAGGAAGAAGAAAAAGCTGAATTCGTTAGATTTAGACCATAGCTCCAGTAGCTACATTTATAGCCAAAAATCTATTATTGAAAAATGAAAAATGCTAAAACCATGGGCCGCTTTTCAAGATCGATTCTTGATAGCCAGGAATTCGACTAAAATTTAAGATAAATCACCAGATTCTTTTATGTACATAGTAGCCAAAAAATAAAGGAGGATAATTATTTTTTTAAAATTCTATTTTCATATATTTAGCTGTCTTGAAACCAAATCTTGCTAAATCTTTGGCTACAACAACCAAAATTGACAGGAAAAAAAAAAAACACCAAAATATATATTGAGCAGGGTTCCATTAAAAAATTAAAAAAAAAAATATCTACTTTACTCTCTGACCTATAGCCAAATTTGGCTTAGTTACAGACTAGGGGCTAAAATTTATAAAATATAAATAAATAAATAAATAAATAAGGGATTAAATTAAATTAAAAATAGATTAAATTAAATTAAAAATAGATTAAATTAAAAATTAAAAATAGATTAAATTAAAATCTAGAAAATTAGATTAAATTAAAAAAAGAAATTAAATTAAATTAAAATATAAAAATAGATTAAATTAAAATCTAGAAAATTAGATTAAATAAAAAATAAGAAATTAAATTAAATTAAAATCTAGACAATTCGATTAAATTTAAAATTTAAAAATAGATTAAATTAAATTTCTTTTAAGAAAAAAAGAAAAGAAAAAGCCCCCTGGTCCTGATCATGTAGGCTGGAAAGAGTTTTGTATGAAATGAAACTTCGGAGAATCAGTTTGTAGAAAATTATAATGCAAAGTGTGTGTGGGGTGAGCTCCCAAGGAATCCAACAAAGCAAATCCATTTCATGTAGCTCTTCTCATCATTTCATTTGCATCTGAATGTGCTGCAGAGTTTTGGTGGGTGGGAAAAGATTTCATATTTCAGTGATCTTGATTCCACTGCTTCCTGACTGGAATTATTATTCCATTCAAGTTTTGGTTTTGTTGCTGCTTTGCTTGCATAGATAAGATTAGAGAGTAGTAAATATTTATTTCTTCCCAGCTCCACGGATTTGTTTGGAACCTTGAATTGTTTGGAGGATTTTTGAGCCGGCGGGATCGATGGCCATTGTTGAAGAGGAGAATCTGGTAGCAGCAGCAGCTGGAGTGGAGCAGTTAGTGCGGGACTTGCAGCGCACAGTGAGGAGTGGGATCACCAAGACGGAGAAATGGAGAATACAACAGCTGAAGGCGTTGCTGAAGCTCATTGTAGAGAACCAGGAGAGCTTGGTCCAAGCTGTTTTTACGGATCTCGGCAAACCTGCACACCAAGTTGTGTTCACTGAAGTACAAACTCTCTGTCTCTGTTTCTGACTCTGACTCTGACTCTGACTCTGTCTCTCTCTCTCTCCGCCTTTGAAACCCCCCAATTGAATGAGTTTGGAGGCGAGATTTATGCAAGCTGTTGAGAAATTGGATGGTTTCAAGCTCCAACTCGTGTTCCCAAAAAAATTGGCAAATCGGGAACACACCCTAGCAGCCATGCATGTGTGTTTTTCAAAAACATAAAGCTTCAATCCATGAACTCAAGTGCAAAATCTGGATTGCTGGTGTGCTCAAATACCTATGTCACCAGCAAACTTGGATCCAGTTGCCAAAACCTGGTTCAAAGCTCAAGTTCCTCAAATCCAGATGAGCCTAGCTGGGTACTATGCAAAAGAATTTTAGTCCCAGAATTGGAAACACTGTAAGAACTGGGATGTTGGGGAAATATAGTGGTTTGGTTCACATTGAAGACTTGGATCAATTGGGTGGTGAGCTGCTTGAATGCTTTTTGATGCCAAAAAGAACTCTGCAACATATGATTCAAACTTTTTTGTTGTGTTTACAGCTTCTCGCATTGGCGACCTCTTGCAAGTTTGCCATCAAGGAGCTCAAGAAATGGATGGCACCAGAAGAGGTGGGGTATAAAACCATCAGCACATATAAATATAATCTCCAAGTTTTGACCTCAACCAGATCATAAGCAAAGTGTAACTTGTATGTTTTTTGTAGCATGGAGCTTTGTAGTGCATGTGAATTGTCAGGTATTTTGTGTTGCTAATTTCTTATTCTTGTTCTTGGTTCTTCAGGTGCCAGTTCCACCAATCGCCCTTCCAGGCACAGCCTTTGTGGTGCCAGAGCCCCTGGGAGTGGCTCTCGTGATTGCTCCATGGAACTTCCCTGTCTGTAAGTCCAAAGTTTGTTTACTCTCCCAAAGGCACAGTTCTTTTGTGTCTCTCTCTTAACTTTGCTTTAGATTCCAATCTTGTATTTCAATCTTCTCCCACACAAGGCAAGTTGCATGTTTGTAAAATTTGCAAACCTCACGTAATCCTACTATCAGTATGAGGTTTATTGCTGGAAGTTAGTAATTGCTTTGGAGTTGTGAAGAGAGGGAATTATCTTATATGTTCACACTGCTGGAATTTTCTTTAGATGGAGTTAGCTGTGCCTCTTCTCTCTTGCAATCCTTGGCACTGAATTGTTTTGCAGGATTTGAGTTCAAGATTGTCATTTCATTTTATCACAATAACATCAGACAAATCTTGAAGGAGAAAGTTTCTAGAGCCTTAACTACTCTCTTGTTGTTCAATCCCATTCCCCTTGCAGTGTTGGCGGTCGATCCTTTGATTGGGGCAATATCTGCGGGGTGTGCTGCTGTTCTCAAACCATCAGAAATTACCCCTACTGTATCATCCATTCTTGCTGACTTGCTTCCCAAGTATCTGGACACGGACGCAATCCGTGTGGTAGAAGGAGGTATACCAATAACAACTGCTCTTTTGGCACAAAAGTGGGATAAAATCTTTTATACAGGTATTCTTCTTCTTCTTCTTCTTCTTCTTTGATTCCTACAAGTATCCCAACATTCACTTCCCACAAGGTAACACCCAAAAAAAATAAGATCAAGTTGCACTAGAATTAGAGTATTCATGGATTGTACGAGCCACATTCTGAACAGCCAAGTATCACTCAATGTTCAAAGAATGTAAGGTAAAATGCTTACATTGTTCAATGTGCAGGCAATTACACGGTGGGAAGAATAGTGATGGCAGCTGCTGCCAAACACCTTACACCAGTGACACTTGAACTGGGTGGAAAGTCCCCAGTGTATATTGATGACTCGGTTGATTTGAAAGTATGACTGGCACCTAATTTCTCCAAATCTAGCTAGTCACCTCTTCACATATGTTGCACACGATTCATGATTTGTGGGTACTTATTTTTTGAATTGGGATCTGCTTCCACTGGTCTCTTTGCAAAACCGTTAGTGAAAACTTGTGTAAACATCATCAAAAGTAATGACAATTGTAGCTTTAAGTCGACCGTCTGTGACAAAAGAGGATCATGGTGATATTATTATTATCATGAAAATGGTTTCTGGATTGCGCTGTAGGTTTCAGCAAGACGAATATGCCATGGGAAATGGGGTTTCGGTGATGGACAAGCATGTATTGCTCCCGATTATTTGTTGGTACAAGAAAACATTGTGCCAAAGCTGGTATTATTTTGGCACTTGTATTTTCATTTCTCCTTAACACATAACATATCCTTGGTGAATTCACTCCATGTTGGACTATACCTTTTTCCACCATTTGATGTAGTGAGAAATACTAATGATAGAACATGGCTCTTCTGGTTTTTTTATGACTGAAGTGGGGGCTTAATAAAAGTTTAGGGCTCTGTTCACATACTGATTGTATTCTTTCACTCCCATAAAATCAGGTTGAGACTTTAAAGGAAACAATCGTGGAGTTTTTTGGAGAGGATCTAAGCACCTGTGCTGAGCTTGGCCGTATTGTCAATTCAAATCATTTCCGGCGGTTGACAAGGCTTTTGGATGATCCGAGAACAGCTGAAAAAATTGTTTATGGTGGTGAACGCAATGAGCAGTCCCTGTGAGTAACCTCGATGTCCTTTTGGTCTCATATCCTCTCAAGCTAGCTAGTGAACCGCCCAAAGTTTGTAGGATCTTTTGATGATGGCAATTCATTTTGTATATTAGAAGAAGAACATTATGCATGGAATTGCAACCTGCGCCCTCACGAGTATTAGTGGATATAAATCACCACTAGTCACCGATGTAGGTCACCCATGATTGTGAAATTTCTACAACAACAATGTTACTTTTGAGTTTTAGATTTCAGGATCCAATACTACTCCTGGAGCTCAAACTCTACACAACATCATTTCATTGACTAATCAAACTGCAACATCCCATTTATGTGTCTTACCACAGAGATGTGTTCTGACATGTTGGTTTAGCTTTAGCAATTGTAGACTATTACTGTGTGAATGGAATTAGTTCTCTTGTCCTTTGGGTCCCATTACATCTTCCTCATCAATGCTTAATTGTGGGTTTCTACATCATTCAGGTTCATTGCACCTACCATTGTGCTTGATGTCCCACTTGATGTCCCTGTGATGCTGGACGAGATTTTTGGACCGATTCTTCCTATAATTACGGTAATTCTTCTTCATCTGCCTCTGCTGTCCACTTATCTTCAAATCTCTTTCAGCCTCAGATACTGGCTCAGTTTTGCTTGAACCCACAAGTTCTTGCTTGTATGGTTGTAAGAATATAGTGTTGTGACTTCACTTTCAGGTTGGCTCAGTTCTGCTTGGAACTCATAAGTTCTTGCTCATATGGTTGTAAGAATATAGTATCGTGACTTCACTTTCAGGCTCCAAGTTTGCATCTTCCCTGTGTTTACCAAAAATTATGAATGCAGTATTATCTCTTGTGGTTATGGTGTAGGTCAAGGGAGTGGATGAAGCAATCAATATCATTCTGGATCTACCAAAGCCATTAGCACTATATGTTTTCTCCACAAACAAAGCAGTGCAAGAGCGATTTGTAGCAGAAACGTCAGCAGGGGCTGTGACGATTAATGAGACTATCTTACATGTATGTACACAATAATCCATGTCTTTTGTATCCTTGCCTAGTGCAAGTAAATTCACCAGGTTGGTGGACTAATGTAACTGGTTATTGTGTGTTTCATAATAGCAAAACTTGGGTGCTCCTGTGAAATGGAATGACCACAAACCCACTTTAAGTAGATTAAACATGCTTTAGTTCCTTTTTGTTTTCGTGTTACAATTCTATATTGAAAGAGCTGCAGAAGTTGGAGATATTAAGAGAAATAATTGCACCAGTTGTAGATTAGAGAACAAAAACATTTTCTTCATCAATTCAAAGAAACATTCATAAAGTTCGATTCCTTGGATGGAGCTTGCAGCACATGAAAATTCTGTGTCATGGAAGACAACCTCCTAACCATAAAGGGAAATAGGCCGGGATCATGCTTCAAAGGGACTGATGGTGAACCGCATCAGAGTATGTGGGTACTGATGAGTTTGTTTTGCTGGTGGGGATTGTGTTACAGGTTGCAGTCCTTGGACTCCCATTTGGAGGGGTTGGGGAGAGTGGAATGGGTGCGTATCACGGGAAGCATTCTTTTGATGCCTTCAGTCACTATAAGGGTGTTTACCACAAGAGTATGGAAGCAGATGTAGATGGAACTTTTCCACCATATACGAGTGCAAGGAACAATCTGCTTCGGAGCTTTTTGACAGAAGACTTGGAGGAGATATAAAGCAAAGATTTCCAGCATATTATGCAAAACACAAAGAAATTTTTTTTGTGGAGATTTTCAACAAGAGAGTTTATTAGCTTTGTGCTTTCTTCTGTTGAGCATTAGGGAGAAAATGATAAGTGTCTAGTATATGAAGAATCTTTCCTTCTCTTAAAAAATCAAATCGTTGTCATACACTTAGTATTGATGTTTATATGAACTTGAAACAAACATCTTTTTTTCTTACAAAAACAAAAATCGTCAAAGTGTTCGAAGTCGTTATAATTCAATATTCATCAAGCAAAATTGTACTAAATCAAATTTACATTCCTAAGTGCCCATTCCAATTTATCTTTCTGATACTAAAGATCCGATCTTTGTCTAGTTTAAAGGCCTTGATTCAATTCCAATCATGTCAATCTCCATTGTAGGACATGCCTCATAAAAAATTCCTCAAAATTTTTTCAATTTACTCAATCTAATGTATAGATTGACTGACCAAGGATGCTAGCATTATTGGCAAACCATAGTTTTGATTCATGAGACAACTTGACCTCCACAACTTAGTTTTAATGCGCAATTGCTAGAAATAAGCTACAACCTGAGTTTGTGTAAGTTGAGCAGCTTCAAAAGCTAAAATGACCACTTTCAGCTCTCTACTGCACTTGTATTAACCGGCACCACCAACGTTAGTTAAATGATAGTTGTAGTGCTTGCTAACTTGCACCACCTTGTGGTAAACAAGTGGCTCATCACCCAATGGCTCTGCTCTTCATTTCAGGTTCAAACATTTTTTTTTAAAAAAAAACCATGAGAAATGAAAAATTGTGTAAACCCCAAATTTATTTATTTATAATTAAAAGGTAAAAACTATGATTTTGCTAGACATTTTTTTCCCAGTTTTTCTCAAACCCTTTTTCACAAATAGTGAAAAATTTGTCACCAAATGGTTCGGCCCTTTAAATGACATCCATAAGGATGATAAATATTCAACATAGCCTACTAAATTGGAAACACATGATGGTTAGCATATTGAAACACAAATGGATCATTCAGTTTCTGTTGGCAATATTCCTATAGTGGATGTTCCTATAGTGGGCCATGGATGGCCATAGATGAACATTACAAGGATTTGAAAACAGAACTATGGACCTTAGTCTAATCTGATAATTCCTAGGGTTTGAGCCATGAGGATGATGGGACATGGCTCTCGTAACTTCACATGGGAATATTGCCCCCATACCTCCTATTGCATCCGACTCAAAACTGGAGTCAGCCTTCCAAGGTTAAGAATTTCTAATTGCTAAGTTCTTTAAATAATTTAAATTTTTATTGTAAATTTGATAATTTGTATTAAAAACCGACCCACCCATCAACCAAACCCACCCCCACAAGACCAAACAGAAGAGCACCAGTCTAGTCAACAAAGCTAATTAACCGAGGCAAGTGATAGTTTCATCTAACCTTGTGATGGTCCCTAACACATAGAAAGAAAATGCAGACACCATTTCCTATCAAAGCTAGTCAACAAATCTTCTTATTATAATGTTCACATTCTCCCATTCAAATCTGCCATAAACCACAATTCCATCAAGAACCCTGTGACCTAACTTAGTATTAGATGAGCTCAGGTCCTTTGAGATTTTCTCATTTCTTTCAATCCAAAGCCCAAATCACTACACCTCTCAGGAGTGACCACATTAGGGTGAATATAGCTCAGAGAAACTTCGGGCTAAAGAGGCATCGCATCACAATTTTTCATGTTTTGAAGGGTTATCCTAAAAGAGTGTCTTCTGAGTCTCATCTTTGTGTGCATGTTTTTTTTTGGGGTTAATAAACATGTTAATAAAGCCTTTACTAGTTTGGATCGTGTTGGGGGCCAATCTTCTAGAACACAACAAAAGCTTAAATCTCAATCAAATTGGCTTTGTTAAAAACTTACATATCAGAGTTATCCCTAAAGTCACGCAATTAGGGGGCGAGAATGACCAGTTTCGGCGTAATAGGGCATCAAATCCTTAACTGGGAATGAAAATTTTACAAAATGAAATAACTAGGACCCAAACTAGTCTTTCCACCAATTTTGGTGGTAAACTGAGTTTCATCCTGCCTTTCCTTTTCCCCCCTTACCTACTAACTAAAAGGCCAATGGATATGAATTACATAATAATCTACTTACTTACTTAGATCTATTGGCACTTACTTACCTACCCACACCATCTCCTTGCTATTGACTCCTATAACCTAACAATGAACTAAACCTAATGATGCCAAAAGAGACCCAATGTTATTACTAAAACAAGCAATAATTACAAAAACCATGTAGTTTTAAACATAGGCTACCTTTTGGCTTCCAATGATAATAAACAATGAACCTAAAATGCAAATATTGCAATCTAAGCATCCCAAAGGCATTTTGTAGTACCTTGGTGGCTTTGGCATAAATTAAATTATTTTTTTAATCTGCTGAATTTTTTTTAGTTTATTTTTTAGTCTATCACAATTTCAAAAAAGTTACTTAAGATGTAAGAGTTTGATCTTGGCCGTTTTGAAGGGAGATATTAAATAGAGGTTCACTTGAACACTAAAATGATTCAAATCATTTGAAATAAAGGCACCTTACAAGAATTTTATTTTTTATTATCAAAATTTCAAAATTAAAAACCCAAGTGCTAAACCAACAAACTAAACTTACCTTCATTTTACATACAAATAGACTTTTTTTTTCTCTACTAGTGAGTACCTGTGACCTTTGGGCACTGTGAAGTCCCCCAGTTTCTTTCAGTTTCTTTAAAGTTGGTTCATGTTTTAGTTTTTTTTTTAAACTTTTATCTTTTTTTTAAAATGTGTTTTTTGTTTTTATTATTATTTTGTATAATAAAAATAATGTGTTTCTTTTTCACTTTTATATTTTTATTTATTTGGATGCAAGCTTGAAGTTTGGAGAAAGAAGATACACCTCATTCTTTTTCAAGTAGGGTTTCTCTTCATTATTATAACTTTTATTTTTATTTTATTTTTACTCTTTATTTGGTTTCTTCATTTTTGTAAATTTTTTTCTTTAAATTTTTTTTTTTGGTATTTCCCTTTCCTTGTTTCATTTGTTTGCATTCTTTTTTAATAGTTTTTGCGTTTTTACTTTTTTTTGTGTGTGTTTGTTTCATGTTTTTATTTTTTCTATCTTCATTTTTTTCTATTTTTATTATTTATTTATTTTGTTTCTAGTGAGTACATGTGACCTTCGGACATGGTGAAGTCCCTTGTTTCTTTAAACTTGGTTCATGTTTTAATTTTTTTTAGAAACTTTTATCTTGTGATGGATGCAACAACGAGTTAAGCGCCAGGGAAAGGCTAGCATCAGTGGCCGTAGATACGGCATCAATGTTAAGCGCCAGGGAAAGGTTAGCACCAGTGGTCGTCATCGGGACGGATGATGAGACGGATGACAGGATAGATGAATGGAAAGGACGACCGAACACCACTTCAAGCGGACAAAACCAAGGATATTATATAAGTAGATGTGAAAATATTGTTAATATGCACCTTGATCATAAAAAGTTTGAGTTCACAAAATAAAATTAAAAATTAAAAAATTAAAAAAAAAATTTGTAGCATTTTAAAAACTAGTGATACATACTACTCTAATTCAAAAGGAAAATCTTCTCTATAGCTATTCTAGAAGAATTTTTTTAAAAATGGAACTCCAATGATACATTTATTATACAAAGGCTTATTTTGCAAAGTAGATTTTACTAAGTAGCATCAATTCTTCATCAACTATGAAAATAAACAACACTTTGACATTCCACAATAACCTTGATGCTTGCAAATTCTTTTTTGGAGTTTTCAAATGCTAAAGTTTATTATTTGTTTGCAATTACCCACGACAAAACAAAGGTTAACCACAAATTAGTGGTATGAACAACAATTGAACTTTGCAATAACGAAATTTCCCCCCTTTATTTTGTGGGTGTATGTATGAATCTTAAGACCAAAAACATGTAAAAATCACAGGGTTGGTAAGGTGCTAGAATTACTAACAAGTAACCAAACTAAATAAAGGCTCCAAAAAAATCAAAGGAAAAAGGAAGAAAAGAAAAGAAGAAAGGATAGAATGAACAAAGAACATGAATTAATCCACAACAAATAATTGAAAGAATAAGAAACAATGAATTAATCCATGACAAAGAATAGAAAAAATAAGAAAACCCTTCTTCTTTTCTCCCTTTTCCTCTTCTTAAAATGTTTTTTTTAAAAAAATTATTAAATTAATTTAAAATTTTATAAAAAAACATTAGCCAACAAAAAAATCCATGAAACAAAAAAAATTGTTGCAAGGACCAAAGCTACAAAAGTTCTTATAAAAGAACAATACCAAATGTAGCAAAGCTACAAAAGTTTCACAATTGAACGATGTCATATGTACAAAGGCACCACCAAAAACTACATATGGATCATTGGAGGAAGTATGAATATTAAGCATTGAATTGAATCCACAACAATGGATGGGGCACCAAGAATTCTTCAAAACAATTATTCCTAACGTTTTTTAGTTCTATTATATTTTCTTAGAAACTATGATAGTTTCTTGATTTTCAATCCTAGATTAGAAACCCTTAGGGGGGAAAAAAAAAATTCACATTTTTAAAAGAAGATTTTGCCAGAAAAGAAGGGAAAAATAAAGTCATTGGATAGCTGTTTTTTATTTAAAAAATTTTATGTTGCATCATTAGTGCTCATTCAAATAAATAAATATATAGGATTCATTGGCAACAAAAAAATTTCTTTGTCTCTCAATTTTGTGATGTAACTAAAGTGGTAATCAATTCATATGATGATTTAGTTAAATGTGATTAATATAAAAATATGAAAGTAAAAATATTTTTCCAACCTTTGTATAATTTTTGCAATCTATTGGAACATAAATATGGCAATTTTAAAAAATAAAAAGGAATTCACAACAAAAGATTCGTTAAACTGATTTCTGAAGTTGAAAATTTTCAAAAAGTTGCCACTAGAAAAAAAAATCAATGGGCCACCTTTCTAAAGAGTGTGGTAAGATAGTGGAATTTTAAAAATGTAACTTGCCAAATATTACTAATAAAATAATCAATCCCAAAGGGGCATGGCATCACAAAAGGAGAGGGTCTAACTCTGAGTTTACTTGCTACAAGGTAGATGTCAAAAACAAAGGGTTGATAGTAGTTTTGAGTGCATGCACAATTTTTTCGGGTTGATGAGCCCTAGTCAACTAAGAGCCTAAGCCTAGGGTTCCATTGAAATTTTGTAAGGCAACTAATTCACATTATTTTACACCTTGATCTCCTCATTCTTCGCATACTCACATACAATTGCAAATATCATGTTTAGGGTTGTGTGATGAGGTTTTGTAACCCATGGAGGGATTTGAAGAATAAGAAGCACCTAAACTACCTAGTGAGATACATCCTAGCTTTTTACATATGTTTTATTATTCAAATAAGCATGAAGTTAGTATGCATGTCAAAGATGAAATCATTCTAAAAGAAAATAACTCCACATGAGAGATTTTGGAACAATACAACATTTTCATTGTTGCTCGACAATTTTGGATAATAATATTAGGTGTCAATAGGAAGGCAATGAATAAGCATAATTGGGAGGGTTTTATTGCATCCTTTGAATGCCCACTCTCCAAAGGACAAATTTGATAAAAATGAAGGACAATACAATGCTAAAATGAAGAAGACCAAAAAATCATAGGTGCTCTTCCTTCAAAATGGCATTGATTTGAAAGATTTAAGTATCTTTTTTGGGTTCATATTGTTAAAATAAATGGAGTTCCCCAAGTTGTTGATCCAAGAATTCGCACTACTCCTAGAGAGACTTGAGGTTGGGAATATTTTTTGATGAAAATGATCTTGAAACTCAAGATATTCCTACATCCCCTAAGATGCAAATCTTAATTTGGAGATGGGCTTGTACTTCCAACTTTTTGTTCTACCAAACCGAGGACTAAGGCATGCAAATGGCATGGTGTTCAAGGTCAATCTAACAAGAAGTTTTTAGAAAAAAATGAAGGTTGTAGGATCTAATGTTATCCTTGATGTGGGAATTCTTTTATTCATGTGAAAAAAACTTAAATACTAAAAGTGAAGATGTCTAATATGATCATCTCGTAGATGCCATGGAGTAAGCAAGAAAGTAGACAAATGGTTATGCAAAGTTGTAGATGGCAAAATGTGTTGAAGGCCAAAAATATTGGTCTTAATAATGACAAGTAGTTCACTTTAGTTCATTTTTTTGTTATGGATTTGGATCTTCATGTGGTTTGATTTGTAATTTGAATGCCACAAGCTTATTAATAAATATTTGATTATATTAAATTTATAAACAAATTGCAATTTTATTTATTGAACTCAATATAATACTAAGTGATTAAACACCCATTTTTCATACAACACTAGTGTGGCCTGTGCTTTGGCCCAAGTGTGAACATGTCCTCAACTGATTTTTCCTTCCAAAACCTGATTTTTTTTGGAATTTATTTGAATTTTCAGTGACAGAAATCACTTAAAAAATCAATATCTCCCACATTCTGAATCCAAATCTTGCCAAATAAATTCCATTAAATCCGGCTCATGAAGATCTTTCTAACAACACCAAAGGCACATTCGAATTCCTTCGAAATTTTTAGCTAGCATTTAATTTCATTTTCAATGAAGAAATCATTCAATATATTCAATAACTTTTGCACCACAAGTCCAAACACCCTGAAACCTAACCAATGCACCCCTCCTCCTTGAGAGCTTTCCAAAGAGACCAAGAACCGGGATGTTGGATCTTATAAGTACAAACAAAACAAACAAACAACCTTCCTTCATAGATAGATGTCATGCTCTTAATCTTTCTCCTTTTGCTTTAGCATCCTTTCTTTCTCTACAAGGAGGTAACATATGTGTGTTAAATCTAACTAAATTATCCTTTATATTTTTTGAATTTGCAAGCCTTGATTCATGTTCATTCCACATTTCACACAAATTGTGGTGTAACACTTTGAAGTTGAAGTGCCTCAAAATGCACCATCTATTCTTTAATGAACCAGAATGTTTTCATTACAATATTACTATTGTTCAATAGAGAATTCCATAAAATGAAGGTATCATAATATTGGTATCTTAAGTTTGGTCCTTAAAGGGATGAGATTGAAAATAAAATATTCAAAAATTACATTTAAACATGGAACGAAGATAAGATGAAACTCAAATTACATTGAATTTTGTGATAATTTTGAATTTCATCTTGTCTTTCTTTTTTTCCCTGAGTGCATTCACTATCACTATGCTTACAACTACCATAATTATTTCAAATCCTATGCATTAGATATTATGTTATTAAGTTTCATCTTGGATTCAAAAAAAATTCTTCACTTTGCAAATAACATAGTTTGGGTGTGACCGAACAATAGGTCACCATACTAGTGTGAACATAGCCTGTTGTTTGAGTTAATTTTGTAGTCGTTAGTGGTTCCGGCTGCGAGGATCTCTCCATTGCTGCTACAAAGAATGCATGGCGGTTGCTTCTGGATGTATTGTGGAATCTGATCACGCGTGAGTGAGACGGCGCGGATTATGGCGGAGTGGAGCTGCTTTGATAAGTGGGAGTGGATGGAACGACGGCAGATGGGGAGGAGGTAAGATTTAAAGCCAAGGAGGACCAGTAGATGGGGAGGAAGATCAGAGAAAGTTTTTGGGACTTAGTGGGCTGTGGGCGAAAGAATGGTACAGATTATGGTAGATGAATATAAAGATGCATAGATAGATAGTGGAGAAGGTCTGCTTTGGTTGGTTGTTGAAATTCTCCGATGCGCCAACAACTTGGCTGGATAGTTGTGAATGACATGTAGGAATAGTTGTGAAGGGTTGGTGCCGAGGTGTGATACTGAGGGATCCAGAAGGTGGATCGAATGACCACAGAGAGTGTGAGTGAGTAGTTGCAGAACACATTAGGATCCGAGAGTCTCCGGATGCTAGGAGAGGTAGAGTAGAAGCAAGCTGCATTGTTGCATCCTGGAGGGAATGGGTTCAGTGCTCAATAGGATCGAAAGAGCACCGAAAGCTCTGACCTCAAAGGCCAGACCTTAGAAGGTGTTTTGTCTTTAATGAATGTACTGCAGTAAGGAAGCTTGTACTCTCAAAACGTTTTTTGTGAATGAAGGTGTAAGCTCCAGATTCGCCGATCAGAAGCTGCCGATTTTGTATAAGTGTAAGCGGTGTCTGTGTGAAGATCACGGGTGTAAGCAGGTGAGTTTTAGATGAATTAGAGAGAAAAGATCAGAAGGTGTTGGTTGGTTTTAGAATCGCAGAGAACTCAATTCTGTAGGCACATCAGATCGTTAGGTTGGTGGTTTGGTCTTACACACTCTCTCTTGGTATTAGAGCTGGTTCAGATCTGGCAGCTTCGATAGAACCTGTGGATGTCTAGCTATAATGATAATTGAAGTATCATGTCTTCGCCTAGTGTAAATGAGGTTGGAGTAGAAGAATTAACACAGGAGATTCATGAACAACGAATCGTTAATAGGTTCGATTATCTGACTACTCAGGGTGGACCATAGAGAGGAGCGATAGTCCTGCGTTTACTGGGTTTTGGAATGGTAACGCTTGTGGGAATAAATCCAAATGAAGCTCGAGTTAGAGACATAGCAGTAGAAGTAGCTAACAGTGGCTTTTATACGCGTGCTGAGGTTTGGTTGAAGGTGAGAGATGGAGCAAGGGGATGGGTGTCAATCTCAGAGCTACAGATGCAGTACTACTACACCTCGTACCTTGCATAGAGTAACGCCTTCATTTGCCGAGAGGCACCGTAATGTACCTAGGTTAGGAGACATTTGGGTTCCTAAGTCTGCTGTTTCACCTAACCATTTCACCAGATTCTACATCCCTGGTGTAGAAGATTTGTTCCAGATTGGAGATCATCTTGTTAGGGTGGAACATGGTGGATTGAGATCTCGTGTCATCAGTTGGAGAATATGCTGCGATTCAGAAGGAAAGTGGCAGTTCCAACAAGAATCCACAGATGAGCAAAGTTTTTCCATTTTTCCATCTAATTTTGCACCTTTGAGACCAGTAGCAGAAGGAGATCAGTTTGAATTTGCAGATTGAATCATATAACATTTGCTCTTCTCAAAATCCAAAACGAACAGAATAGACTATAAAGCTGTTCGGTACTGTGGTCGCCAATTGTGGCCTAAGGTCGAATGTGTAGTAGAAAGTGTTGCAATTTTGGTTTAAAGCTTAATGTTTGCAAGATGACCAGCCCCCAAGGGATGGATGAATTGTTCTGGGGAAGAGACCATGAGGACGTCAATGACTGGGCAAAGAGGCTCACCATGGCAACTGAAGTGCGAGATTTGAATGCAGACAAGTTCTTCAAGATTGCGAAGTTGAATATGAAGGGTAAAGCAAAGGAGTGGTTTAAAAGGATGCAACCAACACCAGTTGATTGGCCTGAGTTGAGAACTTTAATCGTACAGAAGTATGGAAATGTGGATGCCGATGACATCAGGATGAAGCTTGATGCCATCAAGCAAGAACCCAAGGAGAGAGTTCAAAAATATTTTGAACGTCTTGATAAACTGTTTCAGAGGGGAAGGATACAAGACACCAAACAAAGGAAAAGGTTTTTGGCCAGGTTAAGGCCTGAAATTCGAAAATTATGTGTGGTGAGGACGTTTACTGACATTGAAGAGCTGGTGAGTGCTGCCATTGAGCTTGAGAGAGTATTGGGTGAGCTTGGAGAGACTCCATTCGAACCCCTGAAGGAAGAGCAAGAAGAAGGAGTTGTAGAGACGATGATGGAAAAGCAGGTTACTGCTTTAAACAACACACTCATTAATTTTTTGAAGGGGAATGTGCCGAATCCTGTCGCATCATCCTCTTCCACCATGTTTGGAGGGTGCCAGATTTGTAAGGGAGGAGACCATATAGCCACTACATGTCCAAGATTGAATGAACCACGACCGAAATGCGCCAAATGTGGCCTGTTTCATAGGATAGAGAATTGTGGGATAAAATGTTCCTTTTGTTCAGGTTTAGGATACTCAAAGGACAGGTGTTGGAAGAAACCCAAGGATGGGAAGTCACATTCTGGAACAGCAAACTTCTTGGAAGTATTGCTAAGTGACGAAGAAGCAACTCTGTAACAACTCAACAAGTTGTGTGGGAATGAAAGCATATTCTCATACACTCGAGTACCCAGGAGAAGAATGCATGTCGAAGTGGCACCGACAGGCACTGAACCATCTCCTGAAGCTGCAGGAGAGGGCATAGGAATGAATCGGGAGAACTCTGTCAAGTCGAAAATTTTGTCCCATTTCATTAAAGGAAAAATTTCACTGACACCCATGGAAACAGTGCTGATGATACCGGGAGAATTAGAACACCTAGAAAATCTAGTAAAAGTGGCTAGAAAAAAAAAGGATGTAGAAGCTACGAACAATCAGGTGTCTATGGTTTTAACAGCTCCAACGTTTAGACGAATCTACATCAACAAAACACATAGGAGTAAGACACTCCACTTGTCAGTGGAAGTAAATGGCTATCTGGTGGAAGGACTTGTAGACATTGGAGCGTCTATGTCTGTCATGGCGGCTGTAGTAGTTCGAGAATTAGGTCTAATGCACTTGGTTTCTGGATTTGAAACTTACAAGACCGCATCAAGAGTTGTTACGCAGGCTCTTGGTCAAATTGATGAAGTACCGGTCAAGGTTGGAGGTGTGCAGTGCACCATGACCTTCATGGTGGTGGACACGGACAGCTATGACGTACTGCTTGGACTTGATCTTTTGATCAAAATTGGAGCAATTGTTGATGTGGAGCGAGGGTTGATCCAAGTGAGGCATGGACCAGGAACCAATGTGGAAGTATTACCATTGACCGTGGTAAACATGTTGCAGAAAATGAATTCGGAAACTCTGATACGAGAAGTTGTTGTTGCGCTGGGAAACATGCATCTCGATGGAAATTTGGACACGATTGTCAGAAAACCATCTTTGTGTGAGCACATTGCAACTGGACGAATGGTGCACTGGTATCAGATTCAGACTCTGATACAAATGAGGATCGTGAAGGAGGGCTTCAACTAGTGGAGTCAGTTGATGACGAGTCTGAATTTGGAAACACCGAACTTGAGGATTTGGTATTGTTGGAAGGACCACAGCAAATTCTGCAGCTGACGTTGCAAGAGCAAGCTAATGATTTCATGAAAGAGGAAATCACAAATGCTAATGACTATGCCAATTGGATTAGGTGGGTTTCTGATGCAGAGCAAGGAAAGCAGGCTTTCCCTAGAGCCGTGAATTGCGCAGAAGTGCCTGTACTACTACAAGTCCAGCAAATGGACATTGCTGACTCTCACAACAGCTTCAAAGAGCAGTTGGCATTATTTAACAACCGTAATGCAAGTTTGAGGTGAGGAGAGATTTGCCAAAAGATTCGAGTTGATCAGAATCTGAATGAGGAGAAGGGATAGCAACTCTAGGGAGTCTTAGAGCGATATCAAAATGTGTTTGCTTGGAACAAAGGGGAGCTAAGCTGTTGTACTATCGGAAAACACTCTATAGACACACAAGGATTTCCACCTTGCAAGGTAGCTCCTGGTTGATTATCATACTGGGAGGAGGCAGAGGTGAAGAGACAAATTGATGTGTTGGTGGAATTGGGCAAGATGAAGCCGAGTGATTTTGAGTACGCCTGTCGTGTGACCCTGCCAGTGAAAAAGGACGGGAGTAGGCGATTCTGTGGAGACTACCGACCATTCAATCTACAGACCCGACGAAATTCGTTTCCCATGCCTCTTGTTGATGATGTGATTTCCCAGCTGAAGAAATCAGCTTGGTTTACTGCACTGGATTTGCAGTCAGGATTCTGGCAAATTCGTATGGCTCCTAAAGATATGAAGAAGACGGCATTGGTTACCAAGACTGGGCTGTATGACTAGACAGTTATGCCTTTTGGTCTCAAGAATGCGACCAGTACTTTCACCAAAACAATGTCACTAGTTTTCAAGGAATTGGGAAATAAGTTCCTGAAGGTGTTTGTGGATGATCTCAATGTCCACAATGAAAACTGGGAAGACCATTTGCAACACTTAGAAGCTGTACTCTCCAAGTTCAGGGAAGTGAACTTGAAGCTGAACCCAGGCAAATGTTGTTTTGCTGCTGAAAGCATTGTGTTCCTGGGCTATGTGGTCAGTAAGGAAGGTACCAAACCAGATCCTAAAAAAATTGATGTAGTGTTGTGTTTTCCAAAACCAAAGACGGTCACCAGTGTCAGGTCCTTCTTGGGACTGACAGGGTACTACCGAAAGTATGTACGAGGGTATTCAAGGTTGGCTGGTCCGTTGTTTGAATTGACGAAGAAAGACGTTGCGTTTGTATGGAATCAGGACTGCCAACAGGCGTTTGATTCTTTGAAGAGAGCACTTGTTAATGCTCCCATACTGGTGCATCCAGACTTCAAAAGGTCACTCTGCCTCGATGTGGATTGGTCAACAAAAGGTGTTGGTGCCATCCTATCACAAAAGGAGGGTAGATTCGAGAAAGTAGTGGCTTATGCCAGCAAAGGTTTGACTGTGGTGCAAAGGAAGTTTCACCCCATGGAAGGGGAATGTTATGCATTGATCTAGGGCATCATGCATTTTAGACAGTATCTGCACAGAAACCATTTTACTCTGAGAACAGACCACAAGCCGCTTGAATGGTTGGCGACGGTGTCAGATGCACATGGCAGGAGAGGCAGGTGGATCGATATGCTACAGGATTTCAGTTTCAAGATACTACATCGACCAGGCTTGAGACATACGAATGCAGATGTTTTGAGCAGAAATCTAATAGGGTAGGCCACGGATGATGATGACTTCAGTGAAGAAATCCAAGACAGTGGAAGTACACTAACTGACACACTTAAAAGAGAAGGGGAGACTCTCTTTGTTCAGACTGGCAAAGAAACAAAATGGTTCGGCATTAGGAGAAAGGACAGGGAGTGTGTATAACATCATGCGTGTTGTTTTGGCATCAACCATTGTGATCATGTTAGCAACCAGCAGCTGTATATGGTTGACATTGTATCAGAAGAAGACCAGCCCAAGGAGCTTGTTCCATATGAAGCAGAAATTGCAAAGGAAAGTGAGTTTATACAGGACGATGATGTGAGAGTGGTGCTAAAGAGGAGGGGACCCCAGTACTATGACAGGCAACAGCAATTGGAGCTAGTGTTGGCAGCTCAACAACTGTTTGAATCTGGTGAACGTGACTTGGTTCCTACAGGTTCGGATGAGGAGGATGAGTGGGGCACAAGCACAGCGCACCAAGACATATGGGAGGATGTAACTTGCATAGACTTATTGCAAGGAGGCATGCTACCAAACACTGTTGATCCTGTGGAATCTAAGAGAGCCAGGAGGAGAACATTGAACTACCACTGGCAAGATCAATCACTTTATTTCAAGGGGTTACTTGTGCCAAGGCCAGAAGACCGCATGGGACTTGTAGTCCAAATGCATAAAGACCTAGGGCATTTTGGTGAAGAAAGGACTCTGGCTGAGATATGTAGGAGGTACTTTTGGCATAATCGGATTAAGGATGTGAAGACTGTTGTAAAGGTATGCCAACAATGTCAGATGGTGAGAAGGATGGGGAGTATATGCTTTGAAGATGAAGAGTTGAAGAATATACCCATTTTTGATCTGTTTCATAGAGTGGCTATGGACACCGCAGGACCATTGCTTAAGACCAAGTCAGGGAACAAGTACATACTGGTGGCCATCGACCACTATTCTAAATGGTGCGAGGCAAAGGCAGTCGTTGATCATGGTGTTAAGACTGCGTCCAGGTTTCTGAAAGATGACGTAATCTACCGGTATGGAGTCCCCAAGTTTGTGTTTACTAACAATGGGGGAGAATGGGTTGCCGAATTCGATGTCATGTGCAAGGATTACGGTATCCAACATCAGCGCACTGCACCCCAATGGCCTCAATGTAATGGGATGGCAGAGCGTCTAATCAAAACGATCAAGCATGGCATCACCATCCTAGTTGCAGCTCCAAAAAACGTGGAGTGTTGGGACGAGCATTTGGCCAAAGTCATGTTTGGATACAGATGTGGCATTTAGGCTAATACCAAATTTTCACCCTTCATGATTTTGACTGGTCGCACACCACGTCTAAGGGTTGATAATTACCTGCACGCACTAACTGTTGTGACCGATGATGATGTTGATGCTAAAGTGGTTGCAGCGCAATTTCTACAGAAAGTGAAGCTCATAGTGAGCATCCACGAAAGTGTTTTACTCAATGTGGAACAAGTGCAGCAGAAACAAAGGAGGACCTATGCTGCCAGGAAAGGTAAGTAAATTTTTGAAGGTTTGATTGCTGAGGAGATTATGGTAAAGATGAAGAAACCAGGGAAGAAGAGAGCTTTGACTACAAGCTAGGAGGGTCCATACCAATTCATTGGGCATGTTGATGGAAAAGGAAACCTTGATTTTGAAGAGGGCAGTCGAGTGTGCATCATCCAGGATGCTGATGGACGCCAATGGGAAAGGTTTCGTAGGGATCTTCAGATCTATCACGTTCAACAAGAGTAAATGAAGCTGAGGGACTCAGCTTTTTAAAGAACGGAGGGGTTACATATGTGACCGAACAATAGGTCACCATACTAGTGTGAACATAGCATGTTGTTTGAATTAATTTTGTAGCCGTCAGTGATTCTGGCTGCGGGGATTTCTCCATTATTGCTGCAAAGAATGCATGGTGGCTGCTTCTGGATGTATTGTGGAATCTGATCACGCGTGAATGAGACGGCGTGGATTATGGCAGAGTGGAGCTACTTTGATAAGCGGGAGTGGATGGAACGACGGCAGATGGGGAGGAGGTAAGATTTAAGGCCAAGGAGGATCGGTAGACGGGGAGGAAGATCAGAGAAAGTTTTCGGGACTTAGTGGGCTATGGGCGAAAGAGTGGTACAGATTATGGTAGATGAATATAAAGATGCATAGATAGATAGTGGAGAAGGTCTGCTTTGGTTGGTTGTTAAAATTCTCCGATGCGCCAACAACTTGGCTAGATAGTTGTGAATGACATGCAAGAATAGTTGTGAAGGGTTGGTGCCGAGGTGTGACACTGAGGGATCCAGAAGGTGGATCGAATGACCACAGAGAGTGTGAATGAGTAGCTGCAGAATACATTAGGATCCGAGAGTCTCCGGGTGCTAGGAGAGGTAGAATAGAAGCAAGCTGCATTGTTGCATCCTGGAAGGAATGGGTTCGGTGGCTCAATAGGATCAAAAGAGCACCGAGAGCTCTGACCTCAAAGGCCAGACCTTAGAAGGTGTTTTGTCTTTAATGAATGTACTACAGTAAAGAAGCTTGTACTCTCTGGACTTTTTTTGTGAATGAAGGTGTAAGCTCCAGATTCGACGATCAGAATCTGCCGATTTTGTATAAGTGTAAGCGGTGTCTGTGTGAAGATCAACGGGTGTAGGCAAGTGAGTTTTAGATGAATTAGAGAGAAAAGATCGGAAGGTGTTGGTTGGTTTTAGAATCGTAGAAAACTCAATTCTGTAGGCACATCAGATCGTTAGGTTGGTTGTTTGGTCTTACACACTCTCTTTTGGTTACATGGGGTTGAAATAGGGGGTAAAGGTTGAAAGACAAGGTCACTATATGAATTTCTTTAATATGTTAGAATCATATCTTGATTTGCCCACATCTACAAAGATTTCTAATTTTTCAATTTTTTCAAATTGGATAAATTGAATCACCAATGATTTAAGGTGTACATGTCACACCTCTAATCATAAAAACACAATCTTATCAAATTTCTTGATTCCTTAGTTATATATACAAATTTGAAATCATGAATTGACCACCATCTTGGACTCCTTCCAAATTGTCTTTGGTAGTGACTCACATATTATGTTCACATATTCTTAAATGAATTAATGCTCTCACATTAAAACAATCAATCACATGAATGATATTACAACTATAAGCAAATTCGTAAATAACAATTGTAACTATCTTTTTATTATCTAATTATGACTTCATAAGATTGTAGCATTGAGATTGCAAGAAAGAAATAAACTCTAACAATAAGTTCTAGAAAGCATTATAATTCATGCATAAGACAAGCATTTTATCTCTCATTTCTAGTGTAATATGTCGTACATTAATTTTCACTTGATCCCAATGTATGTATTGTGTAAGTTTTTTCCACCACACTCAAAGAGGATGTATCTTTCTAGTAGCTAGAACACAACCCACAAAGTGACAACATAATGAATCTAAACACAACAATATCCTTGCCTACCAAAAACTGCTTGAGTCTGGATTCTGAAGGTGAATAGGGGAAAGGGGGGAAGTCAAGAGGTGGGCAAAAATCCCCACCGCTTATGGGAGATTTTTTTTTTGTTTGGTTTGATTTTAGAGGAGGAGTATGTACATAAATGATACCCTAATGCTTTTTAGCCAAGCAAAGAAAACCAACAAGTGGCATTTGTATGGCAAATTTTGCCCTATTTTTGTTGCAGACAAGTGTACAGTGCAAAGTGTAAACACCTGCCAACAAGAAAAGATCCCTCCCAAAACTGAAAAATAAAAAATTCTCCCACAAAATTTACACAGACTGGATAATACACCCAAAATGGGAGATTCTTTCAAAAAAAAACAGAACATCCCTCCAAAAATGTTGTGTTTTAGATTGATTATAGAGTATATAGTAGCTTCAGGGATTTTTATAGGCCCCTAGGTAATAATAATAATAGGTCTATTTTTATATGAGGATTTTTTTAAAAAAGATGATATTTTGGCTTGTGTTGAAACTTGAGATTAATTATCAGAGTTATGAGATCTTGAAGGATTTTGGTTTCTTTTTGAGAGGATTTTTTGAAGATTATATTTTTGCATGGTGAAAAAATTTGAATTTCCATAATTCTTCTTTTTCCGTAAGATACATGTTAATAATGTAAATGGCAAGGCCACAACGTGACTGAAACACCCCTTGTTTTTCATTTTTTAAAGGAATTGTCCATCTTCCATTTTGGGCGGATCAACTCGTATATGTATAGATTTTGTGAAACGATGTTTTTTATTCGGTTTTTTTGTAGGGATATTCTGATTGTTTCAAAGGAATCTTTGATTATGGGCAGCATAAATTTTTGTGGCCGGATCTTTACCTTGGGTAAGGCCATTGGACAAGGCCATTAATTACTTGAGCTGGGAAGAGATTTTTTTTTTTTACAAATTAAAAAAAATTAAAAATTTTTTTATTTTAAAAAATTAATATTTTATTTTATTTTATTTTTGTGGGTTGGGTTTGATTTTTAGAGTCTGAGGAATAGGGGAAGTAAAAGATAAGCCTTTTTGAGGCAAAGCAAAAACTTGTAGGTAACAAGTGGCTTTGTTTAGCAAACTTTGCTCAGTTTGTGCAGACAAGTGTACAGTACCTTTCTCTCCTCTCTCTCCCTGCATGGCACCTCTTCACCCCTCTCCCCCTCTCTCTCTCTGCACCTCCCCTCCCCTCCCCTCCTCTCCTCTCTCTGGTTTCCCCACTCCTCAGTCCCCTCCCTCCATCTCCCTCCACTTCTCTGTACCCACGTGTTGCAACTCTTTCAACTTCTGCAAGACACATGGCCTCTAGAAGGAGGATTCTTGCATGTACACCCTCCTCTCTCTCTCTCTCTCTCTCTCTCTCTCAATCTTCAATCCTATCCGTCTTTCAACCCACCCCCAAAAAGGTTTATATATACTTGCACTTAGCTTCTTCATCTTCACAACCAACACAACAATAATCAAATTCTTAGTGTCAAGATTTTTCACTAGACTCTTTTTTTCTTTGCTGCTTGTTTGTTGTTTTTTCGGATTTCCGTGTTTCGTGGCACTGTCAGGAGTCGAGTTTTGCAAAACAAACATCTGGAGTTTTGTGCATAATTTTGTGTGTTCCATCAAGGTCTGTAGCTTTTTTGGGTTTTTTTGCTGGGAGAGGATAGAAAGATGGCTTGCGCAATGAATGCTGCAGCAATGATGGTGGGAGTGGCTCCTGCACAAGCAGTAGGCGCTGTATGTGGGAATACCAGCTCAAGATCAACAACGGCGTCAAAGAGCTCAATGTTGTTCAACAATGGAGGCCTTCATGTCACCAAGCTGGCTCACAGCTCAAGAGCAAGGACAATGCAACCACTGCGTGTCCGAGCTGAAGATGAGGTATAGTTGTTTCTTACTTACGTACTAACGGTGACCACTTTCTTCTACTGCTTCTTCTTCTTCTTGTTCTATAGATCAAGTGAAAAGAATCTCTGCAAAACAATGCAAACACCGAGCACTAGAGCTACTGCTGATGATTGTTGGTTGATCGTGAAAATTCAAAACCATACACAAGAATAGAACTTTTCTCTCTCTTTCGTAATTGCGCAAGGAAAGACAGAGTGATCTTGTTGAATGGAGTGTTTTGCACTTAAATTTGTGGGTGGTCGTGATGACTGGGGACAGTTTTTGACCAATTACCAGAAAAAATTCACGAGAAGAATACTTTTGTATTTAGCTTCTACACAAATCTGTCTGACTAAATCTTTCTGTAGATCAATGCCACTTTTGGCTACAACTCAAGAATTGATTGATTGGAATTTATTTTTTAATACAAACAATGGTTTGCTGCAGAGCATTGTGGACAAGGTGAAGGGGGGTGTGCAAGACCTTTCACAGAAGATCAAAGATGCCATACCTTCAGGAGGTAACAAAGAGGGTCTTTCAGGCCCCAAAAAAACAGATGAAGAAGGCTACTGGTTTGACACACCCAGCTCTACAGGGGATGTCACTGACAAGGCCAGGCAAAAGGCTTCCAAGTCACGAACTCTTGATGGTGAAGAGACTGAAAGTCTTCAGGTAAAGTTTTTTACAACATACGTATTTTGACAGTTTCACTAAATCGAAACAAGAATCCGATCTAAGAGTTGGGTAGAAAATTTGAGGGAACTTAATGCAAGGTTTGGATAGAGAGAGAGAAATAGATAGATGTATACAAATGTGGAGGCAGAAACTCAGACTGAAAGTGCAAAAGCGTTTTAGCTCAGTTGGTTGAGCAAAAATTCAAACTGAGAGTGGAAGAGTTTTGGATCCATGTATAATTGGGGAAAAACTTGCAAAATGCACACTGAAAGTGGTGAGAGTGTTTTTGTTTTGAATCATGATGGTGGAAACAGGAGAGGTTGAAAGATGGAGTTAGGACACTGAGGAGTAAGACAGGTGATGTCATATACGATGCAACCAGGAATGCTAAGGATGTGGGAAATGATGCAACACAGAAGAACATTGATGCACAGACCAAATACACCAAGGGACAGTGAATCTATAACACACACAAAAAGGACTTCCAAGATGCACAAATGCAATGAGCCTTCTGGGTATTTGTGTCTGCTGTGCACAATGTAGAGTTATTCTATTTCATTGTAAGAATAAGAATGGGAAGAGTCTGTATACGAAAAGAAAGGAAGTTGCAAGAGATTTTGTTTTTTCATTTGAGTTTTGTGAGATTGTATTGCAGTAGTGTTTTTTTCTCTGCTTCAATTTGACATCAGATATGTCAATTGCAAGCTTTTTTTCTTTTGGAAGAATTTTTTGAGTTTGGAGACTACGTTGAGTGGTCATGTTTGGATTTGACGACATTACATATGTAAAGTTTGCAAATTACGATTGTTAATGTTGTTCGTGAGAACAGTGTTTGTCTATGAATGTTGTTCATGAAAATAGTGTTTGTCTATGAATTGCACAATTGCACCAGTTATTGGTTTTATGATTTGATAATAGCATCCTTCACAACTACATGATATATCCTTTAGTTTGTGGGAACTAGATCAATCTCAAAACATTCATACAATTTATTTCATCACTTTCTTTTGTGAGCACAAAAATAAGAGAAATGATTGCACAAGCAATATATATTACAACATGCAATAAAACATACCCTATCCTCCAGGGTACTTGTACAAAACTGCATGACACAGAACTCCCCTCATATACCTGCTCCAAAATCTGCACTCCTAACTATCCAAGACATTTCCAAGCACATTTAGATATGAACTCCTGTCATGTCTTGTAACTGCTTCAAAATCTGCACTCCTAGTTATCCACAACATTTTTAGCTCTCTCTTACTTGCATCTATCTCATGTATCTATCACATGGGCTTCACACTTTTAGTTTTCCACTCACAGTTCATGATTTGACCTTACCATGAGTGATTAAAATTGGTGTTGTTAGAATATTCATGTGGCCACAAGGACAGTTCATGATTTGACCTCTACCATGAGTGATTAGAATTGGTGTTGTTAGAATATTCATATGGCCACAAGGGTATCTGGTTAAGTAGTTTAGGAATAGCTCCAGAGCTATGCTAATTTTCTATTGACAAAGTAAAAGGAAGCTTAGTTAACATGCATATGATGAATGGAAAAGTGAAAAATGACCTTCGCTCTAATATAATCTGCTATAATCTGCCTTGCACTTGCTGCTCCGTACAAAATTCCTCACTGCTCATTACACACCAAAGCTGGTCACACATAAGATGTTAGGGCTCCAACACCTTGCAATAATTCCAAAATCCTCTGCAACCAAGCTGGGAACAATCACATTACTATCCCTTGCTCCTACAGAAAATCACGTTGTAGCACATCCAGCATCCTTCTACCCCTTCCAGAAGCATCCTTCCCTGAGCTAGGCTGAACCCAGCTACACCTAATGCTGAATAGACTCTAAAAATTTGCCTTGCCTAATCCAGGAAGAATTATATTTCCAGCCCCTTCTCCTGCACATTGCAAAGCTGCAAGTCATCTGGCATTCTTTCCTCCTTCCCACAAATCATCCTCTCCATTGTATTAAAGCTTCTCCACTCCACCCTTCAGGCTTGTGGCATTGCTGTGTGATTGCTGATTGTGACAGCAATTCATCCACCTACACTACCATTCCCAAAAACACTCTCAACACAATGTTTTTCCCCTGTATCTAGGCAGCAGATGCACTACTGCCCTGTAGAGGTTGCCTCAAGAGCATTCAAGAAGCTCCATGAGCTTTCATGCTTTGCTATGGAGTGATAGCCACTGCCATCTTGAGAGCACCCCTGGCCCAACCTCTAGCACCTTCAACCAAGACTGCAAACTACACTTTTGAGGATGTTTTGAAAAGCAAAGTGTCACTGGAGCACAGGAGAGAATGCACAAGGCACCATGAAATTAGTCAAGTTGCTATCATCACCACCAAATCCTTGCTCAAGGGTGTTCCTCTTCATTTCTTTGCAGCACCCTCAAGTCCAGCAAGCATGCCAATGAGGAGGCCTGCTGGCAGCACTTCGCAACCTGCAATCCCAACTTTGAAACCCTCCACATCGGCATTGCAACCCTCAACCCCAGCTTGCCTCAAAAGCTACACCTGTCTGAAAGATTCTGGTAGCAGAAGCTTTGAGGCAAGCTCTTTGATCACACATTCTGTTTTGAGACTTCATAAAAACATGGCCTGCTTGTAACCTCTAAAGCCAGAAAAGAAATCTGAGAACAGCTATGAGTTCACCAGGCCCTAATACATCCAAGAAAGTGCAACCCTCAACCTCCAACATCCTAATCCTCCTCTTTAATGGAGCTCTAGGAGAGAAGGTGTCGGGGGGCCAAAGGGAAGTGCAGAGATATAATTGCCTGGAGCTATAGAGCTAGAAAGATGGTTGAAACTCTATGAACAAACAAGAGGTCAATCGGAGAGAGGAACTATGAGTAGATAGTCACATGTAAATCTGAGATGGACTTGGAACATCAGGACAACAATTCATTTCACAAGTTTACCCAGTGAAAGTGGACTTGAAAAAAAAACTATTCAGACAAAATCCTACAATCTGTATATATAATGCTCTGATTCACACTCCAGTTGCAGATTCACACCTAGGTTTCAGTTTTGTCATTAACAAGTTTGATACCCTTTAGTTTAAAGATGAGATCTACATAAACACCAGAAACATGCAAAACAAGTTTCCAAAACATATACCACCACTCCGGGAACAAAACCTCAATGGTGCCTTGCTCATAACTGTGAGAAAGAATTTGGTTCCACAATTGCAGAAGTGGAAAGCACATCAATCAAGCCACCACATTCCTGCTTGATCCCACTTCTTCATCTTACATATCTTCATACATAACCTAGGCTCAAGTTGCACTCTCCATTTCATCTGTACTTCCTCCTTTTCACCTTGACAGTTCCAGCAGATTTTGAAATAGGCTGCAACTAATCATAGAGAATGCTGAGGTCCCTCTGCAAGTTCAGAACCATCTTTCTTTGATGTAACACTCTTTTGATTTCCTGCCAAGGGTCTACAAAAAATTTGCAGCACCTTCAGAATCCCTTCAAAAAAGACCTAATTTCGTCAAGGAAACTATCATCATACATATTGACAACTGATGAAGTTGGTGATTTGAAACTATAAATAACAGAGAAAAGCTCAATGTGGTGGACAAGTCCATTTGTTTGACTGATGTCAATTTGACCCATATTCATGTTCCTGTTCCATACCCTCTTCTTGCTCCTCTTGTGACTCTGGAACCCTGTTGGTAGTACATGAAATGCCAAACAGACTCTAGTTGTATTGCCATCCCTCGTCCCCAGAAGTTCATAGAAATGCAGATGTGAGGCTAAGATGCTCATGAATTTACAAGGTTGTTAAGACCTAGTCCGCTACACGTCAGAATCAAGCCCTTGAAGCGCTTCAAATAATCCTGCACACCATGCATTCAACATTCCCTTCCTCCATCAGGCTGTAATTCTTAAACCTTTCCTGCAAATTCACTCTCTGCAATGATCAGTGGAGTCCCAATATCTGCAACTAGTCAACACATTACCATGCAACTTAACCAGGTAAAAAGGGCCAAACTTACAGAGTCTGCAATAAAGGAAATTGCAACACAGAAAGACATAGTAATCATTGATTATAAATAAAACATGTAAAGCTTGGAGTGGACAAAGTTCACAAGCCAACCCAAGAAGGAACTGATGCTTACAGCAATGCTGTAGTCTTGGAGTGCATAGTTCCCTTGCATGTCATACTCATAGCGCTTAACCGGGTCACTTAGTACTGCACCACACACACACCACATCTCATATTTCTGTTCATGCATGCTTGACAAGACACCCGTGCATCCTTGCAACTTCACAGAACTCCCCTCTCTGAAGTTTATTAGACACCAGTGCAGAATGTTCAAGCTACTGACCTCGATATGCTTCATTTATCTCTTGAAACTTCAGTGTTGCAGCATTTGCATCGCCATGCTTATCAGGATGCCATTTCTGCAGTACGAAGTGCAACAGAATTATACATCTGGAAAGAAACAGATGTAGAATGGTGCAAGAAATTGCAAGCACTAGGGTTTTCAACCACTGGAATCTGCACAAGCTCTTCAGAGTACAACACATAAAAAACAAACTAATTCACTCTAGGAAAACACATCAGACAAAAGTAGCTAGCTAGATAGATAGGAGCAAGACACAACTTCTCCATAAATCCCAGTCAATATTGGAGATGCACATGACAAAAAATCAGTTAGGGTTTGGCACCACAGTGTTGGAAATTAACAATCCAAAACGCAATCATCAACTTCAGACTCTCTCTCTCTCTCTCTCTCTCTCTCTCTCTCTCTCTCTCTCTCGCAAATCATTCACAGTGCTACCTAGCTATGAAGAGCCAGTGCTTTTTTTAGTTAGGTTAAAAATGCATCACTAAGTCATTATTGCAAAGCTTGTGACAATCGGCGCACACACGCACGCACCAGAGCAAGACGCAAATAGTTGGTACGAATGGAGTCCTCTCCCGCATCGTACTCAACACCAAGCACCTTGTAGTAATCCTGCATCAAACTCACTCACAAACTATGTCATGGAAAAGCACTCCAAGACTCACAGGATTACTACACAGGAAAACAACACCAGGCCCCCTAGAAGCCACCAGCAATCGTCGTTGCAGCAGCAGCAGCAGCAGCAGCAAAAAGCCTTATGGCAGAAGAAGGAAAAAAGGATGCCAAAAGGCTTTTTGATACCGGCCGGCTGCTCCTGCCGCTTTCGTACCTTTGGCTTGGGACGTTGTAGACTAGGACATGCCGCCGCTCAGTTCCAAACCAGAACAAAACCAAAGCCAAAAGAACAACAAAACGAAGAAGAATTGGTTCGAGAAAGGTAACCAACCGACCGACCTTCTGCGACTCGGCGAGGATGTCCCTGCAACGTGAATCTCCTTGATTGTCCCACCCCATACCACGTTTGCCCGCTTCTCTTGTGAGCCACGTTTTCTTTCCCCCCAACCGCCAAGGTCTATACTACTACTACTACTCACTCAATTTCCACCGCCTTTCTGTGTCTCTGTTTCTCTGTTTCTCTGCCAACAAAAAAAATAAAAATCACATCACTTGGCCATTTCTCTTCTTCTTCTGCTTCGTCGTCGTCGTCACGAGCGTCCGCAAGAATCGCAAAGCTCCTCAACACACAAACCGCAGCAAAAAGGGGATTTGTACTCGCAGCAACAAAAGCAATGAAATGCAATAAACATGTTTTTTCTCATCAACCAGAAAATGCGACCAATCCATACACACGGCAGAAAAGAGAAGGCTGGATCAGTACTAGATACTTGGGGCAGTAGACTCTCATCCATCTACCGATTTATCCATCCATCCATCTACCGATTTATCCATCCATCTACATCCATCTAACTCCGTCCTACATCCATCTGTCCATCCACAGTCATCCCTCCACGCCCGTTATCCATCCATCCACATCCATTTCCATCCAACTATTCACCCATCCATCTACATCCATCTATTCATCTGCATCTGTCTGCATCCATCTACATCCTAAAGCTCTTCATCCATCCATCTGCATCCATTTGCTTACCCCATCCATTCACATCCATTTTATCATTCCCATCCATCCAAATCCAATCTGCATGAATCTCTTTATCCATCCATCTACATGCATTTTGTCATTTCCATCCCTCCATCTCCAGTCTATGAATCTATTTATCCGCCCATCTACATCTAATCCATCCGTTCCTCTCCATCCATCCATCCATCCATCCACCATCCATCTGCTGATCCAGTAGCCATCTACAAAAATTAGGGAGAAGACTGGATCAGTAGATTTATTGACATTCATCTAAAACAAAGATGGAGAAGATAGTACATCCATCTACATTCATCTAAAACAAAGAGGGAGGGACTAGATCAGTACTTCACAACAGGGAGAAGACTAGCTCTGTGGTGTAGATGGATTGTAGCTAATTTAAATATCTGTAATACTAGTGTGAACCCAGTGCATAATGCACCCGTGCCCCCCCCCCGGCCGTTACTTACTTCGGACCGGAAGCAGCCTCTCCTCCTGCACAGTTGTTGTGAATGCTCATTGTTGGCCAGACGTCATCCAAAAAAAAAAAGATAAAAAAAAGCAAATATGTAGCCTTAGATTTTTCTGCCCATTTCTTATTTTGTTTCTTCATTTTTGTTAATTTAAGAGAAGGGGAGAAAAATCCGAAAAAACAAATCCAAAAAAAAAAGATAAAAAAAGAAGCAAATACGTAGCCTTAAATTTTGCTGCCCATTTTTTTAAAAATTTTTTAATCCAAAAAAAGATTAAAAAAAAGCAAATACGTAACCTTAGATTTTTCCGAAAAAACAAATCCAAAAGAAAAAAGATAAAAAAAGAAGCAAATACGTAACAAAATTGGTCTCTGCGGCTGATTTCTGGGGGTAATAACTGTCACAAAAAACAAAACCCATAAAAAATTTAAAAAAAAACAAAACAAAACAAAAGTCCGAGCAGTTTAACTGACACAGAAAACAAAACCCATCAAAAAAACAAAAAAACAAAGGTCCGGGTAGTGCCTGGAAACTGCCCGGACAGACAGACAAACACCCCTATAAATTTAATATATAAGATTGTAGATGGATTTGGATGGATGTAAATGAGTAAATGGATGGATGGATGGATGGATGAATGATGTGTGGACAACAAGTGATTTTATCATAACTTGATTCATCCATTTGTAGGCTCTGCCTTAGAGGGAACAAACTTTGCATCCGTGTCAATTTGGGGATATAATTTTGGTTTTTGAACAAGAATTAATTTTGTTAGCCTGCAACCTTACTTTTTATTGCCCAAATTTCCTCAAAAAGTGAAATTAATTATTTAAAATGCTGAAATGAAATGGTTTTTTTAATTATTATTTTTAATATTCTCAATACTCAAATTTTGATAACATTTGTAAGAAATTTCATCAGATTTTTTACATGTGGGTCAAGTAGGTAGAAAGGTATTTTAATTTCTTTTATTGGTTATAGCCAAATTTGGCTAAATCTTCCTATGGATGATCATCAGTTCGGCTACAACACAAAATCAACCCAAAAAGGGGTTGTAAATTTTTTTTAATTTTTTAATTTTTTAAATAAATAAATAAATAAATAGGTTTGCATTTATCCATGTTAGATGGTTCTATTTCTTCTTTTGAATTTTTTTTTGAACTTGTCATATAAAAGCAAAGCCATTATATAATGGGCCCATTGTTTATTATTGGTGTGTTGATGTACAACATTGTTTGGCTATGATTGTTGACTCATTATTTACATGTTTTGTCGTGCGCTATCATATCGATTTCTACAACTATCAATATCCTCACAACAACATAGCCAAATATCATAAAATCATCTTAAAGATTTTTAAATAGTGCTTTGCCTCTAAACCAAAATTATGACTCACTCACAAACAAACAAGTGAGAAATCCAAGCTCAAAACATAATATAGCAAAAAACCACACACCAATTGTGTGCAAAAAACAAAACTTTGTGGAAACATAATAAACTTGCAAGAAACAACTTTGAGAACACACAACTTGAGATTATACCTCAAATATGAAATAATTCAAATTTTGTTCACACATGAACTAGTTTCAATCTAAAACACAATTAACTTCACTAACCCAATTTAACAATAATTTAATTAGGATTCGATTGGACAACGAAATTAGCACTCTTAACAACTTCCTTGGACGGATGGGTTATATTCACAAAACAATGAATTTTTTGAAATAATGATGAATCAAAGACATGAAATCATTTATAAAAGGAACAATGTTATAGTGTAAAGTCATATTTTATATTGGTCTTTATGGGGGAGCTATGTTTATATAAAAATATTTGGGATTTAATTAAAAGATTTGGTTTAACATATGAGAATCCTTCTTAAACAACTTTCAAATATTTATTATAAATGACAAATGAAAAGTTGATGATGATGAATGAATGACAAGCTAAGTTAAATGAAATGTTTGCTTTTATCATCAACTTCAAATCTGAAATATATATTTTAATGACCTATGTTTGTGGTTCTCAGATGCCATCCACGACATGTTGATTAAATGTTATTGTGAATTCTCATTTTTCTAAAACAATTTCACGAAACATCTTTTATGACTATGATTGCAACTTTAAGATAATGTTGTTTAATTCTACATTTTGAAGACAATGTTTTGCTTGATTCTATGTTTACATTGTTCCATTTACATTGTCTCCTTAAACAATCTTTTTTTGTGCTCTTTGTACATCTCATTGTAGTGATGTTGCACCATCAATTTCATTGCCTTTCATTTATATTGTTTTCTTCAGCAACTTTCGTTGTGCTCTTTGTGCATCTCATTGTAATAATGTTGCACCATCAATTTCATTGCCTTTCATCATGTGATTTTTTCTTTTTTTCTTTTGTTACTTTTTACTTTTCCCTAAATTTTTTTAAATCATGTGTTTTGATCATGCATGTGTGAAATTTTTTTTTTTTTTCTTTTATTTTTTAGCTCAATTCCTCATCTTGCAAATGTTTTCTTTTATGTCGTTATTTGCAATTGTGCATGTCTTTGATTTTTATTGTTCATTTTCAATTCTTTTTTTTCTTGGAATTTTTCATAAATTGATTCAATTTGTTCCATCTATTTGATTTTGAAGTTCTAGTTGTTTATTATTGTGCTATGTTAAGCCAATTCTTAAGCTTTGAATGAGTTCAACATGAGGCCTTTGAATGTAATTTTGCTAGTGCATTTCTTCCAAGTGTTGTAAACACATAAGTTAGTAATGTTGTGCTATGAAACTGAATAAAATAATTTGTGTCAATTTCCATTGTAATCTCCGAAAGCTAAAACAACTTTCCATACCTTGGTGGATTTTTCAATTCTACATTAATATAAATAGTCTTGCATTTATTAATTGATGTTAAGCAAGGACCTAATATAGAGCAAGCCATTGATAATGAAGTTTTTTATAACTTATTTAAGAAGTATATAGGGAAAATTTTAAGCATAAGTTAATGAAGTATTTTGGAACAATACCTTGGAAACATGTCACACAAAGGACATTGATTTTTTTCTAAATGTTAACTTTTAACATGTGCAATATTAATTGTTTTGTCTTTGCTTTGAATTCATTTGCATTGCATTACTACTTGTTAGTATTCCCCATGACAAATGATGTAGGAATAAAGTAATGGAAATGTCTACATTCGATGTTTTGGCATGAATTCTAAAAGGCATATGGTGAAGATCCAACATTAAAATAATAGAAAAAGAAGTTAGGCCCTATGATCTTGAGATCTTTTAAGAAATAGTTGCACAAGGTGAAAGAGCCCAAATGTGGGGAAAAATAGGATAGATGGGAAGAAAAGTCCCACTATAGTTGTTTGGCAGTTTTGGGAATGAAACTTGTAGAAGCTAGAAAAAATCTCAAGAATTAGTCTCCACTTTTAGCTCATGGTTGGGTGGGAAATTGTGCCATTGATGAAAATCGTAATAGCCAAATAGCTTTAATGTTGTTCGTTTTCAAAATCAAGGTGAATTTTGTGAAGGTTGATATGGTGGCTAAAAATGAAAAGAGTGACATGTGTTTTAGTTTTGATGTTTTGACACCGAATGACTTGTTGCACTTAAGAAAATAATTTTGGTGGTTGGTCATCAAGGAAAGAAAAGGAAAAGGAGTAGTTGCATTGGTTTATTGCATAGAATAAAGGCTCATTGTTTTAGAGATGATTAAAATTTAACAAAAACTTCTACCCTTGTAAATTAGAAGAGGATTTTTATATTACTCTTATTACCATCATGAATTGAACTTAAAATTTTTGGAATCACCTAATTTTTAGTTATGATCATTTTGTCTTTTGATGTACTTCAACTAAATTCAAAGGTGTAAGCATAAATGTATTGTCTTGAATGAAAGCAAATAACAAACAATGACACTATCCCCATGTGTGAATGACCCTCAAAGATTCTTATAAGAGGTTAGTTCTAAGTTCAATTCCAATTCTTTTTCCTTTCACATTTAAAAACATGTCATCCAAGGGACCTAAAACCGATCCAAATCAGCTTGAACTTGCAACAAGGGGCAAAGCCATTGCATAAAGAGATGCTTGTTTGATCTTTTTGATAACACGGATTCCAACATGTATTGTTGTAGGATTGGTCTCCTTATTTTGATCAATGGGTTGGTAACATGGTGAGCAAGGAGTGGATTGAGCATTAATTGATTTGTCATCATGCATCTTTTCACAGCATAGTGTTTGATTTAGGGAATCATGCTGAGTATAAAAGGTTACATAGATGGTATGCTACATTTTTTGAGCTAGGTCTTCTAACATGTATACTCAAATATAATCCCCACAATTACCCAAAAGTCTGTTTGACACCAGTTGAAAAGATGGAGTGTGCGTGCAAGTATTGCATTTGCAGTGGTCACATAGTACAGCATAATTTCAGAAACTTGGGTGTCCAAATTATGAAACAAAGGTCACTTGTCCTGTGAGAAGATCCATGAAAATTGCACATGGTATTGGGACAATGTCGAGCTGCCTTTTTGCTGCTTAAACCATATATCCCTTCCTTTCAAACTCCCTGAGAATGCAATCCTCTGGAAATCCTGTCCCATACATATCAAACTGCTTATATAAACAGGACTTGACTAAGGCAGTAACTGCCAGCTATCTCAACAAAAATTCAACCAGAAGCAATGATGCAAGAAAGGACATTCACCCAATAAAGAAAAACAGGGATCTGTAGATTAATAGGACCTGGCTTCTACAGGGTGCCTCCTACTGGCACACCCCCAATGCATGAGTCTTGCTTTGGGTTATCATGTCACAACTAAGTCCCTAGTGCAGCTGCAATTGATATCAATAAACTCACATCCTGCAAACATAGTGGGAAGCAGAGGAATAAAGATAATGGTCAGAAATATCTGCCTGTTACTGTGCATGCAGGAGCTGGCGGCGCTTTGCAATACGTGCCAGAATGTTGTTTTTGACCACCTCCCACTTAGATTCCAAGAGGGGTGACCTGGTTCCAACATCCACAACATAAAATATGTCTGACACAACGTTGTCCTGTGTTGCTATCTTGGCCTTCTGCACACTGTACCCCCAAGTTGTCCCATTGCCACTGTCAGCCCAGAGCACATTCTAGTCAATGCTTTGAAACTCAGCATCATTATACCTTGGAAGGATCAACAGATAGAAGTATGGACCTTACCAAACCATATTCCTGATTGCAATCCAAAAGGTATCCAGTATCGCATGTACTGTGAGTGCTCTAAGTGTCTGAAAAATAATGGATCCCAAAATGACAGAGAACCATAAGAATGTGCAGTTTTTACCTGACTCCAGTCTCATTGAACCCAAGAGAGATATCAAGGAGCAGCAAGTCTTGGTCCACTCCCTCAACTGTAACCTCAGTTTGTGATATGTCGTTCTTGAAATACACCTTGAAACTGGATTCAGAAGGGGCATCGCTAATGCATTCCTCTTTCGGACTTTGAACCTCAGCAGCAGCTTCTAATAGCTCAGGTGCAACTTTCTTCACAAAAGAACATTCACTCAACAGCAAAGAACCACCATTGTTTTCCAGATCCACCTACAACACCAACAGTTCAAACCCTGTGAGGAAACAACTTGTATAGAACCATTGTGCTGATCTGCAAACCCCCTTGGTCACCAAATGTCCACAATCCAGAAGTGACCACGATATGGGCTAGCACCTGACACCATAGAAGAACGGAAAAACACAGAGAAAAACAGAGGGAAAAAACAAAAGATGAGTATGCACAATAGGAAGAAAGAAATAGAAACTTCTAAGGAAACAGGTAGAATTTTCCTACACACACTGCACAATTAATGCCCATCAAGATACCAATGCATTGTCTATAAACACAGTGACTGAAACAAAGAAACAAATTATCTAATCAAAAAAATCTAACCAAGAGATCTGAAGCTTTCACAATGTCAAAGCTACAGAGTCTTGAAAGACCATCATCTCTTGTTTATCCTTAAGCCAAAGATGCCTGAAATTAAGAGCCATTCTTTAAAGTGACAAAAACTTGCAACAGTGGAATTTAAATTTAAACATCTGACCAAACACCCTATTAATCAGAACTTCCATACAAGCATATAGAGCTGCCAAGTCAACCTTAGTATATAGAGTTGAAAAATCAAACAACTGCAGCAGCAAAAGAGGAGAAGATTTATCAACCTCCAAGCTCCAAAGATTTCAGAATTTTATCACATCCAATGCTCCTAGAGAGTCATTGAGAATCCAACTACTAGCAGAGCTGAAACATTAAGCCTTTCTGAGCTTTGACAGCCAAAGGTCATTGACCACAAGTAGTAGAAAGAACTGAGCCACTTTAGAAACATCTGTGAAAGGAGAACTGGCTGCACAAAATACATCTCAGTTTCAATTTTAATAGGGTATTTACGGAATTTCCCAACAGCACAAAGAAACAGAAGACATGGGACCACATTTTCCGCCACTAAAATAAATTATGAGCCTTATTCAAAGAATGGATGGAGTTTAAGGATTTCTGACTCTGCAAGACTTAAAACCTCAATTACATATCTATTGCAGAATTCAGCTCAGAGAAATTTGAAGACGTAAAGAGCTTAACATAGAAAAAATATATCTCACCTGACGGACACCTTCATTTTCAGCAACTGCTGATGGTTGACGTGGCACAGCATCAGCAACAAATTTGCATGTTGCAAGTGAATAAGAGCCAGCTGTATCTTCAGAAATTTCAAGCCCTGACACAATTGATGTCATTATGTCTGCCAAAGAGCTTGCACCTTGGCCCTCTGACTCATGCCACTGGCTGGAATGACTTTGTTGTAATGGATGTTCCTTGTCCAATTTATTTGTGCATGGATCTGAGCAAGCAGTTGAGTTGACACTCAGTTGATGAACAGGTGACTGCATGCTTGGGGATGTATCTTGTTCCAAAGGGTGTACTCTTTGATCAGAACTGATAGAACTTTCAACTTGACTATTCCAACTGATCTCTTCCCAACCCACTGTTCTTTCGTGCTCATCCAATTTTCCCAAGTTGCCACTTGTATTATCCATCCCTGCTGCTTTCTCCTTGTTCCAATCTTTAAACTCTCGCAGCTCACCCTGCTGTGATGTCTCTGGTACATCTGACTCATGCTGCTGAATTGTGAGAGGTCTACAACTCTCACTCCCATCCAGGTCATGACATTTGTCAGGTTTCTGACTAGGTTTCTGACTATCACCCTCCAGAGTGACGCTAGGTGTCTTCTGCTTTGACTCAACAAGGACTAAGTTAGCCCTTTGACTTGAGTGCCGTGTATCTGCAGTTGCCTGGGAGAAGAAAGGGCCACCAGATGACAAAGGTGCATTGGAAGAAACTCCCTGCAGACCAGGTTGTCTTGAAAGATCATCCAAATTGTTGATGGAATCATCAATTCCGCTGTAAATTTTCCTCCTACAGAAACAACAGACTTCAGTAGGCCTTGTCAGACTCCCTGGACAAAACAGCAGAAGGTAGGCAGAAATATCTTTGGATAGAATTAGCCGGCACAGGCTCACCCTATGCCTGTCGTTCTAGACAGACACCAGGACCACCACCCACAATCAAGGTAGGATTTACATTCACATCGCTCCACATGTCCAAGACACTCTTGTATAGTCAGAAACCTAGAAAGGGGTCAATCAAATCATTGATCTGTGTCCCTCCTAGGTACAGGTCAAAAAATACACAAAATGTGAAAGGATAACATTTGGCAAACATACCCTCTTTGAAAATCCTCCCAGCAAATGATTTTTGTGACTTCAATGCCTCGATTGAGTGGGAGGGTTGAAGACTCAACACCAGGTTGCCGCCTCACATGCCGAATGTAATCATTAGTGGCATCATCTAAGGCATTGTCAGCCACCACAACTGCTCCTTTCCTAAGCTTCAACAGGTCGAAAAGTTGGATGTAGCATTCAGGTACCCCTGACAACAATACAAATTCGACACCTGCTGTCTCTAAAGTATCAGATTTCCTGACAATGCATATTATCAGAAAGAGCATTCAATCCAGGAAAAGAATTTGCATTGAACTTTAGGACTGGATACTGCATACTAAAAGACCCAATAGGACAGCCAGCAATACCAGCTGCCCCTCACTATATCTTCTGAGTCTTTCTAAATCTGAATAGGAGTCACGTAGAGGGTGATGGATTGTACTGTACCTTCTTTGTGAGCAATGAAACTGGCTGAATCCTCTGTGATGAACTCCACAAACTCCGAAAGACCCAATTCTTTCAAAATATATTGGACTATCCTCTGCTTGTCCTTCTCATGGTGCACTGATAGCACACAGCTACCAGTTGCTCGTGCAGCTGCAGCAAGTGCAACAGTTGAGAGCCCACATCCCACCTGCAATGTATGTCGGGAGTTGATCCCAGCAGCCAAGGCTGCAATAAACTCTGCACTGGAAGGTTCCAAGAGTGGTGGCCAGCGCTTGGACTTTCCAAAAGGCAACTGCCTTTCCAAGAGTACCCTGCGCTGAAACCAATAGCCAACCATGACTTGTCAGCTAATTCTGTTGCCCACCAACAACTGTCCACCTGTTCATGCCAGAAGTGCAGCCATGTATCATTCCAATAGAGATTCCACTTGACACACACATTCAGCTTAATGCAAGAATTATTATCTCCAAGATTCCAAACCAGCACACAATCTTTTGCATAAGCAGGAGATAGATAGAGACAGAGAAACATACCAACAGAAACAAAGTAACAGAAGCCAGGTTTTGGAATGCAGGAAAAGACACACACCAGGTTTAGGGAGTCACAAAATGCAGTAGATGCCATCTCAGAGAACCACCGGATCTCGGAAAAGCAATGAGTCTCTGGCATCGTGATCTGCCTTGATTGAGCTTCCCCGGCTCATTAAACGCCTATCCTTCAACTTGTTCTGCATGCGCAATTCTCCTCTCTGCACACGTATCGATCTCAGCTCTCTGTTTGTTCTGCCATATGTACTGCACATACCCAAATAACTTGGGGAACCTAATTTCTAAAGCCCTCACTGTGACATTCTACTTTCATGAAGAACAGGACAGGTGTCCAATTGAGCACCATCGATTTTACACTACTACCAAAGACCAGTTGCCAATTTTTAGGTCAAACATGCCTTGTATAGTACTAGTGTAAAGTGATGACAACAATCATTACAATCCTCTTTGCATAAAATAAAGTTGGCAGAAACACACTTCCCCAATCTGCATGAGACTGTTGGCAGCAAAGTCCACTTGGCAGTGAGCTACACTGGGCATGGTGATGGGTCATGGCCAGTGAAAGAATTCAAAACCACCAAGCTATTTGCAAAAACTCTGCAGCAAGTTCCTATACTAAAAAAATCTATGGCAGCGACTCTTTGAAAAGATGCCAGATGTTTTACTATTATTCCTGTTGCATCAGCCACCCAGTTTGACAACCAAATTCACATACCTACTAAGCTTGTGAATTTGACAAAAGAGCTGCAAAATCTAATGCAATACATATAAGAGACAAAGAAGAAGCAAATTCCAACAAAACAACAGCAGTCAGTTGCACATCCAAGCGTATAGTGTATACCTCACCTGCATGCCACAAGAGGTCTTCTTCAGTGTATAAGCTTCTTTTTGTCACATAGGGTTTACAAAGCTACCAGTGAGTAGTCACCTGCCAACAATAGATCCATGAACAAAAGCTCTCAGAACTAAGCCAGAGGAACCAGAGATGGCAGAGAACAACACAATTTGCAGATGATGACAATGCACAACACAATCCCATTTGGTTTCAGTATGCCATGGTCATGGAATACCTACCTTCATGAGACCAAATGGAATGAATATGGAAGGGACAACAGTGGCTGCTGCAAGCCATGGTCCCTTGACCCAACTGCTCACAGGCTCTGCTTCTCTGCACGAACCAGACTGCTTCTCTGTCAATCGTTCTTCCTTCTTCTCGCATCAGTCGCATTTCAGCCCCAACTCCCGCCCTCCTTGCGTCTGCTCTTGTCTCTCCTGTCAGCTTCATCTAGGGTTTTACATCGAATTTCTGCTACCAATCCCTTCAATATGGCAAACCCTCCTCCAGCTTCACACCACGCCGCACAGAGCTGCTTTCCCTGCAGCACTCCACCAATATACTTTTTTTTCTTGGACGCACGCGCTACTCATGCAATGCCATGCAATATCTGAGACAAAGCTTAAGGTCTTCTCAACTTCTCTTCTAGCTCTTCTGTCTGCCACTCGCACCCGAAGCTCGAAGCCATGAAATACCTCTCATTCCGCTCCATATACCATCCCTGCCTCCAAAAAAAACCCTCCACCTTCCAGCAGGTACATGTGCAATGTCTAAATCGCCCCGAAAACTCCAAACGGGCCGAGAATCACATCCTTTACCAAGCTCTTTGTACCCGGAACATCTTCCTACGATGTTGAAAGGAAAAAAAAAAAACAACAACAACAACAACAACACACAAAATTCTCGATATCGGCGAAAAATGGACAGAAACGCGCCAAGTCAAAGCGCGTAAACTCAGTCACGCAAAGCCGGCAGCGAGATCCTGGTGAGAGACAGAAAAATAAATCAAGCGCGAGGCTTGGGAAAGGCAAACAAGACAACGGTGACGCCGCTGCAACACCGCAGCTCTGTGCTCAGCTCAGGAAGCAAAGGCAGCGGGAGGAAAGGAGAGAGACGAACCGGGTGACCCGGCGCCGGCCCCTCCCCCTCTCCGAGGTGGCCCCTCTCTTGACACCCGGCCCGCGATCTGCGGCTCCAGGTGCCCGCCCCGTGATTTTTTTCTACCCGCGATTTTTTTTCCATCGGAAGAATCTGAGGCTCTGGATCCGCAAGCGCTTTTCGCAAAGATGGGAAATTTGGGTGTTTCATCAAAAATATTTGAAGTCTGCCTGCTTTGCTTCATGGAAAAGATTGAAGCTTTTTGTTTGTTTGTCGGTTCATTAGGAGATTTGAGCTTCCTGTTCATTCATCAGGAGATTATTCAAGCTCGGTTCCTTGGGTTCTCGTCACGGCTGAAACCTGCAGCAGCGTCTGAGACAACTCCCGTTTGCATTAAGGAGTTCAAAGGACCCTTGGGAATTTAATCTGATGTGAGTTGTGGTGCTCCAAATCTTTGGTTGCTTTCAATTCCTGTGCCGGCAATCCGTTGCTGTGGATTTTTGCGCCCAGGAGTTTGGGTTTTGTCTTCCATTCTTGCAGGAAGTCTTTTGTCTTCCTCCCCCTCTCGCTCGCGCGCTGGCACGCTCGAGAAAGAATTGAGAACGAAGAGGAAAAAACAAAACACTGAGAGATGAACAGCAAACCAGGGTTGAGCGGTTATCGGAAACAGAGGATCAGACCCCCGGCGGTTATCATCGCGGCTCTCAGCCAAATCAGAGAACCGGTTTCTATATGTTATGTACCCACAGTTCTCAGATTTTTCAATACAAATTAAAAAGAAAAAAAGAAACTCTGTATATCTATCTATGAAGGAAGTTTGTTTGTTTGTTTTGTTTTGTTTTGTATGGCTTTGTTCCATGGGTGTTTGGACTTGCGATGTAGCAATTCTTGAATATTGAATGATTTTTTCACTAAAAATAAAATAAAATCGTACCCAAAAATTTCAGAGGAATTGGAATGTGCCTTGGGGGCTGTTGGAAAGATTTTGATGAGCAGGATTTAGTGGAATTTATTTGGTAAGATTTGGATTCAAAATGTGAAAGATATTGATTTTAAAATGATTTTTGCAGTTAAAAATTCAAATAAATTCTAAAAAACCAGGTTTTGGAAGGAAAAATCAGTTGAGAAAGTGGTGACACTTGAAGGCTTACCATTCAATTCAAGCATGATTTCCTTTATATTTGGTTGTTCAATGTCATAACCCTACTTTGAAAAAGTGTGAGGATGAAATTCACATTCCTGAAATTGGAACTTGGGAGTCCCATAGGACTCCCAAATTTTCAGAGTTCGATTGTAAGGGTCAAAACACCTCACATTGGGGTGTTTTTTATATCATTGGAAAGCTATCGAAATGTAGATGTTGAAAATGAGCTCACATAGGCCATTTGGACATCTGTAACACAAGTTATGGCAAAAAGAAAGGCTAGGAATCGAACTGGCAATTTGACTCCCGACCACTAAAAGTCAGGAATCGACCCAACCCTAGTGCATGCAGGTGGAGTGCAATACACCATTGGAAAGCTCTTGAGGAGAGCTACAAGTTTGCTTTAGACTTCATCCAAATCAAAGGTCTGAGCAAAAAGTTATGACATCGTAAAGTCCCGAAAGTCCAAGCCGGAACAATTTCGGGACTCCCCCTTGGGAATCCCGGGACAAAAAGTCATTTGGATGTAAGTGCCACAAAGAAGCACAGATAATACTATATGGGGGAAAGTGGTGGCTTCCCCCAATATCCGGGCCATGGTGAGTCTTGTGAATCTAGAGTTGCCCGCGGCTTGTTCTAGCACTGAAGGTGCTCTAGAAAATGATTTAACCAACTTGTTGGTTAGTTTGATGCAGGTTCAAATAAGTAACTAAAGCTTGTCATTCTTCTTAGTCCCATTTCGGAGCTTCAACACGCTCTTCTACCCCTTCTAGTGTTGAAAGTTAAAAACATGCCCCAAGTTTTTCACAATTTCATTGTATGAGTAACTTAGACCCATCTTGGGTCTAACTAGGAACTTGGGAACACGTCATTCAAGATATCCATACATACATTGCAAAACAATGTTCACATGTTGAGTTTCCCTATTTTGTAATGGGTTCACACTTCGACCAACGACATAAGCCACATTAATATATATAAACAAAGATGGAAATCCATCCACAAAAATTACAAGGCATGTTAAAAAAAAACAAAAACAATCGAAATAATAATAATGAAGTAAAAGATTTAATGTTAAAAAGGCATTGTCTACCACAAATTAATTAATGATGGAGGTGCACTAGCTCATATGTGTGGAAGAGATGGAGAATTATGACTATACATGGTAGTTTGTTGAACAGTTGTAATGGCTTACCAACATTGGAGGGCTATTGACATTCATTGCTTATAATGGTCTACTGATGGCGAACTATGTGTGATGTAATCATGTTGATGTAGGTGGAGTAGGATCTAGTGTCATCTCTAAAGATCTTTGGGAAGCCAATGCATGTGTTTTATTCGTATGTTCTTGTAATGTCTCTTAATCCCTTACCATGTATTGATGCAAACAAACACAAGTCTTTTGGTGACCTTTCTCATCATCCTGTGATGAAAAAAACAAACACCAAGAATGGAAGAGCAAAAATGCATGTCAAGTTATTATGTCAAATGGACTGATGATGAATTGAATTAAAAGAATGTGCAAAACATGTTAAACTTTGACACATAAAGCATATGGAATATGATGGTATGAATAGGGGCATGATAAACCAAGATGGAAAACATCGATGATATCCAATGATGCAATCCATGTCTAATTTTAAAAAGGAGGAAAATATGATAATGTTAAAAACATTAATATCTCAAAAGCTGATGACTACATGTGTGCAATGCATGATGTCTAATGATGTCCTGAACATGTTCCTACTACACATAAATGACCACAACCAAAACAAGGAACATGTGGATGTTGTTTATGGGATGGATATGCCTTTGATGTAGGTATAGATGATTGAGGAATAACCCATGGTTAATGAAATAAACAAGGTGTGAAATGTGAAAACGAACTAATGCAACTGAAGAAACTAGATGAAACAAAATAAATACAATAGGAATCATGGGGTGAGAGGGCGAAAATGTTTCATGATGACCCTTACAAATCATCAGGACATTAGAATTTTGTTGTGATACCCATCAGTGCTTTGATATTGATGAAATTACAAGGTTTGCCATGCCTATACACACTAACTAACAAAACCCTAAACCTTAAACCCTAAGAGTTCTTAACATACCTATGTACTCACCTAGTTTGAATGAGGTTGATAAGGGCCATCATGTCACAATCATGCAAAAATCTCTAAGACACAACAAAGGAAAGCTACAAAAGTGAAACTGGCAAAAAGCCACAAAAAGAACATATATCATCTAGAAAAAAGCTTCCAAAAAATCCAAACTAAGCATCCAAAACCAGTTACAAGGGACAGAATTGCCACTGGTATTGGATTCGGCGGCAGCCAAAACAAAGAATCCTGCAATAGACAGCGGATCACCCCTGACAGAATCGGTTGTTAGGGTTTGCGGTGCATAAGAAGGCGCCACAGAAGGAGGGAAAGTCCAAGTACGGGTGAATCCTTGGTCGTTCCTTTGATGCGCTCAGAGTTTTACCCAGAGTTTAGTGTCTGTGTGCACATATGTGCACAGAGCGAGCAGAAGAATTCAAGGGGCATTTCAGAAAACGAAACTCTCATTTTGTTTTCGGAAGCATATATATGCTTCACATTGGGTTTCTTTTCTCTGTGATATCCACTGGGTACACACTTTGGATACCTGTCGGGTATCACCGTAGGCCAAAAAAAGGAAAAAAAAATTGACCTCATGTAATAATACCTCCCAATTATTCAATTTGTTTTATACCTTTGAAGAATTCGTTGCTCATCTATTGCCTCCATGATAGAAAGATGCCAACAGAGGCTCTTCACATGGTGATGATAATAGATATCATGGTGTTTTGTTGCTTGCTTTGTGACCTAACAATTATTTTTGATTGGGCCATTCAAGTGCAATTCATGCATGTTGAGAGAGTGGGAGAGAAGGGGAGGAAATTTTTAGATAACCCACAATGCCATTTGACTACCCATACTGTGTGTGTGTGTGTGTGTGTGTGTGTGTGATCATGAAACATGTTTCTGACAATTTTCGATGATTTTTTAAAATGTTTTTCTTTCTTTTTTAGGCTATCTGAATGACCTTTTTCTACTTGCTATGGTGAAGTTGTTACCTATTGCTGTGGTTTGAAATTTTTTGAAATGCCTTTCCTTTCTCCTATCATGATCTCCATGCAAGCCAACCAAAGTGAAAGAACATCATGGCTCTTATATTTTCTTTCTTGTGTGGATCCAGCAAAGGCCCTCTTGACCTACCCAACTTGCAAAAACAATGGGAATCTCTGCCTGTACTAATAATAATACAATCACACCACCAACATGACAACCCATCATAGTTGGCAAATTGTGAGTTCTAAGAGGTGATGGTACACAAGGTTGTGAGTTTGGAAGTGCTTTGGGTGGGGTCACACACCACACTATAGCCTCATGGTAGGAGGAATCATACCAAACGGATGTTGTATGAATGAAGTATGGAAATCATTTGAATTCCACTACCTATTTCTAAAGCGTTAGGTTCAAGCTTTCAAACTTAGTTCTAAGTAATCAAGCAATATTTATTATGCAGGTGTTTGAAGCCAACCTATTTCTCGCCATGAGGACCAAGCTACTTTTAGTGTTAAAAGTGTTGGAAACCCAATTGAATGCATAATCCTTGCTTAAAGGCATAGTTAATTTTTGGAACCTACAGAAGTGCATGTATTATACATTGGACCACCTTGTGTATATATACTTCTTAACCTTCATGCTCATACCCAGGATCCTTATAACAATTTTAGTTATTATTGAGACCAGCCTGGTATATGACCAGGGTACATAAAGTAGTGAACCCTCTGTTTTATTATTTCAAATGTTATCAATTGTGTAGCCTACTTGTTCTAATAGTATGTTCCAAATTTCAAAGTTCCAACTTGCATACCCAATGCTTAGATTATAGTTGTTCCTAGAGTTAATACAAAGTTCACAAATGAAAGCCAAAATAGCACCCGCAGCATTAATATTCACAAGCACATTTAGAAATTAGAAGTCATTATCTTTAACAATCCAACAAAATAATTAACAATTGTGTGACAACTATAATGTTCTTGTATATTGTGTAACATTGGGGGTGGGGGGAGAAGAAACCCACATTTCCAACATAATCAATTCAAATATAGATCGTCACAATACATATTTGTTAACCACAAAATGTCATAATTTTCATTGCAAATACTAAAACTCAACCTGTAGGTTGGAATATATTTTTTGTGCTGAATTAGCCTAGTTAGCCCGTTAATCTACTTTGAAATTACCTCTTCACAAACATTTAGATAACTGTTGTATTCAAAAAATGCTACTGAAAAATTATTTCAGTCAACTAGAGTTAAGCCAACTACCCCTTGATTCTGCCCTAAAGAACTGGTAAAAGAGATTTCTAGGGTATATGCAGTGGGTGCCTTCACACTGTCACTAATTTTTTTGCCACAACAAAGGAAGCACCTTACATGTAAGGTGTGGCGTGCCTGCTCTCTCCTCCCAAATAAAATCCAAATGTCAATGTTAAAAAGCAAGATGCTACCGATTTTTTACGCCTAAAAAGGACCTCAAAAGGGATAGTAAAAGGGGTGGTTTTGGGAATTCAGGTCCCCACACTCGGCTCCTATGTTGTGCCAGGCCCTCATTCCCAGAACAGCCCCATTCTCAGTCCTTACCCTACACATAATCCTAACCAATGAACTGATTCATTCCAAAGCTTACACATTTATGTCATGCAATGCAAGTTTCCTCATTCCATGCATTCGTTGAATTGATACTCTCAGATATTTGATACATTTGAACAATCCTGCTTTTATTTGTTCAATTGATATTCCCAGATATTTGATACATTTGAACAATTCGTGCTTTAAAAGATGAGTTAAAACGCTGAGGGTGTGGGGACATTCGCTGAACGTGGGGCCAGACTTGACTACCGCGTGTGTCATCCTAAGCCCCTTATTTGGAAATGCCCCCAACCGGGGGCTTTACCCTACACGCATACTTCTCACGTTCCAAATAAATAAATAAACAAATAATTGGAAAAAGGAATGGCTATCTTTTGAGAAGAAAATAATTACTTTCTATTTCTTTTTGAAAAAAATCTTATTGAATTGTCTCTTGGTTATGGTCATTTTGTCTATTGCATCTCAGCCTTGTGTTTTTTTACTTCTCAAGTCCTTTTAAAAAATAGATTTTTTAAGGTTTAAGATTTGAAGAACTCTGCGATGGTGCTCGATGCCGCACCACTACTATGTCCTCTCACTATAGCGTTGGACATTTTCACACTCAAAAGGACACTATCAAGATGCACTGCAACAACGTCAGGCTCAACGTCCCAAACAATGCACCCTTGGTGGTCTACCAAGCAGCCCTAGTTAGGCATTAGCTAGTCATGGGCCTCAAAACCAATAGCTCATCTGTTGACGTGCAATTGTCCAAGATGGAGGCAGCCATCAAGAACATTGTGTTTTTCACGGTCGCTGGCAACCTTGCGTTGAACTAGCTAATGGAGCACAAGGCAACTACGGCTATCACAACCAAGGCTACGTCTACAGAGGAGCCCAAGTGGACCACAATGATGGCCAAGAATGTGCGCCAGGTGGTTAGCCGGGCTGTGGAGACGTTAGTTGATGCACTTAAATAGGAAGAGTGTAAGCTCAACCTGCGCCTCACGGGCTTCGAGGCCAAGGAAGGCAAAACCAAGAAGGAGCTGGTGCAACGGCTCAACACAAAGTTATTGCAAGGCCAAATGAGGCTACACACCAAGGTCATTGCCGCCATGCGGCAACGGTTTGCAACTGCGCGAGCCTCCACCTCGATGACAGGCACACGCCTCGGCGCGATGCTGCTCAAATTTACAACGAGCGAGGATCGCCAAGTCGCGCTGTGAAGGCACAAGGGCCTGGCGAGGACCAATTTGGGCCTAGATGAAGACTTCACGCCCACACAGCAGGCGCACAAGTCGAAATTATGGCCGTTATTCAAAGAGGCCAAAACGACAAACAAACTTGCCTTTTGGCGTGCAGCTAAGTTCTTTGTTGACGGCACTCAAATTTGCCCACCCTCCTTTATTTAGGGGCGCGAAGACCATAAAGACCTATGCGTGGTATTATGGAACATGCACGAAGGTGGTGTAAATAAACTGGAAACGGGGGTGCAAATACTAGAGCTATTTCAGGGTGCTGACCTCATCTTATTAACTAAGACCTGGCACTTCCCAAGCCAACATTTGCCACATGTTGAAAGGTTTGCCTCATTTGTGGTAGTGCGCACTGTGTAACTGGGAACAACAAAAGTGATAAAACATAACGAAGGGGTTGTTGCTTACTTTCATAGCCACCTTAGCCCAAACATGTCACAATGGAAGGAAGGAAGCCACGATTCTTATTTATGGCTACGAGTCAACAGGGGTGCTGCCCCTAATTTGTTTATCTGCATGGTGTACGTTGCCCCTATTGGCTCTAAACATGAGAACAAATCCTTGTTCCAAAACCTAGCAACAGATATTGTTGAAGTTCAAATTCTAAGGGGCATAGTACTATTAGGAAGGGATTTTAATGCACATACTGCAGCGCTACCAAATACCATTGACACTAGCAACCTTTGTGAACTATTACAAGCGCCTGAGCTTGCTAAGATTAAGCAACTAAACATTGTGGTTAAACGACAAAACCACAACACTAGTGTTGGCGGCTGGGACCGCAAGCTCCTAGACCTATGTTGTGACGCTGGGTTGCTCATCCTCAATGGCTGGACACCTGGTGACGAATCAAGAAAATTCACTTGTTTAGCAAATGGGGGGCGTAACACTGTCGATCATATTGTTGGCTCACCTATAGTTTGGCAAGCTACTACACACTTCAATGTGATAATAAATGATACCCACTACTACGCAATGGGGGGAGACTCTAACCACAGGTTGTTGCGCCTACGGTTGAGCATCAATTACAACTTTGTTGAACCATAACATACGGTTATAATAAAAAATTCTTACCTAGGTTCAAATATGATAAATCAAAAGTTGAAGAGTATTAGTTTGCCCTAACAATGAGTCTTGGAAACTTGTTGGTAGTTGATTCGATTGGGCGTCTAGGAGCAAACAGGTTAGCTAACCTATTTCAGCAATGAGTGGGTGTTGCAGCAAAGTCTACTTTCGGTAACAAGCCTTCGAGAGGGAGCTGTAGAGAGAAACAATGCCATAAACCCTATTTGATGTTAACTGTCGTACAACAAAACGTGAGCTGAGGCTTTAACTGAAAGCCAACTCTGATTCACACACCATTAAACATCAAGAAAGTAAACTTAAAATTTTATTAAAAAGGAAAAGAATTTTTTGGGAAACTACAAGAGCTCAACATATGTGTGCGCTTGCCAAGGTGGATGTGTTTTCGTTCTGGAAAAAGTACCAGCCAAAGGCACCCGTTGTGGATAAGATTAGTGCAGCTACGCTTTTGGAAAACTTTCGCAGGCTAGTTGGCCAATCTTCGCCACCCATACGACTGCAAACTGATCATTCCGCTCAGGTGACCGAACCTCACTTAACCACACCTTGAACACAAATATCACACTTGTTAAACTATTTCAAGCATTGAAAAAACTACAAAAGAACAAGGCTGCCGATTTGGATGGTATGAAAGCTGAGTTCATTTTGGATGCAGGAGAACTGCTACACATGCCATTATTGATAATGTTCAACTGCTTTCTAGAGGAAGGCTTTCTAGAAGCCCTTTCCACTAAGGTGGTCCACGCGTTCTTTAAAGGGGGCAATGCCTCCAAATTTGATAACTATAAAAGGATAATGGTTTGGCCTATCCTAGCAAAGTTGTTCGCTATGATCCTTGACAAAAGGTTGAACGTGTGGGCTAAACAACATGGGCTGCATGCCAAGGGTCAAGTTGGGTTTCGCAAGGATTACCGCACTACTGACCAACTTTTCATATTGCAAACTCTAATAGAATAGAGTAAGGCAAAAAAGAAACCATTATATTGCTGTTTTGTGGACTTCAAAAAGGCGTTTGATATTGTGTCACGTGAAATGTTTTGGCATGTATTAGCTGGCTTCGGGGTGGAAGGACGCTTCTTGCGATGCCTACAAATGATGTATGCCAAGAATACCATACGCATTAACCACCCAAGCGAGGGTGTCACCTCTAGCTTCAGGTGTCAACAAGGTGTGAAGCAAGGTTGTCCTTTTAGCCCCCTACTATTTGGGCTATATTTGGATGCCTTAGAGGGGCGTTTAAACGGCAAAGAATGCAATGCACCGGCCTTAGCAGATGTGCATGTCGGAATCAGAGGTGAGACTACAACAATAGTTAAATGCGCTCCAGCAGTTCTATGCTGAACGTGGATTCACAGTGAACGTGAAAAAAACAAAAGTCATGGTGTTCAATTTTGCTAACCCATGCCAAAAGTTTGTGTTCGAAGGTGACGTTATTGAGCGTGTGTAAACCTTCAAATACTTGGGGATCCTACTCGAGACCACCCCAAACCTGGACAATATAGTGGAACATCTAACAACTGCCAGTAAATGTTCGTTGTTTGCACTGAATCGTCGTTGTGCGGTCAGTGCGAAGCTACGTATTATGGATGTTAAGCTATGTTGCGACCTTTTCAACACTTTGGTGCGTTCCAAAGCAAATTATGCTTGTGAGGTTTGGGTGGACTCCAAGAAAATAGAGGCTATTGAAATAATGTACCGAGGTTTCTCAAGTCCCTACTCGAGGTGCAAAAAACAACTAGCACATCCATCGTGCTGGCAGAATTTGGCAAATTCCCCTTTGATCATTTTGCATGGGGACAAGCATTGTTGTATTATAACTGTGTGAGCACAATCACTAAAAATCGCATCTTGGGAAAGGCATGGGAAGCCCAGTTCACTGTGTTTGCTGCATGAAAAAAATGTTGGGTTTGATTCGCGAAAAAATGGCTACTCAAGAATCAACCCCAAGAGGTGGCAAGTTTTCTACCTCCAGTTCAACTGCTGCTAGAAATGGCGCCTTAGCTTGCAATGACCCGTGCGTTCCAGGTGAAGACTGCTCAACCGCCATTAGGAACAGTTCCTGTGACAATGCACATACATCTAACCTATCTAGTAAGGGTGAGAGGCTGGGCGGAGAGCCAAGTACTTTGGTGTAACGTGCACATTATACGGGTGGGAGTTCAGATGGCTAAGTTGGCCGTGCTACAACTAGTGGAACCGGTTGGTGCTAGATTTACGATGGGAGGTTTGATCAACCAAGAGGCTAAGGCCCCACCCCTTCCAGGTTTTCCCCACACAATGTTGAATGTAAAAAGGGTGAAGGATAATATGCGATTGACTTTCATTGAAAAGCTCTTTACCAATCATGAGATTGGGACAAGCGTGCAAACAAGATATTTGAGCTTCAAGGGTATGTCATACGAGAGCAAAAGCTACTTGTGTGACATCAGCTGTGTTCAGATGCGGAAAGCTATGGCTCAGTTTCGGTGTGGCAACACGAAACTTGAAGTAGTGTTAGGTGCGTGGAAAGGCGTGCCATATGTCGAGAGACTTTGTCGAGGCTATGACTTGGGGAAGGTAGAGAATGAAAATCATTTGTTCCTTATCTGTCCAAATACACAGAAAGTTAGGGAATGCTTTTGTTTGGCCCTACCCCTCACCCACACGAGCACTCTTGTTGAGCTCATGTAGACTATAAACACAGTCACCCTGGCCAAGTTTGTGGCATGTTGCCAATACTAGAGGACAATCTGTCCTCCATGATCTACCTTTCGTCTAATGGACTCTCTAGTCCCAAATGGACGTAAAATTGTAAACAATAAATAGAACCCCAAAAACACAATACACCCTACTTTTAAAAAAGAAATCCAAGCCCAAAGCTCATAATAGGAATGCACTAGGTCTACACTTATAGGTTTGGAATGAAAGGTACGAGTGTAGAATTTCTTCATCACCCTTGATTGCACACATTCCATTGCCATTGCAATTGCACAGAGCAATTCTGGAGCTGTTGTGAAGGATTGGATCGTTGTGACAATTATGGCAAAACATGTGATTGATTATCTTGAAGCTCCAAATTGGCTTTGTTTTCTCATTTGTGGTAATTTTTTTAGCCAGTTAAATATTGAGATGGCTGGGACTCATCATGGATCATTTGCAGTGTTTGTATTGTGGGAAACAATCTTTCTTTGAATGGTGTATGCTTCTAAAAAGTCTTCAACAATTATTGTTTAGAATTTTATCAGGATTTTTTCTCAGATGAATTTTCTCCCAATTCACCATGTTCTATTATCTCCATCCATGTTCTTTCATCTCAATGTTGATGTTGCAATGGCATGCATATTGAGAGATCATTATTTAAAGAAAATATGAGGTCTTCTGGTCTTCTGATCTTCTTCCAATATTGCCTTTAATGGCCCTGATTGGATGCTCTCTTTTAAATTGTTGGGACTCTCTGGGTCTATTGGAAAATTCTGGGCGTTTTGAACTATTGAATCAACTCTTTAACCCAGGTGATACCTTTTGTTACTTCAGTACTAAGAATCCATCCAAGGGAAAGAGGCTCCTGGAAAGTCGGGGATGCATTTTTAAGATCTCTCATGAAGCCAATAAAGGTGAGCCAAGACCTTACAGAGTATCATTGTGTGGCATAAGTGACATTCAAGACATGATTTTGTTTTTTTCTCCATGGTCTGAACACAGCAATCCTAAGAGTATGGTGGAATAAAAAAGGAAGCTAAAAAACTCTTCACTCGCATAGGAGTCCCTCTTCAGGAGCAAAAAAGAATCAGGAGTTTCATACAAGTTTGGATAGGAGTTTCCTGATTCTTTTTTGCTAGGAAGAGGGACTCCAATTCCTACACTTAGTTCATGAGATTACTCCACTGAAAACACTACGCAGTGCCGGTTGTGGTTTATTTGCACTGCAATCTATTTGGTTGTTGAATCAAGTTCTCTTCAGATTGCTTTGTGTGAAATCTCACCTAAATTACACCTGTGAAAACTTTCATGAGAGGTTCATGCTGGTGTCATGTATGTAAGTGTAAATAGACATGTAATCAACAAGGTTGTTATATGAGGTTGTTATCATTCTTCTCTTGCTGAAGAAATGCCTGCTGGGATCTCACAATCAGCTCAAGGTACTCCACCACCAAAGGTGGGGGGCAAATGAAGGGACATAGGACAAGTCTATAAAAACTCTTGTAGGCATAAAAAAAATTTGCTAACTCATAACATTTTCATACCTTAATACTTGCATGTGGATGTCCTTGTATTGTTGAACCACTTTGGAAGACCTCCGTTGCATATTGATGTCTTTGTTTTGTTGTAGATGTATTGGAAAACCTGGGTCCCTTGAGAAACCTCCACTACCTTGTAACCCCTCCCTTGTAACAGTTAGAACAGTTTGAAAGTCCAGATCCTGGAACTGAATTGGAGCTGAAATGCAAATATAACTCTCAGAAGAATCAAGAAATCCCCATACTCATGATCAAGAAAGCCAGAACAAGGTTACAACCTTGCCTTGAAGTTGAAGTAAGACTTCCAAATATTGACTTGCAGAACCAGGTAGAAGGAATTGGAGATGAAATGCAAAATTGGAAACAGTGTTTCGTTTTGCAGCACACCATCCTGGCTCCCAATTGTCTCATCTAAAACTTGCTGATTTGGCAGCAACAGAGTCTACAAGATTCCTTCCAGAATTCTCTGTGCTTGAAAATTCAAATCAATTGAAAGATGAATCTAACAATACAAAATCTCAAAAAAGAAATTCAACAATATGGAACCCACCCAGTGGCCACCAGGTGGGTCTCTGTGGACACAGAGCAGACAGCAACCATCTGGTGGCCACCAGCTTAGACCAAGGACATTTTATGTACCTGGAACCAGCTCAGCTCCTCCTCATTTCTCATTCCCAGAGGAACCAATGAGAAATGACTGGCACTTTTTAGTTGTGGGCGACATCATTTGTGAATCCTGAACCTCTCCTGATGTTCAAAACCCACTTCTCAGGGCGCTTCCTGACCTCACCTGGAGCTTTCAAATCTTTTCAGCCTCGGCCGCCTTCCTCCACTGATCTTCTTCAGTAATGTCACCCTTGTTGGCCACAAGAGGGGGACAAGTCTGCTTAGAATCCTAAGTTTCTTTGATCAAATGATGGAAATGAAGGTTAGGCCATCAAAAACTCATAGCCATGGATTTTGTAGATCCAAACATGTAGTTTCCATTGAAGAAACCAAGAAACAAAAAACTAGCCATACTGGCAAACAGGTGTGATAAGAAGACCCATGGGCAAAAATCAATTACATGGCATGGGCTGGAGAATACCTGTTACATGTCTCTTTAAAAACTTTATAGACTTCCTATGCAAAGAGAAGATGACAGTCCTAAAGATTCCACTACCACCAACTATGGAATTCAACACAGAATTTCTCTATACAGAGGAAGGATATAAACTTGAAAGGATCTGTTGTGCAAAGAATGCTTTGAAATCTCTGAAGAGCTCTTCAAAAGTTTGCAACTTTTGCCCCATGCCAATCAATTGGGGCTCCTCAGCTCCAGAAATCAGGCTACAAACCTACTGTACAGACGACATCAATCCAATCTTGTACATGAATAACCAGCATTGTAAAATGATAAAATCAGCAGCACCCTACCTGGACACCTTCCTCTCATATGCACTCCTTAAGCTAATGTACCCCACCACGCCAGTATCCACCCCTGGAGAGCCCACTATCTGTTAAAAACTTGCTATATGTTGATTCCAGCTCAGCATATGACTTTCGAATTTCCTCAAAGTCCTGTTGCTGTCTTGAAGCTTGCTCTTCCTCAGTTTCTATTTCCAGTGCTTCCTGCATTTGTGACGCTCTTTCAGTACCAACTAAAGAAGTGTACAGGTGCAACACTATGACATAATGGTGGACAGTAAGTTGAATTGCACCTTGATCTGCCATGTCCTAGCACAAAAGACTTGTCTCACTAGCACCAGCACAATGTCACAACAAGTTCCTGGCAAATCGAGAAGGAAGGTGGTGCACCTCAGTGGCAGAATTTCTGACATGTCCACCTTGACTCCACCAGTCTGTGACAGGCCTCACTTCATCCTGTAAGTGAATGTACCAACTCCCGTCAATCAGGACAAAAGACAAAGGGTGCTTCCCATCTGGATGAACAAGGTCAACTCAGACAATAACCTCAAATTACAAGAACAGATTCTAGAATAACAACACAAGACAGAAGACAAAGACAGCAGGACACAGAAATCAGTGATTCAGTTTGCTTGACTATCCTTTGTGCCCAGCAATCCTGGAGTGTAGCATTACCATCTCTGACATGTGAGCAATGGTGTTAGAGAGAGGGTTTATTTGTGCACAGGACTTACCACAGCCACAAATGCAGCAACTCCAACAAGATCTGGGCTGTCATCTCGGTCTCCATCCAGAATAGTTTGCCAGCGCTTCACTTTTGGGCGATGCCTTGCATGATAAGTTTCCATCTCTGCATACCTTCGTCCAACCTCTTCGTTGATGTGAACATGGATATAGTCAACCACGCACCTCACACAGAAGCCTAAAACTGGAGCTATTAACATCAAGGGCAATGCTAGTTTCACCTGGAATTTTCAAGTCACTCACTGCCATCAGTAAAAAGTCATAACACACTGTAACTGGCAACCAGCCCCACTCCCCCACTACCAAAACATGCAAATACTGCAGATAACCTCCAAAATATGATTGACAGAACAAAATTGGGAAAAGAAAGGATCTGCATTTCAGAGGAGTATAATCCTAACCACTATTTTAACACATCCAACCCGTTGCTTGCACATGGTCTCAACTCACACAACCTCTGCTGGTGAAGTTGCCTATGAAGGCGGACGTACCAAATTAGGAACTTGGAAAGCGTTGTAGCCAGATGCTGCTGGTGCCACAGAAGAAGTGCTCTTGTTCCTATATGATGCAAGTGCAGAGGTTCCTTGCTGTCGTCTACTGGAAGCAGTACTATTCATGAAGTCCTCAACTAAAGCTGTTCCCTGCACATGGGATTTCAGCAAGCCACAAGAATTGAGTAACCCTCTTGCTCCGCATCATACTAAAAGGCTGAGACTGGAGGTGCTAATCATTACTTCACCAGATAAGGGGGAAGCATGGCCAATACTAAACCACCCATATGCAATTGGATTATGAAACAATTTGAGTTAAAATGTGCTCAGATGCTGTAATTGGATATGTTCCAGACACCTTTAGTTATGCTCAAACTCACCTGACTTGGGATTTTGATGTCTTACAGTGGTTCTCACTATAGTTGGATAGGGTATTTTCCCTCTCCAGCACACCAGTCACTCATACTAATATCTTTCATAAGAATAGAGAAATCTCCGTTCTCACGATGAAAAAGAAACAGCAAGGCTAACACTTCCTCAGGAAGCCACAGAAAGAACCAAACAAGGGGAGACAAAAAACAACAGTAGTATGTATGATAGTGACTTAACTATCACAACTTCCCCACTGACTTCATCAGCTCCCTACAGTGGGTAAAGGCCGGTGACAAGCACTATCCTGCGAACTGAGTTTCTGCTGGAATTGCAGAAGCAATGGGAAGACTCAGCCATACTACTGGCTAGCAACAGACCCCACAACAAAGACTATACAAAGAAACAAAGAAAGACAGAAAGGGAAAAGAACAGGGAAGGACTAAGAACAAGTGGGCTTAAAGGAAGCTCCCCACTTACATGACCTGAAGCAAAATCATTCTGAAAATGCCAGAAGTGGAAATTCCAAACAGGAATTTTTCTTTAAGAACCAACCCTCTAGTTCTCTTAAGAACTTTAAAAGGGTAGCCTTTTGCCTTCAGAAAGACAATAAGACTGACCATCTGGAAGACAAAAAACTTCTTACAACTACAAAGTCTCAAGAATCTGTAAAATTGACTATTTATAACCCCCAGCTTCACAGTCATTGAGATATTGGAATGAACACGAGGCATTCTAATCATTTCAATACCTGCATACTCTGGTTGAGAGCGTTTGTCAAAAATGTCACAGGATAAACCTTGAGGACTCTGGCTCACAGTTAGATCCAAGAAATTACAAGAGAAGCCATTAGATGTACAATTCAACTTGCAAGAGGTTTTTGGGTATATGCCGCTACCAAAAGAGTCTTGATTAAGGTACATGAAGTTCTCAAAATCTGGAAAATTAGGAACAAAAAGATCATCCACAAACCTACGAACCAAGGACAAACTATGAAGCACAACAGGACATGTGTTACTCTTCAAGAGACGCTTA
>Ga0116229_10000258_pt1 | contig 63336 bp, 40 predicted proteins | sample S1TSphgellanicum_3_FD_87313 | JGI IMG/M metagenome (GOLD analysis project Ga0116229, IMG submission 87313) | Host-associated microbial communities from peat moss isolated from Minnesota, USA - S1T2_Fc - Sphagnum magellanicum MG | ecosystem: Host-associated > Plants > Peat moss > Unclassified...
AAAATTTATAGATCAACCAGTGTAATTTGGTAAACATTCGCGGGTAAATAATGTTATGACAAGGTGCTAAATGAAGAATTTTAAAGAATTTTAATGTGCAAAATGAAGAATGTCATAACTATGCAAATAGCATCATCTTGAGTGTTACAATGGACATTGTTTTTCTTACAACTTTTAGTGTCATTTCTTATTATTATTCCTACCTATGTAGAAGTAACAAAATGAGCCAACAAGTGACAAATTTCATTACAACTCCAAGTCAAGAAATGAATGAAAATTTCAAACTCCCCACAAAACATGACCTGCTACAATATGTAACATAGCACATGTGTTTACATGGCACCCATTTCTCATGCATCCCCAATAAGTTTGAAATCATAATCACAAAATCCATGTAAGTGCAAACAAAAAAGTTCCCAATTGTAACTTCATATTATTTATTGTTTGAAGTTTGACCATAGATAATCTTGTATATTTGTCCATATTTAAGAATAGTTGGAACCTCCAATGGTGGCTTGAAAGTCATGTCAAAAAGCCAACCAACCTCCCACCGATTGTAGTGTTGTTTTGACATCATAAATGGGAGTGTGCATCAAACAACCTTCCCATTCCATATTTTTAGCCATCATATTGCATTTGTTGGTTGATTTATTAAAACATAACATTTCTCACCAATTTTTTTTAAAGGATGGATAGGTTGTTGTTTATTGAAAACAAATCACATTTCCTCAAAAAACTTGACCTCGTATTGTGAGAAATTCATCCCTTCTTGCACATGCCAATTATACAAAACCATTGGTTTGTCAATTGCATACCTACACTTTGTACCCCCCACGCAACGATTCATGTTATTTGCATAAAACTAAAACCTATGAAGCTTGAGGGGTGCACTTGTGAATTGAAACAACAAACTTTAATAAGTAGGGGTAGGAACATCAATGGTGGTCGATTTGGTAATTATCCTTTTGGTACAATAATGCCTACTGGTTTTTGCAATGTTGAACAATAGATGTGTGAATTAGGGGGACATCATTTTATATGCGGCATTCCATCTCTGCATGGAACTTCAAAGATCTCAACACAATTAATGATATCCATAACCTCATATTAATTAATGTTATAGGAAGGCCACTCAATTTGGGCCATAGTGAATTAGCACCCGCTAGTGCACCATCCAATGGATGCCCATTATTATTTAGTTGCAAATATGAACCTCAATTGAATTAATATTTGGGGTGAAAGCACACTAAAGGTGAACCACTTTTGTTCAAAAAAGGTGATGTATAACAAGTATTATAGTACAAAATAAGCTAAAATTTTGATGGCATCCTTTGGTTATCTTAAACACAAGTGGATCCAAGCATGGTAAAGTATGCCAAAAAGGTAGTCCTAAAAATATTAATTTAAAAAACAGTCTCTTTTCAACATTAACATTTTTAAAAATATTAAAAACCTATTTAAATTTCATTTTGAAATCATAAAGCATTTCATTGAGTTTATTGTAAGTTGTACGTAAAGTTTGAAAAATTTATATATAAGAAAACTGGATGAAAAGTATGTTCTAAATTGGTTGGTTATTCAAATTTTCCAAAATACTTTTACATTAAAACTTTGATAGATTATGATTAGAATATGAAAAGTTGAAATTATATCCATACACACTAGGCCTTCATCAACTTGAAAATATAATTATTCTAATTGGTGTTTTACTTTCATGTACTTGTAATTTAATTTTGCAGAATTGCGAAATGTACTTTTTGTACTTGCATTTAAAAAAAAACTTAAATACATATTAAAACATGTGTTTCTTCAATATTATGCAATGAAGTCAAAAAACTTATAATTGTTGATCATTGATTTAAACAATATTCATGGATTCAATGCATTAAAGTATATTTTATGGATACTTTCCAAAAAAATAGCAAGTGTATTTCGTTGACATACTTTACCATGCTTATGCCCAAGTAAAAGATTTTAGAGTTTGCACAACAAAATTTTTGAACTCAAAGTTCATTTTGATTCAATAGTTAGATGAAGAGGATTGGATAAAATCAACGTACATAAAATATATAACTTATAGTTTTTCGATGGCAATAGGGATTCATGTTTATGATTCATGAAACATTACCAAATAAAAGAAAATCGAAAAAATAATACAATGTCCATTTATAAAATCTCTTCCTCTTTGATATGGTAATGGTTTTTCCTACAAATAATATATTATTATGCATTCATTGTTAAACAAATGTAAAAAAACACATTTTTTGAATGATTTCATCCAAAAACTTTAAATTTCTAAATTTTCCTAGATGTAATTGATGTATATCAATATCATACACCATAAAAAAATTTATCAAAGAATTCCATCCACAATTGCTTAGTTTTAAACTATATATTCAAAATTTCAAACTTTGTGACAAGTATTATTTTGTCACAAATATATTTTATACGTTCAAAAAATTTCAATGTTTATTGAATTTTTCAAAATAATTGATTAAATGAAGTCTAAAGATAATCAAATATACTTTTAAAAACAAAAATAATCCAAGATGTGATGTCCATACATTACCAAAAACTTAAATTGCAGAAAGATTTTATGTGTGACTACAATTTTGGGGGGTGCTTAGTGTGTTTTCACCCTTTGGTTTCATCTTGGTAACCAAATTTGTAAGGAATAGGTCTCATATATAGCTAGATAGGTAGGAAAATATGTAACTATTAGGTAAATAGATAGTTTATATGAAAGTAAAGGCTAATTTTTCTACCTACCTACTAATGACCCACAAGAAGAAGAAAAATCAAACTAACCATCATGGTTAGTTAAGGAATTGGAACACAATAGAAAATTGATTCTTTACCACTTACCATCCATCCTTCATGGTGCATTGGTGGGTGCTAATTCACTATGACCTTCAATTTGCACATGTGATTTTTTAATCTAAATGTTGACATTTGCAAAAATGTTTTTGACACAAACATGCTTATGTGAATCCCCTTATGATCTTGGAGGCAATTTAGGCTTCATGTATCTCTGAGATCTCTTCCATTTCCATGTGTGTGATTTTATTTGTGAAAGATGATCTTGATGCATATTAATTTCAAAATTATGTCTACAAGTTGTTTCGAGTCACCAAATTGGATTGTTTTATTTAGAAATTCATTCCTATCATGCCCTTGACTTCATGGACCACCCTTCTTGAAATAATATTACAATGTTGTTTGCTTGAAAGCTTGAACATAATCATCAAAAGTTATAGCATTGTAACGTATAAGCAAGCTCCCCATTTCCCCAATTTATGAAGCAATATGTTATGCATTGTTTTTGAGAGGTTGTAGATGGGCATGTTTTCAAGTTCAGTTCCAAAGTGAATTTCTACAAAAATAATATATGTATATTAATGTCATTTTCAAATGAATTTAAAAATATTGTAAACATGCCATTCATACAAGATTGGATGGAAAATGTGAAGGAAGGATTAAAATGTTATATGTATCATAAAGCCCCCACTATTTGACATGAAAGTGCAAAAACTTAGCCAATTTTTCAACTCTTAAAGCCTAATTGCATCTACAATTCCCGAGGAATATCAGCAACACCAAATAATTGTAAGATGAGCACCTACTTCTTCTAATGAGGTGGCATTCTTGTATTTATAACACAAGGCCTGGTGTTGTTTGCACATCTTTGGTTTGATTTACTACTTTGTGTGTTTGTTCATATATTGAATCTAGTGGAAATAACATGTTTGCTCCCTATCAACCATTAATTCACTTGGATCCCCACCACCATACATGATTCACATTACTTTCCAATTGATTTGAAAAACTATATTAGCCCCCAACTTCAAGTTCAAAATGTAAGAAAAAATCTGGGCAAAAAATGGTTAGGTGGTTCAAAAGTGGCATTTGAAAGGCCATGATTTAACACTAGTGATTTTTTTACGATTTTAAGAATTATCAAACCATGAATCCTATAAGTATCCCATGTGCTTTTAATCATATATATTAATAAGTCAACTTATGAATATCCTTAAACATGTGTTTGATAAAAAAATCCATGCAAAAGATTAAAATTTTGGATCTAAAATGGACTCTTGAAAATAAAAATTTATAACAATCACATCATTTAAAACTTTGAAAATTATATATATATATATATATATAAGGAAAGTTTCAATGCACTTCACTAATAAATTCTTCATTTGATGATGTTTTATTTTCTATGTTTTATTTTGGCACTACTTTGACATACTTTTTGAATCCACATTTTTAAAGATGATTTTTATTTAAGTTTATGACAACATGAATAATTAAAAAATTGACAATGTTAATTTTGATATAGCTTGAAATTTTACATTTGTATGTAATCCAATAAAATTACAAGTGTGATAGTCCACCCATCTTGAACACCTTTTTCACTACCATGGTCAACATTAAAATGAGGACAAGAGAATGGCCACCTACTTTAGGTGAAACAAAAGATTTCATCAAGGAGGTGTGTAATATTTCATTACTCAAATTAACATTTTTCCAATCTTCCAAACAATGATGTATTTTAATATTTGGTCCTTAGTTTCATTGTGGGTTTTTTGTTTATAGACTAGTGAGTTGGTTATAAACGTTACAAGAAAGGTGTGCATCATGTTGGAGGTGCAGTTGATTTGGTGTTGGCTAACCTTCCAAAAGGCCTACCTATTCTAGATCTTTCAATTCCATTAGATTCTACTCCATCATGGAATGAAAGGAATCCAAAATTCTTCAACATTTTGTTTTCATTATACAACTCATTTTTGGATGATGATGCAACTTTTTCCATATTTTATCTAGATGATCCAAATGTCCTTAAGGACATCATGGGATACCTTTCTAGTAACAACTTCAAAATTCATCAAAAATGGTGGGTGGTGAACATAGGATTCAAGATTTCTAAACCCAAATATCCTTTAAGATGGTTTTTTTTCATTGGTTCTTGTGTTGTGTTTGATTCTACTTACAATTCCCAATGCTACATGTTCATACTTTCCATTTTGGCATCAAGTTCAATAATCTTTTGTTGATTTCAACTTCTCCGGGTCAATTGAAAAGGTTTTGTCATTTTAATACTGACATTCACCTACATAATGATTTAATTGTTTTGTTCTTTGACATTATGATGAGTAGGGCCATGTTGCTTGTTTAGTCCTACTCCTTTTAAAAACATTTGCTTGCTTAGACAACCAAAAGATTTCAAGTTGAAATATGATGAATTGGCCTTTTTTAGGTTGGACATCACATGGATGATGTTTTGATGAACAATGTTGATAGGCATAATCAATGTCTTCAAAAGGATGGTGTTCCATGGTGTGGAGCAAAAGAGAAAGATTTTGTCCTCCTCTTTGCACTAATTCAAGCTTGTTGTGTTTATGGGAACACTATGGTGGATTTAACCATTGGTTTAGGCATGCTTCCAATTTGACTTGGTCAATTTTGCTCTAATTTTTGGTTGTACAAATTCCTAGTTCATTATTTACAAGGTTTTTTTTGGGGACATTTATTTGAACATGTCATAATGAGAATAAAAATGTTATTGTTTTGGAGGGAAACAAGGAAATGTTTGACAATCTTTTCAAGCTATTGGCCAATGAACATTTTGATGGGTTACTTGATGAAAAACATGATGATGAGGCTTAAATGTTTGTGGATGAAAAAGACATTGGCCTTGTATTAAAGCAAGGTCATAAAGATGTTTTTTGTAAGTAAATGCATTCTACATTTTTTGACCTTACCTTCCATGCAAAATTGGATTTACATGTGTGATCTTATTTTCATTTATTTGTTGTGCAGCAACATGACACCACCACTAAAAAGAATTCAACCATTTTATGCTCAAAGAGGCTATGTAGCAACCCTTATTGTCACACATGTTGTGTTGTCTTCACCTTCTTTTTCCTTCATTCTCCTTGGCATGATGGTGGTGTTGTGCAATATATAGACCATAGGGCATTGGATTTTGCCTCAAGTATTGAAGCAAATGGTTCAGGAAATTAGGCATGTCATTATTTACGGTCGCATGGACATGCAAAATGGATTGCCTTTAGTTTTTTTATCTTCAAATTTAAAAGATGTTTTTTGGACTTGCTTTCCTTGCCCAAAAAAAGGTTTGCCAATGGAATGTCATCACACAATTTAATTCATGTTGGATTTAATATTCATTGGTTTTTTTTTCCTTTGTTTCACTTGTCTTGACATGTAGTGTCATGACGTTCAATGTCATAAGGGTGTAAATCCATAGTAAACTCTATTGAACAAAAAGACTAAAACCAGTCAAAGGTAGAAACTAATCAACCAAAAAAAGATGCATGCACATATATATACAATGCACAAGAGGAGGCTGAGATGAAATTGTCATGTATATTAAATTGAAAAGAAGGAAAGAAAAACGTAGTGTATGTAAACGGTGGCCATGTAATAGCCGCTATGAACATTTAGAAATCCAATCTGACTATGGAAGAAACTTTCCATGACAAAGGAATTCTAGAAAAATTGACAAGAGAAGGGAAGAGCTTGGCCTTTTATACAACCATCAACAAAGCTGAAACCCTAAATAAACCATAACCCTAAAATACCTAATAATGTGTAGTACCCTAAAAACGTACATTAACCCTAAAGGCATGATTGGCATGCCTGTAACTGACCGTCATGTATGAGGCCATGCATACGGCCATGACACACTTAGATTAAGGCTCCAAATAAAAATCTTGGTTTACGTTAACCTTTCTTTGAGTGTTGAAAGGAAAATTTGAAATTAATGTGTATTTCGTGTGTATTTGAAATATGATCATGGTTAGAATAATGTGGATGAAAACTATGTTGCAACGCTTTTCTTTATTTGTCAAATATACTACCATATGAATGGTTATCGTATTAAACTACAAAGCACAATTACTAACACATTTTTCCACACATCGATTTGGATGCTTTGGATGGCTATATGATTCATGGAATTGCATTTGGAATGGACATTGAATTGATTTTTAAATTTCATTTTCACATATTAATAAAAAAATGTGTTGTTTTCCCCAACCATGTTATTCATACACTTTAGACCCATAGTTCGATCACAATTGTGAAACATTCTACCATTTTATTCCTTACCATACTAGTCCCTATAAAAAATTGGATGGTGATATACTTTTTTTTATTCATGTTATTGATGAAATAAACAAGTTACATGAAATCTTCAACAATTTATTTATATCCAATAATATGAAAAAATCAAAATTTTGGATTTCCATTGCTTGTAAATATAGGCTAACCATCTCTATTATGTGTGACATTATCCATATAATTAATAAAAATCATAATATTGGATTAAAGACCTTGTGAACAAGTTTTGAACAATGATATTATAATGAAATAAATATTCCATTTGGCTATTAATATTAAAAATTAGTGCATTATCATGTAATTACATTGAATTTTTTTTCATTAAATTTTTTTTTTCAACTACTCATTTTCAATTGTTTTAAAAAAAAACAATGATTCTCCCCATAAATAAATTGATTGTGGATACATATTTGGTTTCATAATATGGAAGGTGGGAAAAGTGGCATTAAAGAATGTTCTTGTCTTTTGTTTTCCCTTTTTTTTTGTCATGTATGGTTCCTTGCTATAATTTACCATTGTTTATCCCAAATGCCAAAATTAACATAACAACACATCTTGGGTTTTGTGACCAATTTAAAAATTGATTATTGTTTTTTTCGATCATGTTTATAATTTACTTGGTCACAAAAATTACCAAGTAATTGCAAAGGATGTCAAGATGCCATGTGGCATCATGGTTTTGTAACTATAATCAATATGACAACTTGTTCAATTTTTGGGTCAATATAATATTATTTTTAAATTTATATTAATATATCTAAATGATTTAAAATTAAGAATTCAAAAAACCATTAACTTTTACAATTAATAGTAATTAATAACAATTCAATTTATAATGATGATGATGTGGCATGCCATGTGTCAACAAGGTGTTATAACTAGTGGTCAACTTCATGACTCATGACACTAATTTCAATAAAATTATATTTATTGATTGGTCAAAAGTGTTTAATGCCAAAACATGTCTTTTATAACTTGTCCTATACAACTATAATGTTCAACACGATTAAGGAAATGATTAAAAATGTTTAGACATTAGTAGTTAATTTAATGACTCATGACATTAATATCAATAAAATTACATTTATTGATTGGTCAAAAACATTCATATGTAAAAACATGTATTTCATGTCTTGTCCTATGCAACTACAATGTCCAACATGATTAAAGAAATGACTAAAAATGTCTTAACAAGTAAAAGTTAACCTTATGATTCATGCAGCTAATAAAAATGACTAAAAAAATAATTACAATCACATAAGACTAATCATTTTATTAGCCAAATTTAATTTAAATAACCTAGTTTACTTTATAATTTATCAATATTTAGTCATATTTAGCCATGTATTGTTTCAATAGTGAGCTTTTTTTAATTAAAAAAAATTTAGCCAAATATAACCTAAATATTTGAATTTAGCTTAATTTCTCATTATTTAACCATGTTTAGTCAAAGTAATTATGTTTAATTTCATTTATATTATTTAAACCATGTTTAATTTAAATAATTGTGTTTTAAATGGTTTAGCCATATTTAGCCATGTTTAGCTTAAATAGTTGTGTTTGGTTTAATTTCTATATTAATTTAACCATGTTTTGCCTAGGTGATTTATTTTAACCAAAATTATTTAAAGTATTTGTGTTTAGCCATGTTTATACTAACTTAGTTTATGTCTAACTTAGATTAACTTAGTTTAGTTTGGGTCTATTTTAAATTAGCCTAGGTCTAGCCTAGCTTAATTTAAGTTTAACCTAAGTAAGTCTACCTTAATTTAATTTAAGTTTAACTTAAAGCTAAAGTATTCTTAACTAGGTTAGACTAGGTTAATTTACTTTTAACATAGGGAGGCCTAAGTTAACCTTAGCTAGATTGGTAGTAGTAGGTAGGTTAACTTATGTCAACCTAGGGTGGTCTAATTTAATTCAAGGCTAATGTTTTAAATTTTTATCATGTTACGTTTTATAAACTTAGTGCAAAAAAATGTGGCAATCCAATGGATGAAGACTTGAACCTCAAAGTGGAGGTGAGGGGTTCAAGTCCTTGTTCTTGTTACTTATGATACCTAGGCCATTTAACCTAAGTTAGTTAATTTAATCTAAGCTACCTAGGTTAGGAGGTTGAGGTTTATTTTCAACCTAAGCCACTTAGCCTAAGTTAGGTAGCCTAGGTTAATTACTTGGGCTACCTAGGCTAGGCTAGGTTTATTTTTGCTCATGTGTGATGATTCATAATTAAACATGTGTTTATAAATATTTTTGCACATGTCATCCATTTATCAAAGTGTCTTTTGTCTCTTAGTTGAATAAAACATTTAGGTTGACATGGCATGCATTTTACACATCAAACCAAAGTTAATGATGTCATGGAATTTCAATATTGTAAAAAAAATCCTAGTTGATAAGATGATTGGGCTTTGCAACTATATGTCATTTGTGACTCAATGGGTGAAAGAACATGGGTAAATAACAACTCAATAGTCATTAGTTGTGAATGTCTATTCTAATTAATACAGTAAAAAAAGCAAGTTGCAAAACCCAAAACGTGTTTTTGTGTAAAGTGTGCCTTCTCATGTCCATGTATAACATGTATATGGAAGGGTGAAAATAATGGTCATTTGCCTTGATTCATCCATGCATGTGGGTCATGAATATAAATAAGGTAATTAGGTTTGGATTTTGGCATAAAAACATTCAATTTTTTCCATCCATAAGCTTTGTGGGCTAATAACATCATCCACGACACTGCATAACATTCATCCATGTGCATAAACATTCATCCTTTGACATATTTATCCATGTAGATGGATTGTTTTCACTTTAGGCTCTAGGTTCATGCGCAACCCATCCTCACCCCTTAATATGTTTGAAATTGCTTTAATAACTTTGCATGCACTTCTTCTAACATTACATCAAGGTTTACAAACTCTTGCCAAACAAATTGATCATAGATACTCACTTTGGCCTAATTCTTTATGGCAGTTCTTCCTTAATCAAATGGTGATGTGTAGTACTTTGAAAGGAGAAAATTTCTACAACTTGATTTTCAAAGCTTGCGATTCCTTCTACAATTCCCACTCCTTTACCATCATCACTTTCTAATCATTGTTATAAGTTTATTGAGCTTGTTTTAGTGCTTCATGTAGTGCACTAAGTTATTTTTATTGATTTTGCAAAGTATCCTCAAATCTTTTGAGCTCTTAATACAAAGAATTTTAATTTCTTTTCCTTGAATTTTTTATTTATTGGTTCATTTACATAATTTCAATGTCCGCAAGTTGGCAACAACTTCTTGGTGACACTTTTGACTTTCTTCTCTTCCATTTCTACTAAAACCTCTACATCATCAACAATTTTCTTTGGGTTCTTCACAACACTTTTCCTTTTCAACACTTTTGTTGGTGTAATTCCATGATCTTCTTCTTTGTTGACTTTAATATTGTTTCAATCTTTTGATGGGCAATTTGGCTTTATGTTAAATCTATTACAATTAATTGTGAACATTTAATGTTTTTAGGCTAGTTATGGTTGTTGTTACTTCCTATTGCCCTTTCTCCAGTGACTTCACTTATGCCACTAGCTTTGATGTGTTGTTCTCCTAATCTTTAATATGTCTTTCAAATTCAACCTTTTTATTTCAATTTGCCACTTTGTCTTGGACTTCTTCTAATTGTTTAACATTAAAACTTTCATTCTTGTTTTTCAACTTTTCAATTTCTTCATCTCATTCACGTTCCTTTCAAATATTTCGTGATGTTTCCTTGAAATGCCCAAATGACTTATTTTAGTTTGTTGTTGTCTTTGCCATTGTGACCTTCCTTTTTTGTAGTAAAAACAAGTTTTTGGTTGGTCAACAATCGTTGATTTGGGTTGAAGTCAATATGGTTTCTTCCTTTTGTTGAATTACCAATGTTATTTCCATTGTTTGATTTCCCATTGCAATCACCTAACTATTCACTTCTTGGATTGTGTGAATTTGTTATAGATCTTTGATTTGCATAGGTGGTGTGTTACCAACCACGTTGGTTTTTAGTGACTTTGAGTCAATGACTTGCCCTTATGCATTTTGTATTTTGTTAATGAGAATTTCCTTAAGCTACACATCTAATGTTGAACATCAGTATGTTCTACCATTGCATCATCCAATGCCACTACCTCAACATTCCAAATATGTACAACTTGATTTTCAAATTTTTTTGTCCAAACCATTATAATGTTCAACATAATTTATGAGTTTAAAACAATTTTTCTTTTTTGGTTTTATTTACACTACACCAAAACATGGTTTTCATGATTAAGACAACTTGCAACTACTATCCAAGTATAGTCATGTAATCATATTTGGACTTTAGTTGTTGTCATTATTTTGACTACAACCATTATTAGGACTACATGACTATAAATATGACTATATGACTATAAATTATGACTACACAATTAATAATCATGTTGAATATGGTTGACATTATTTGACCAACTATAAAAAATTTAAAGAAAAATGAAAATGTAACTAAATTTAATACAAATTCAGCCTAGTTTATCCAGGTATAACCTAGTATAGCCAAATTTAACTTAAATAACCTACTTTTGCCAAAATTGGCATAATATAACGAACTTTATTTGAAATAACATACTTTAATCAAGTTTAGTCTAATATAGCCAAGTACCACCAAATACAATTTAATTTAGCCAAGGTTAACCTAAATAAACTATTCTTGCTAAGTTTAACCTAATATAACCAAATTTACCATAAATAATTTACTTTAGCCAAATTTAACATAGTTTAGCCAAGTGTAATTTAATACAACCAAATATAATATAATATAGCCAAATATAACCAAGTTTAATCTAAATAATTTAATTTTGCCAAATTTAGTTTAATATAGCATAATTAAATGATATATAGTTTAATTTAGCCAAAATTAATCTAATATTTCCAAATATAACCAATTATAATTTAATTTAACCAAGTTTAACCTAGATACCTGACTTTTACAAGATTTAACTTGATTTAATTAAGTATAACCTATTATAAACCTAGTTTAACCTAAATAACTTACTTTTGTCAAGTTTAGCCTAATATAGTCTAATTTAACCAAGTATAATTTAATATAACTAAATTTAGCATGATATAACCAAGTATAACTTAATTTAGCCAATTTTAACCTACATATCCTACTTTCACCAAATTTAACTTAATATAACTTAGTTTAACCAAGTATAATTTAATATAACCAAATTTAGCTTAATATAGTTAAATATAATCAAATATAATCAAGTATAGCTGAGTTTAGCCAACTTTAACCTAAATAACCTACTTTATCCAAATTTAGCCAAATATAATTCAATATAACCAAGTATAGCCTAGTTTAACCAAGTTTAACCTAAATAACCTACTTTTGCCAAGTTTAGCTTAATATAATATAATTTAACCAAACATAATTTGGTATAGTCAAATTTAACCTAAATACACTAATTTTGCCAAATTTAACCTAATTTAACTTAGTTTAGCCAAATATAGTTTAATATAACCAAGTTAAATTTAAATAACCTACTTTTGTCAAAATTAGCCTAGTATAGTTTAATTTAGCTAAGTACAACTTAATATAACCAAGTTTAACATAAAATAACCAAGTTTAACCTAAATAACCTACTTTTGCCAAGTTTAGCTTAGTATAACTTAATTTAGCCAAGTATAGTTCAGTATAGCCAAGTTTAGCATAATATAACCAAGTATGGCTTAGTTTAGCCAAACATAACTAAGTTTAACATTAATAACCTATTTTTGTCGAATTTAACTTAGTATAATATAGTTTAGCCAAATATAGTTTAATAGAGCTTAATATAGTCAAGTATAGCCAAGTTTAATTGAAATAATTTACTTTTGTCAAATTTAGCCTAATATAGTTTAGTTTAGCCAAGTATAATTTAGTATAGCCAAGTTTAATGTAATATAGCCAAGTTTAGTCTAATATAACTTAGTTTAACTTAAGTAGCCCCAAGGTAGACTAGGTTGCCTAGGTTTAGCCTAGGAAGACCTAGATTTGTTTTAAATAGCCCATGGAGGCCTAGGCTAGATTGTTGGGTGGCAAGGTTAGCCTAGGTCAACTTAGGTTAGCTTAAGGAGGCATAAGCTAATGTAGGCTAGAAAAACTTATTTTTTATATCTTTGTGATACCTTCACTTGTTACATAAAAAATGTGGTGGTGCAATGGCAATGGATTTTGCCCCTCAAAGTGGAGGTGAGGGGTTGAAGTCCTCTTACCTCCATCCTATGTGCTTCCTAGGTTCCTAGCGGAGTATTAATGGAGTAGCCTTCCTAAGAGGATGGTTAGGTGGTTGGCATATAGCCTAGGTTGTTTTTAAACCTAGGCTAGGTCACCTAGCCTAGCATGTAGGCTAGGGTGCCTAACATAGCACTTTTAGCCTAGTAGGTGGCCTAGGCTAAGTCCCAAGTGTCATTATTTGATTAAAAGTTGATTGCCATGTGGCATCATATGATTGGGTAGAAAAAAAATTTCATTATTTTGGATTGCCACGTGTCCATTCATAAATGGTTAATAAAAATTTGAATTTATTTTAAGCTACCACGTGGTGGCAAACTAGTAATCAGAATAAATTATATTTATATTTTAAAATTAAAATTTGATCATTGAGGATGTCTTGCAATCATGGAGGACATAATCACAAATGGCATTTACAACTACGCCATTTTTGGGGACTAGTGGTAAATACCATGGGGCCATATGGATTAGTAGTCATGTAGTCATGGCCATATACTTGGTTTAGGACTATAGTGCTAGTTGCTTATGTAATCATATTTTCCATGTTTTGGCATAATGTTATATCACCCTCTTGAAATGAAGATATTGTTAACTCAATAATTGATATTGATGTGGCCCTGTATTGGCATTGTATTTACATCTATGACAATTCGTTCCATCATAGTACAAGCTTATTTTTTGGTCACTATTAGTAGTCCCTCCTTTCCAACCCATTTCTCCAAATAATAGTGACCAATGATTGTAAGCGTTGACCCAACTAGAGTCTTTTCAAGTCTTTTCACTTTGTGTTGCACAATTATAATTTCATTTTGCAATTTCTATGAAAACCAAGTAATCTAGTTGACTAATTATTTCTTTCATGCCTACATTACTACAATAATAGCTTTCAAAACATACTTATTGCCTTGTCAAAATGTCATAATCTTTGTTAACATTTCCAATCTTGTCACCTTTTACTAGGTCAAGTCACAATCAAATGAACCAACAATGACAAAGGACCCAAGGGCTATGAGTTTTTTTATGGTCATTTGATTTTTCCAAAGAAAGGAACTTTTGAATGAACCATTTTGCAACATGTTACTAAAAATGCTTATAAGTGCCCCAATACATCACATGTTTTGTGTTAACCTTTGTTGATTACCCATGAATATTTTTTAAAGTGTGCATATTTTGCTAGATTATGTGTTTCATCTGGAAAATTGATCATAATTTCAAATCATACCAAAATATGTTAATGGCATAGGCTTTAATTTTTTGTATCATAATTTAAAATTTTGTTCTATATGTCAAGTATAATGCACCTACTTGTTCAATTGTGATTGCACCCTGCTAACCATCCATTTTGGCAATTAAGTATGGATTCAACAAGGTACATAATGATCTTTCTTAGTTCTAGTGAATTAACTTCCCATTGCCACTTATAATTGGTCCCATGCAAGGAAGATTAAAAATTCAAGCAACTCCATCCATTCCCAAATCCATTTGTTGACCTTGCAACTTTGTGATTTCATCAACATGAAGAAAACTATAGATCGAATCCTTCACCATTGGCTCATCAACTTGATTCAAGTCAAACTTCCTCATGTGTGCCAATCTTGCCTTTTTTGCACATTCTACACCCTTATTTTCTATTGCCCAAATGATCCCATGTGTGCATCTTGTAAAATTAATATTTTCCCAAGTATTTTTAGAATCATTGGTTTTTAAAACTCCTCCATTTGCCATTGTTTTGGAACATTAACCGTGTTGACACTTTTTAAGATTAGCTTCATCTTGTTGATTATTTCAAGGATAATTTGTTCCTTGTAAATGTTGAACCAATTCCAAAAAACTATAATCTACTATCAATTTAGAGGTTTTTGAAGTTCTTTGTACAACCTTACAAACAAGATATTTTCGATCTCTAAATGTCATTGTTTCAATGTTGTGAAAGGAACAAACCTATTTTCTTGCTTCACATTTTGGTACTTCCACACCTTTAGTAAAACTTGTGACATTTTCTACTTCTTTTTGTAGTTGCTATACTAGTTTGGTAGCACCTTAAAGTCTTTCCACTAATTCCTCCTACTTCCACATATTTCAAAGGATATAATGAACCTACTTTTTTACCTTCTTGCTATAATTGAATCTTCTCAACTTTCTATTATATTTGCTAGAGTTTATTGACTTTATCTAATTAAATATCGGTTAGTCCTCCTCTATCCATTCTATATCATTATTAATTTCCCCTCTTGCGATTAGTTCAAAGCAATATTGAGTTGTTCTAGGGCAATTTCTTTTGTTTGGCATTGTTTCCATGGCCTATTCCATTAAAAGGAAAATGAGGATTTACAATTGTCTCTTGAAACATTTTTAGTTCTAGTTAATATTTATGACTAAAAATCAATGTAATAACAAACAACAAGTCATAACTAACTACCAGTTGCATGCAACAAATGAATCATTTTGTTATAAAATGCATACATATTTAGAATGTATGTGTAGTTGCAACTATTTTGGTGACCAATAATTCGTTGCCATGTGGTTTAAACATAACCAATCCAAAATTGACAAATGGAAACATTATAAATTCATAAATAAAAAAAATTCCAACTATTTGATCAAACAATATAAAATTACAACATGTGGCACAACTATAACCAATCCAAATGTGACGTGGCCACCTAGGCTAACCATACAATTATGTCGTATAAAATTTAAGTTAAGCCACATAGCCACTTAAACTACCTATGGGTTAGGGCCATGTGGTCATGTAAGGCTAGGTCACATGGCCACCTAGCACAACAACACATTATGAGTTTTTTGATGAGTCAAAGAAATAACTATTGTCCTTTTTCACTATAATTGTAACTATTTAGTCACAAAAATCACTATGTATATCGTTGCAAAGGCCATTGAAATGTCATGTGATGTCATGGTTATGTGACTATAGTTAGTGTGATAACTAGTGGGTTTTTTTGGCTAGATTTATTATTATTATTGAAATTGTAATAATATGTTTTAATTAAATTAAAATAAATAAATTAAAAATACCTTGACTTTTGCAACTAGAATAACGATTTCTAGTTTCACAACATGATGATGTGGCATTCCAACAATGCTAAAACATGTATTTTACGACTTGTCTTATTTGATTACAATGGGAGAAACAACTAAAAAATGGCATATAAGAGACTTTTTAAATGACTATAAAATTGATTATAGTTGAATAGGACTAGTCCTATTTGTCAACATCATGATTCATGTCATCGATTTGATGATTAATTTCATTTATTAGATAGTTGAAAATATTGTTGCTCTTTGTGATTAATAATGACTCGGTCTTTCATATGATGATGACATGGCATGTCATTTGGCAACAAGGTGTCACAAATTTTCATGGTAATCCATGATTTTTTGTGACACCATAAGATTTTGTGTCTTGAATTTGTGGCACTAATATTTGTCATGGCATGCCATAATTTTTTGTGTGTCATGAGGTTTATGAAATCACAAATTCACATGCATGTGTATGTGTACTAAAAAAATTATTATTAACTTGTAATTATGACTACAATATTAATAGTCATTTTGAAAAAGGTGACACATAACTCCTTTACTTTTTAACTACTTAACACACTAACTTAGGTAAACATACCTATTATTTAACCTATGTATGTAGGCTATTTAGTAAAAACCTTACCTTGTAAGTTACTTAAAAAGACATAACAAATTTATTACATTTAATATGTTTAAATATACCTAAAATAGGTTACCCTACTAGTAGGTTAACCTAGGTAGGCTTGCCTAGATTCTTAGTTTTAAGTTTTTTGCCAAGTCAACTTGGGTAGCCTCATTACAAAATATTTTATCAAGTTTGTAACCACCACAAATTTGTGTGACTAGATGTGACTATGATGCAATTAGATGCGACTAGATGTGACATAATTATCTTAGATTTATTTTTTTTTGACCTAAGAGTGCCTATGTTAACCTTGGCTAGGTTGGTAGGTAGTAGGTAGGTTGATCTAAATCAACTTAGGGTGGTGAAGGTTAATTCAACGTTAAATTTTTGAACTTTATTACTTTGTGTTAAATATAATTAGTATAATAAAATGTGGTAGTACAATGCATGAAGACTTAAACCCCAAAGTGAAGGCGAGGGGTTTGAGTGTTCACTCTTGCAACCTATGATACCTAGCCTAGGGTTAAACCTAATTGGCCTAGGCTACTTATAGGAGTAGCCTAGGGTTAAAGTGGGTAACCTAAGTGGCATAGTACCTAGCTTAGGCTAGGAAACCCTAGGTTAGTTAGGTGGGTTAGGTCTTAAAACACTATTAAAAAACTAAGTGCCATCACTATTACAAAATGTGAGTGTAATCCACTAGTCCCCATTTAGTGGACTTGTGAATTCATTGCATCCCCACTAGGTTTCATTCATTGGGATTGATGAATTCATTCAAAATTTAATGAAAGCATTTGGTGTACATGGACACCTTTTTTTTATAGTGCATTTGGGAAGAGTCAATAAAAAAACTTTTAATGTTTATAGCTCACCAAATGTTTAAACTTTTAGTGTATTAATTTGTAATGTTTATGGTGCACCAAACCAATTTAGTTATATAATTTACAAACTTAAAACTTAGGAGAAAGATTATGGGATAAATTTTTAGTTGCAACCTTGTTGCAACCACTACCTATTACAAGTTTAGCCTACCTAATTTCATATTACCTATAAGTACTACTAAGTATTAGAGGTACCTAATACCTATTTATAATAGGTACTAGTGGATACTTAATACTTATTTATAGTAGGTACTAGTGGATACTTACCATATATTAAGTACTTTTTACTAGGTATAAGGTACGACATGTAGTTAAATATTAACCTTAGTACCTACTAGGTAATAGGTACCTATTTAATAGGTTTTAAGTCCTACCTTGGGTACTTATTAGGTCAACTTAATTTTACTCTAAGTACCTACTAGGTCTATTAAATACTTATTACATGTTTACTAATTAGTTTAAGTACCTATTAGATAGTTATTAGATATTACAAGTAGGACAAAAACACATCTTGGGTTTTGCGATTGGGCTTTGCGACTACATTTTAATCAGGAAGGACATATGCAACTATTCATTAATGAATTATTGAACCCATATCATTTAACCCATTTAATCACAAGGCCCAATCATTTTATTAATTAAGATTTTTAAAAATTTTGGCTTAATATTGAAATTCCATGTCATCGATGACCTTGGTATGACATGTAAAGTGCAAAACATCTCAACTTAGTCATTTTATTTGATTAAATGTTACAAAAGATGCCTTGATGCATGGATGACATGTGTTAAAAATATATAAACACATTATGAATCATTGCACATAACCAAAAGTCAATTTAGCCTAACTCACCAAGTCAACCCAACTTAACTTAGCTAAGCTAGCTATCTATGTTAAGCAATTTAGGCTATGGTGGCCTTGATTAAAAACAAATGTTGGACTCTTAAGCCAAGAAGCCTAACCTAGGCTACTTAACCTAAGCCAAGTGGCCTAGGTATCATAGGTTGCAAAACAAAGGATTGAACCCTTCACCTTCACTTTGGGGTTCAAGTCTTCATCCATTGCACTACCACATTTTTTATATCTATGATATTTAACACAAAGTTATAAAGTTAAAAAATTTTAGCTTTGAATTAACCTTGACCACCCTAGCTTGACTTAGGTCTACCTACCTACTACCTAAAACCTAGCCTATACCTATACCTCCCATAGGTTGATTTAAAATGAACTAGTTTTTCAACTTATACTACTTACTAACTTAGTTTAAGTTAACCAAGACATTCTTAAGCTTAAAAAAGCCTTAAGATAATTATGCCACATTTAGTTGCATCATAGTTGCATTTAATCGCATCTAGTCACATCTAGTCACACAAACTTGAGGTGGTTACAAACTTGATAAAATATCTTATAATGAGCCACCTAAGTTGACTTGGCAAAAATCTTAAAGCTAGGAACTTAGGCAAGCCTACCTAGGTTAACATATTAGTAAGGTAATATATTTTAGGTATATTTAAATATACTAAATGTAATAATTTTATTATGTCTAATTAAGTAACTTACAAAGTAGCTTATATTACAAAATTGGTTTTTACTAAATAGCCTACATACATAGGTTAATTTAATAGGTATGTTAACCTAAGCTAGTGCGTTTAGTAGTTAAAAAGTCAAAGAGTTATGTGTCACCTTTTTCAAAACAATTATAAATATTATAATCATAATTACAATTAACAATAAATTGTTTAGTACACATACACATGCATGTGAATTCATGACTTCAAAAACCTTATGACACAAAAAAATGGCATTCCATGACAAATATTGGTGGCATAAATTCAAGACACACAAAAACTTATGATGTCACAAAAAATCATGGATTGCCATGAAAATTTGTGACACCTTATTGCTAAATGGCATGTCATATCATCATCACATGGAAAATTGGATCGTTATTAATCACAAAGGACAATAATATTTTCAACTAGTTAATAAATGAGATTAATTCATCAAATCAATGACATGAATCATGATGTGAAATTAATGTCACAAGTCATGAAGTGTTGCAACTACTAGTCAACCTCGTTGCCATGTGGCATGTCATGTTAACATCACATGACCATAAGTTGTTATTATTCACCAAAAGTTACAAGAATGAATGGAATTTTGTTATTATTTAATTTTGGATGATTAGAATACAGTAAAAAATACATTTTGGTAATATGATATTTGTGTAAAAACCATCAAGTCATGATATTGACCATAATCGCAAAATGATAATGCTATGTGGCACCACAATGTCTTTTACAACTACGCAATCATTAACATGAACTTGTACATAGTTACATTTGTAATAAAAAAATGACAATAATCGTTTTATTGATCAAATGTAAAACCCAAGATGTGTTGTTGTGTAATGTACATACCTACTAGGTACTACATACAAGTGGGTAGGTAAAATACCCTAGTCTAGTTATCTACTTCTGTACTATGGCCTAACTTAGCTAGTTACCTATTACTTAGCCCAGGTACCTACTCCATACTTAATTACCAAGTATTAGGTATTATGTACTCACTACATAGGTAGGTTATGTAGGTAGGTGGTAGACATAGTAGTTAACCTAAGGTGACTATTTTGGTTGCATGTTTGACTAATTGTATATACAAAGTTGCAAAAATACCATGAGAAATTGCAAGTGGAAGGATGAAACAAGTTATGATTACAACCTAGTTGCAAAAATGACCATTCATAATTGCAAAAAAACCATGAGAAATTGCAAGTGGAAGGATGAAACAAGTTATAATTACAGCCTAGTTGCAAAAATGACCATTCATAATTGCAAGAGGCTTTTACTTACACCTCGTCACAAATGAAGTGGTTACAAATGACAATATTTCTAGTAATGTTCCTTGGTTTAATTGTCGGTTTGATGTGCAAATCAGGCTGATTGTTTTGAATTTCTCTGCCCTATAAGCATGTTATATATATCAGCCGTCGACCGTTCTCATGAGACTTAATCCTTTCACTTTTTCTTTTGTTTCACAGCTCTGATCTTCCGCTCTATAAGACAAGTACGCGACGTCTTATAGCAGCAAAATTCAATCTAGGATAGCAGGCAAATATGAATCTGTTCCAGACTCCCGATGATTCAATATTCCTAAAAGATCCTGCAAAGTGTCGCTTCGGTTGATCGATATCTAACTGCATGCTTTTTATTTGGTTTCTTGATCATGTTAAAGTAGAATCCCAGCTGCAGCTTCTTTCATACAGAGCCGAAACAGAGTTTTCAAACTCTTGCAAAGTCCATGGGACGAGATAGCACTATGTCAATCTACAACCGTAGTGGTACTGATCTGATCGGCCCTTACACCCATGGGGATGGTGGACCTTCGCCTGCTCCTCGGCCTCCAGCTACACGGGGCATGACCATAATCATGCATTCTGCAGGAAGAGTTCCCAAGAAAGTGGGAGACGAGGATGGCAAGGGGGATGGAGATGGAGGTGGCAGCAACTGGACTAAGCGCTGTAGTGAGGATGGCGATGGAGGTGGGAGCAAGTGGACGAAGCACTGTAATGGGGATGGAGATGGAGGTGGCAGCAAGTGGGGTAAGCGCTGTAATGGGGATGGCGATGGAGGTGGGAGCAAGTGGACGAAGCTCTGTAATGGGGATTGCGATGGAGGTGGCAGCAAGTGGACTATTTAAGCGGCCCGGGAAATTTCACCCCGGGAATTCTTTTACAAAGTAATTTATTGCTGACCCAGGATAACCATGAGATCCATTGAACACAAGAAAATATTATTTCTGGGATTCAGCCTAGCTTAATTAGCTTTAATAGAATGGTTGAATTAAAGCTAATTAAGCTAATTTAATTCAACCATTTGATTTTCTAGTCAAGTCTTCAACAACTATTGTCATAATAACAATTAGTGTGTTATTGTAAATAACCCTTTAACTTGTTGATATTAGTTTTTTCCATGTCATGATTATTTATGGTAAACAATTCCACAATATTTTTATTTAACATTTTTTGTAATTTAAATGATCCCTTCCATGGTAGTCTAAATTTACCACCTTAATTTTTGTGGCTTTGGGCATCCATAACACCTATTCAACTTCTTGAAAACTTTTCATTTCATATTTATCATCCCATTGATCTTTATGTAATAGTTGGATATGGTTTGTATTTTCTTTGGCTTACCATTCATCTTCATCCAATTTAATTAAGTCTTCCATCCTTGCTCAAATTGTTTTATTAATATCATCTATAGGAACATTTTGAATTCTTTGAATATAACTATATAACTTTATATGTTGTTATACCCATAAGGTGGTTAACAACATCACATCCCAATTTGTTTGATTTGCATAAACCATTTTGTTTGCCCAATATTTTACCCAAAGTTTTATTAGTTGATTCACCTTGCCCATTACCTTGTGGGTAATAAATAGTTGATTTGTGATGTGTAATAATAAATTATTGAACAAAAAATTCAATAGTTTGATTTATGAAATGATTCCCATGATCACTTGCAAGATGGGCAAGGCATCTAATTGCTTTAAAATCAAATTCTTATAATAAAATTAACCATATAGTCGTTGTTTAACGATTATCCATCCACCATAAGTTCAATTTTATGTTCACATATTTTTCTTGGAATAAATTTTAATTACTTATAATTCCATGCAAACACATATTTATACTTCATTAATAATTCCATAGCTTGTATTTGAAATGTGGCAAGTAATATTGCACCAATCAATACATCTTTAGGTTCTTCACTTCCCAAATTCAACTTCATCAATTGCTCTTCAACTATTACAATCCAACCAACAATCTCTTTTGTATTTGAATGTAATGTCAATAACCTCATAAAATATGAAGGCTCTTCCGAGTTTATCTTCATCAAAATACATTTGATAATCATTTTTTTGTTCTAATTATAACATGCCAAATTCAATTTCCCTTAAAAAAATATAATTCTCATGGTGGTACTTCTCCTACATGCCATAATTATTACATTCAATACAACAAAAGGTGTCCTTGTACACTACGTGATTTCATTAGGTTTTGAGTGCATTCACTAGTCTTAGTAAATGGGCACTAGTTGGAAAGTAGTGAATTCATTGGTTTAGTGAACAAAGATTAGTGAATTGCACCCACATTTTGTAATAGTGATTGCATAATACAATTATTTTTCTTTTTGTGTTGATAATCCTTTATCCTAGTCAAATTCATTGTCCAAATTCTTAGGTCATAGAAATAATTTTATATTAATAGGTTTGATAGTGTTAAACATGAATGTTCTTTTTTAAAAAATAATTGTAATAATATTGTCACCCCAATTATGATGAGTTTGAAACTTGTTTCAACAATGATCTTCACAAAGTCATGGAACATGCTTCCATTCCATTTTCCATATTCAACACAATAATTGAAATTTTGTACATACAAATTGCTAAATCAAATTTCAAATCATAAATCAAACCAATTGGGTGCGCCTTCCATTGATCCATTTTGATTACAAAAGGAGCTAGTTGAGGATGCCTAGTTTTTTCTTTAAACTTACAAGATATTGTTCCCATTAAATCCTTAATCTAGTATCACATCTCTCATTCCAAACTTTCCAACTCAAACTTGAACTATCAACATAGCTTCATCAAAATCCTCAATTTTTATTCAAATGACTTTGTAGACATCCACCACTGGTGTTCTTTGCATTTTAATAATGTATTCCCTATTATCTCTTTCACTATGGACAAATCTTAAAAAATTGTCCCAACTTCACTTCCATCTTTAAGTTCATCATGAACTTAGGTATTTCTTCAACATTTTTTGTTGAACAACTAACTTGAACTATACTTCCCATTTGTATTTGTGTGTGTGTTTTTTTTTGCCATACATCATACCTTGACATATCATTTTTTCTTAGTCATTTGACCTTCTTTCATAACCAAGCTAATTTACCAACATTTGTTGGTTTATTAGTATCACTTGATTTACCAACTACCACCCTATTGACCTATTTTGTTGATTTGTCATTTCTTATCACAACACCTCCCTTTGTTGTTTTGTCTCCTTATGTTATATTGACTTCTTTTGTTGACATGTCAACTCTTGCCATCTTAACATATTAGCCAATTCATTCTTTTTCATGGTTGTTTTAACTAACCCATTATTACCACTTGGTAAATCAACTGCCACAATCATTTCTAATGGTTGTTCTCTATCTAGCCCCTTTCATTGAAATGACAAATTGGCCAATTCCAAGTCCACTAGATTCCATATCTCCAACTATGTTTTCAAACTCTTGAAGTTTTTGTAAGTGTGGAAATGCAATTTCATTTCCTTTTTTTTATCATGTTTCCAATGATTTTCTCCTTCATCATAATCATTTAATCCTTGACAATATCTTGCCATATTTTCTTTCTTATTGGCATCTCCTCTTCACCAATATTAATGATTCTATCACTTGTGTTAAAGTCCCTTGTGGCATACTAAATAATAGTCGTGTTTACTTTGGTTCTTAGGCATTCTCTCTAAAAGCTTCCATGAGATATATATTATTAGGTTGTTGTGGAATGACTACACAAAGTCATAAGAAGTGATCATAATAATATTTTATCAACTTATATTTCTTCTTATTTGCATACCACAAAATTGTACACTTGTCCTACATTTTAAATTCCTTTAATTGGAAGATGTGGCCATCTTTTTTCTATTACCCACTTGAATGACCCAAAAGCATTGACAATGTGTTGTGGTGTTCTCAAACTTAATGTTTTGAATGCTATTGATTGCTCTTCATTTTCCACATTTGGCAAACCAAATTGAGTTGTTGTCTTGTTTTTTCATTTGGTGGTAAAGACGTTTTTTCAATAATTGTTTATGATGTTGATATTGTAAATAATCTCTTCCAAAAATGGTTCAAGAATTTGATATCTTGATGATAGACTCAATGTGATGCTCAATATTTTCCACATGGTAGAATTTCCAACTTGTTGAAATAAACTAGTTGAACTTTTCTTGCTTCTTCTAGATTTTGTTTTTAATTATGTCTTCTCCAATCTCATTATCCATTATATTATGTCATAAGCTTTAAACAAATGTTCTTGATTTTTTACCATATGGTGAAAGCAAGTAAAGTAAATGACTCATTGTTCTATGCCAAAACAAATTACAAGTAGCCATAATTTTTTTGATATATTAAAAGTAAACATATTATTTTATACAATGATTAATATGATGATAATATTTCATTTTATGATTATAATGTTGAAAATCCCCATTTTGAAAATAAATTTAAGTAGATTTTTTTTAAATGCATCTACGGCATAAATATTTGATCTTACAAAATGGGTTACAAGTAGATGAAATATTGTTTTTAAAAAAATTCAAGTTGATGAAAATCTAAAGGATACTTATGTATTATTAAATTATGCATGTTATAATCATAATATATCAAATTTTCAATGTGAAGTAGGTTTGAACACCATATTGACCAGTCATTTTCAAATGTACTTTTATTTTTATGATATCTACTTTTAATATTTTGTTCAAAATTTGTATGTAACGTACTATAAAATAAATGCAATGACATGTTTTCATATTTTTACTTTAAAATATTTTGAGTCTAATTTCTTGTGTTATGTATAAACTGTTTTTTTTCCTTTACTTTAGCTTGGGCTGACACCCCATAACCATTTTCTTTCAATTCTTTTGATCATAGTTTTCATAAGCATATAACATTAATGACAATGACCAAATTTTTTTTGACATTACTTCTTTAAAATAATATTTTTCATTCCTTCTTAAATTCATTTACATAATTAAACCTTGGGAATCTTGGAGCCCATAACAAATCACATAGAATCAATAACAATGACCAAAATTATTTTGACACTACATCTTCAAGATAATATTTTTCATTCCTTTTTAATTTCATTACATAATGAAACCTTGGGAATCTTGGAGCCTATAACAAAACACATGGCATCGATTGTTATATTAAAACATTCAAGATATTTAGTTTGATAAACTCTTATTTATTAGTGAAGATCATGTTGTAATCAATTGTAATTATCTTCTCAATTAGTATCAATGTAAGCAAAAAAACCATTATTCACAACCATCTTCTATATTTAAACAATGATGTATTATCAATTACTAGTACACCATTGAGTACACCATGTTTCAATACCTCCATGTAATTATTTTATTATCAACTTATATATATATATATATATTCTAGTAATGCTTTGAATTTATCAATGAAACAATTCCATACATCATGTTCTAGTGTTTCTCTAGGTGTGTATAAATAATCCAGAAAAGACCAATCATATTTATACTCTAAAACCCTACCTAAACTATTACCCATTTTCTCTCCTACTAGCATTCATAATTTACCAACATTTAATATTCCATCTTTCATAGACATTATTGTAATAATCAAAGAACATGACAAATTTAACCATATATTTATCATAATAAGTAAATATATTTGGATAAACAATAATTTGTTAGCACCCAAACAATCATTTTATTAACTCGATCACCTTCTTTTTAGGTCTATAAACTCCCAACATATTTGAAAACCCACAAGATAGAACAACAAAAAGTATATAAAGTAAACAAAATCCAAAGTCTAATTCAATTTCTTCAAATTTACCTTCTTCACTTTCCATTTATTCAAAAATCATATGAAAGGAACTTTGATTACATGAAATTTGATATTCCTCATCTTTTGGTTTTCATAAAATCTTTCTACATTGAGGAATTCACATCCCCAACATGATCACCAAATGTTAGTGATACAAGTTTATAGATTTAATTATTGTTATTTAATTCATGCATCACTTATTGGTTCTTGTCATAATACATTATAATGGATACCATGTAAACTTTGCTAATTGGGACATAGACTTAATTTGCACAAATATACAACAATATAATTCCTAATGCATACAAATGTAGAAATAAGAAGATAAAAAAAATGTTCATATCTTCCAACTTTGATTAAAGATACATCAAACTTCATAGGTACAATATGTTCTCATAAAATTCATAAGAAAACCTCTTTCAGACAATAATAACAAATATAACAAACAACTATCAACAACCCTTGAACTCTATTGAATACTTTTTATGTAGTCCAAAAATAATTTTAACCATCTAACTAATTGTCATATCAAACTGCTTAATTGACTTACTAAACTATTTTACTACAATTAATTTATATCTAACTAACTTGTCATATTGATTTGCCATGTTAAATGTTTTGCGAACTATATCAATTTGTTATAGTATGTCAATTTGCTAAATTGTTTTGTTGATTTGCTACCATTATTACAACTTTACTTAAAGTTGGATATGAACATTCCTTAGTTTCATAAATGATTTTCATAACAACTATTTAAAGAGGTGTTCTAGAAATGTTAAAAAATCACCCCAAAAAAAATTCAAATGTAAATGCCATTTAGGATGAATCAATCAAGAAAGTTCAACTTGAAATGTTAAACCCAAAATGAAGTAGGATTTTCATAGCTAAATGCCATGTGACCTAGGTCTAGACCTACCTTAGGTGTCATTTGTCTTAGGTTTAAGCCTAACCTAGATGCCACATGGTTTAGGTTTAAACCTAACTTGAATTTAGCCTAAGTGCCACATAGACTATTAGAGCCTAGCCCTAATCTAAATGCCATGTGGCTTAGGCCTAATTTAGATGCCATATGGTTGAGCCTAGGTCCCATGTGGTGTAGTTTAGGTGCCACATATGTTGCATAGCTCTAGGTTGAACCTAGGATGTGCCAAGTAGGTTACCTAACTCTAAGCTTAACCTAGGTGCCACATAGTTTACCTGGCCATGGGCCAAGCCTAGGTGCCATGTAAGCTATCTAACCTCAATGCCACATGGGTTTAGGTAGGTACGTACCATAGCATAGCCTAACATTAGAAGAAAAACAAGGATTTGCAATTATCTCTTATAGCTAGGTATGGTTGCATGTGACATTTACAACTAAAAATCATTATAGTAACAAACAACAAGTCATAGTTGACTATTAATTAGTCACATGTGACATATGATGTATTTTTTAAAAATATACATACACATCCACAATGTATGTGTAGATGGAACAAGGTTGCAATGACAACGTGGCTTTAATGCAACTATTATATGTTGTTGTCTATTTTAGCACTCCAATGTTGAAATAATTAAATTTTGGCCCTTGGGTCGGTTTGGCATCTCATATTTTGTGTTCTAGGGTTTTCAACACATGAGTTAGAGAATTTTTCAACACCTAACTCCCAAAGGTTTCTCTACAACATCAAATAGTTGAAGCCATATTATTATAAATAGTTTTAATGTTATTTAGTATTATTTAGAATTTTTAAATATTAAATTAAAAGAATAATGAATATATTTATGGTATGTGTAATATAATGTAGTTCTTTTTTTTGTGTGGATTGCACTCTAGGTTTTCATTTCAATTAATCAACCGAAAAATGTTTGAAATGAAAATTCAAAAAATGGCCCACCTTACATATCTTGTCATCTTCCATTTGAAAATGTTTGTTTGTCAAAATGTTAATTTACCACATACTTATGTTCATCACTCTGAAAAACACCCATTTGTGATATGATAATTATCAAACTCTTCACATGGTTCACAAACATACTCCAATCATATGGTCAAATCACAATGTTTAATGGATATTACAAATTTCATATAAATTAAAATTAATTTAATCATTTTTATTATATTTACATTTTTAATATGTCATGACATATATATTTTTGGTATAAATATACTTTAACATCACATCATATGAAATGAAATAATGTAGTTTCTTTGGCATTTGATTCTTTGGGTTTTGACCTACCATAATACACAAAAACATTATGAAAATATTTTATAATAATGGATGGTTGAAGTTCAAACATGGAACCCTTAAAAAATAATATAATGTGACAAGAATTTTAGCCCCATCTAGTGTGCTTTCACCCAAAAATGAAAAGTTGAATTATTAATATAAACAAATACAAAATTTATGAACAAATCCATATTTCATCATGTATTTCAATATTACAATTATCAAAATCCTTCAAAAATTTCCTCCTTTGTATTAAAGGCATCACACTACATTCCACCTCAAAAGAAAAACATTCAACTAGGGCATTCCTAATAAATATATGTTAAATCCATAATCGTAAAATATGGATTATGATATAATTTTTGTGCCACTTCAAAAGTCCAATATATCATGGCAATTCAAAATCCATTCATGAAATTTTTACGATGTGATCACATCATTCATATTCATATATATATATATATATATATATATATATGAGTCCTTTTGGGTGTATTTACAATCTTAGGAATCAAAGACATCAAGGTAAAAGTCTTTTTCCAAGGATTGCATTTGACATGTGGCATTAATGTGTTGGTCCATTAACCCAAAATTTTCATTTTCACACCTAGTTTAGAATTGTGTTCTAAATTTCTATATTCTTTTATTACACCTTGATCATACATCATGTATATTATGCATCCATGCTCTTTATTGCATAAAAATGAATAAGTTTTGTTAAAGACACATCCTCAAAAATCATGATTTTTAAAATCTTCAAATGTAATGGAGCCTATTTTGAAAAAGTTGATACTCCAAATTATCATGTTCCCCTTGTGATTTTTCAAACATACAAAATTGCAATTTTGAACAATATCCATTTTTTAAAGTGGTTCTTAATATTACAAATGAGCATTTTTCATATCTTATTCTTTTTTTTATTCCATGGCCAATAATTGATACTCCAACAAGTTGCAACAAGATTATGTAGTCACCCATAGTGTGCTTTCACTTATGACCCCATCAACAAACCCTAATTTCAAGTTTTACAACCACAAAAATAAAAGGTTTCTCTCCCCATGTAGCTTTCTTTAGCCAATAAATAACCTCAAATGGCAAGAACCTTCAACCCTTTTAAGAAATGCGAAAACTCTATAAGTAAAATTTAAAACTCAAAACCCATGTTTATTTTTCCTCCCTCTATCTTTTCATTTTCAAACAACAAAATTTCAAAGAAATTTAAAGAATTATTTACAAATGCACATGTGGAGGTTTTCTCCTCCTCTTACTTTCCTCTTGCTTCCTCCAAAATACCACTCACCAAACTTCTAAGTTCCTACTCAACTCTTTTGATTTCTTTTTCATTTTCCTAAAACTTCCCTAATGTACCCTTAGCAAAGATGAAAAATAATCTTGTCACCTCCAAAAGCTTGAACACCTTCCCCAATCACCATTTCCATGCCTCCCTACCTTCAAAAATCCTCTATCACCATCTCCAATCACCTTTTCTTGCTTCAAAAAATCATTTTCACAAAAAACTCCAAAGTGGATAAGGTCCATTCAAGTTCTTGAAAAAGCTTATAGAAACCCCCCCTCCCGCCACATGTCGCCTTGTGGTTTTTTTAACCCTATTGACATTTTATTTCATGTAAACAATTTGTTGTGTGCACTTTGGCACTTGAAATCTATTATCAATTTGGTGATAAAATTTATTATCCCCTTGTGTTATTATGGGAAAGACAGAATACCTTAGCAATGTAACATGTCCTAACAATTGAATTGTTAGTAATACATGAAAGGATTCATCCAAATTATAACAATTTGGTGTTCATGTTCATGTAAGGTGTTGACTTTTGGTTTTGTTGCATTTGTCGCTTACATTTATATTAAGATGACAATAATTTTATTATTATTATTATCAATACTACTCAAAGTTTTTTAAAAAATCAAAATTTTATTTTCAAGAAAACACATAAATTATAAATAAATAAGGTTTGAACATGTAATTATGTGTTACACCATACATGTGCACATATGTTTCATAAAACCATGTGATTGGGAAAAAGCTTTGGATTAGTCCAAGGTTATATAGTGTCAATTTTATAACCATATAATTAAATATAATTTTTATTTTCTTTAGAATATCCAAATATTATTTATACCTATGATTTATGATTTTTCAAAATTATTTTTTCACAAAATGGGGAAAAAGGTATTTTGGAAAAAAATATTGGAAACAAGAATGATCAAATTAATATAAAAAGTATTTTTAGCAACATTGTATATCTAACTTGAGCCCTTGCCTTTGTTTGCCCAATGCCCAATGCCACTTCTATTTATCATGTGCCCATGGGGCCCCTTGCCCTATGCCTTGTGTTATAGGGATACTAGGCTACTTTTAATTCAATTATTGATTAATTTTCCTAGTATACTTTGAATCAATTCTAGAACCTAAGCTTTGATATTTGAAATGTTCACAAAAATTGCATAAGATTAAATGAAACAAGTTGAAAAAAAAAAGGTTTTTTTTAGATTTTTTTTGAATTCATGTAGGTGAGTAGGGGAAAGGAGTGATGTAATTATGAGAAAAATATACATATAATTGAGAGTGAAGTTTTCAAAGGGTATGTGAAAGGAAGGAGAGATGTAGTTTGGGCTAATAATAATTACTATTTTGAATAATATAATTACATCATGTAGAATAATTACATAGATGACTTAACACCATAGATTTTGAATAAATTTAGAGAACACATGCATATTTTGACTTCAAATGTGTTGTTATCTAATGTTTACATCCATCACTAATTTTGAGTTTTTAAGGAAAAAAAACTTTGCTTTCATGTACCTCAACTTGCCAAACCATTGGTTGTTTCATAAATAGATTACAACTCATGTTAGCAACATGATATTTTCTTGATTTGGTGTTCAAATGAATCATTCTAGCAAAATTTCTATGGTGTCTTTCAATGATTGTTTCTCTTTGTATAATTGAGAAATCTTTGAAAATGTGATGTACGTTGAAGAATATGACATAGTTGGATTTCAACATAAACATTAATTTATATATACGTTCATTTTCTTATGTAAAAAAATGAATGTATATATATATTCCAATGGTGATGCATGTACATTTAAATTGGTTTAGGGGGAATATCTTTCAATTAGCCCATGTGGAAATTTAATGATTTTTTTCCTTTTAATAAACACCATCACATATTTGAATTCTATTTACGTCACATCATAGAACAAAAGGTTAATCCTCATCAATATTTTTTTTCAAATTTAATAAGGTTTCGTGAATTTCTTGGTGTAATGAATACACATTTTTTTCAATAGGTGAAAATTGAATGTCACATTATAGAATTAATGAAAGTTGAAATGATTTCATGGATATGGTGATGGAATTTTGTTTTCATATTGTAGGGTTCTAGAGGAAGAAATGAAGATATATGAATGTTTTGACCTTAGTTAAAAGCACAAGAAATATGAAGTGGGCCATTTTTAAAAATTCCATTTCAAACATTTGTTGGTTGACTAATTCAAACCAAAACCTACTGTAGTTTTAAAAACTAAATGGGCTTTATTATGCTACACATATACCATAAATATACCAATTATTCCTTGAAAATAATCTTTTCAATTATTATTTTTCAAATAATATTATGTAACATTAACTTTTTGAAATCAAAATATAAAGTTGAAACACCAAAAGTGAAGCCCAAAATAAATGCAACACATTTTGGAAATGTATATTTTATGCACATGTGTCATGAAACTGCAAAATAAGTTGGCTCCCTGTAGTGTGCTTTCACTATAAATATTTATTGAGATAAGGAACTTTTTAAACCATTGTCCAAGGTTCAAAATATAGTTAATTTTCAACATTTGTTTACTAATATTTTGGAAAATATGTTCTATAAATATTAGCTTATTCTTGTGGAACATAAGGTATTTTTTATTGTTTTGATGATTAAATGTAATTATTATTGTATCTAACATTCTTGCCCAACTAGTATTCCATTCTCTTATTATTGTTGGAGGTACATCCACATGTGGAATAACGACTTGCATATTTTATGTAGTCTCAACCATGGATTTCTTCACATGTTTTTTTACTTCCCAGTATATTGCACTTTTGTTCTTTTTTGGCTCATGTTCCTTGAGTGTATGTACTTTAGTTGTTTTGCTTCTAGTTGTTGCACATGCACATCCACCATATTTGATGCAATTGTAACTTTCAAATTAACAACAAATTTCATTTTAGCAACCTTATTTAGACAATTCATTAATTTATGCCTAATGACTCTACATCTGTGACAAGGATACGTCAATGGTTTAAGCAATTTAATAGCCTATGCATTAACTTCTACCTTTGCCATGTGGCCAATTCTTCTTTCTTCTTATTTCGACATGTTTCTATTTTGTGGTTGGTGCAATGACAATTTGTTTAGTACATGCTTGGTTTCATTGTTTAACATGTTGGTGCTACTTATGCCATTGAAAAAAAACTTTATGTTTCAAGTTTTGAAATTCTTTCTTCACATAGTAGTTTTGATTCATTATTTTGCATTATTCGATAACACTTAGACAAGGCCAATTTTAGGTCAACAAATTTGTAGCTTGGGTAATTGTTCATGTAGTTGCTACACCAATACCAATCAAATGCAATATCCTTGAGTGTGAAGATGAACATATTCATTATTTTGTCATCTTCTATTTCACCATTAGCTTTGATGGTAACCTTCAATATTCATACATGAGCATTTGGATCTAAGTCTTTCTTATATTCATGATAGTTCAATGGTCTCATGTAGGGTTTGAAAAATATTTTTGCAAATTGAATTGCTATTCTTATAAAAGCTATTGAAGGATCAAAATGTTTTCCTTTTGGGTATGGCTATAATGTAGTTGAAGTAAACACCATTGTAGGTGGTGCCATTGTAGTTAACACTGTAGGATGGGGTTACAATAATTAACCACCATAGGTTTTGCCATTGCAAAACCAATTGGTGTTACTCCCATAATATATGAATATGTCCAATGTGTGGTGACAATCAAGTTTGTAAATATAATATGTGACAAAATTACTAGTTTGTAAAACAATTAGAATTCTATGCTTCCATGCATGCTATACTCGGATCTAGGTCTAAATTCGATCCAATGGACCTCATTTTCATCTTTTTTTATGATGGTTTAAGCATTTGTATATTTGGTGATATTCCAATGTGGACAAGTACAATGTTGTACACTTCACTCAAAGTTGTCACTATTTGGGTTGCCCAAACTTTATGCATTGGAACCATATACTTAATGGGATTTGGGTGAAAGTAGAATTGGGTGGCACCACTAAGAACCACCTCAAGGAATGTTATGGAACCAAAATTAGCCAAATAATATTCTTGGGCCCTTTCCTTTGAATCTTTTCACAATTATAATTTTTTTTTCCCTCATGTTTATCCATTGCATTCTAAAGTATATGGCCTTAAATTTTTATTGGGATAAAAATTAAGTGGGAAATATTACAAATTTGTATTCCTAATTGTCATGGCCCCTTTAGTCATGCTCTCTAACTTTGAAAATTGATAATTAAATCACATCTACTCAATTGATTACCAAATTAAAAAAGCAAGTAGAAATTACTTATGAAAAGTTCATGAAGGTGGCCATTATGACATTCCTGAAACTCTTTTTAAGTAGAATGATAAGGAACATCAAAATTCAAAATATTTTTTTATCTCATTATAGTTTCAAATTCTATAGAACATGGGTAATGTATTCAAGAAAAAAAATTAATGAAAATACTTTTAAAAGTGTTTGCTATATTTTTCCAAAGTTTGAGTCCAATAAAATTTAGTGTGACGTTCCTAATGGGTCCACCCAATTATACTTCCACCCATTTATTTTTTGTATCCCATCCATGTTGAAATTGCTGTCAATTGCACTTAGTTATGAACATAATATGGATGAAATGGCTAAGGAATTCGAATTGTAATTGGTGTCTTTATAATTCCTCACCATCTTTGTTACATATTAAATCTATCATGCTCAAAATATGCATGGTACCACCCAAGTTTGTTTACACAACTCTTTTATATTGTGGGTTTTCCAAGCTTAATTTGTTATGAATATAGTTCATAACATGATTCACCAAACCTTGCTGTACAAATTCTTCAATGAAAGGATAGTCAAAAATCATGTGTCCCTCATGTTGATAATAGTTACATTGGTTGGGCATAGGTCTTGCTCCATGACATAATGGGAATCCTTTTGTTCTCAAGATTGAACCATGCATTAGTAATCGTGCCTCATCTTTTGTTCATTGGTTTGTAATATATAGCCATTAGTTTTGGGAGTTATTCCTATTGTGGAAATCACTACATACTAAATATTGTTTTCTAATTGGGGTCTTGGTCTCCAATACTAATACACCACTTTTGTCATATATGCTTATTCTTCCAAACATTCTTTTTGCAATTCAACTTTTGCAACCACTTGCATTACTTATCCAACCTCATCATTGTGTAGGTCATCTTCCCATTCTTTTGGTGGTTGTTGATACATATTCAAAGTAGATCGCTAGGTGAACACTTTGACCCCTGATCTTGATGCTTGGTGTCCTTATTGCTTGCCACTTTTTGGGTTTTTGGAAAACCTTATACTATATGCTACACCCATTTTGGTGTGAAAAATTACATTGATTCCTGATGCATATGTTGTTCATCATCTTTTGATTCCACAACTTCATTCTTTTAGTTTGTTGCCTAATCCATCTACCTCTATAAATTTTAAGTCACCATTTGAGGCTTAATTTTTTGTGTTCACTATTCTTTTTGACAACCTTCTTTTTCAAGCTCAAACCCTTACAATAACTACCCCACTCAGGTTCTTGTCCTTAAAAAAATCAATAATTTTGTTGAAGAAACACAAAAAATAATAATTATGTTATCGTATCAATTTTGTGAAACAACAAAATTAGTAACAAGACATAGAAATCTTAATTTCTTTTCTTGAATTCATCTTAGGGATGGCCGCCAAATGGTAAGTACTAAATATTTTCAAAACTACAACACAAAATCAAAATGTACTTCTAACCAAAAAAAAAATGCAAAACTTACATAATCTTGTTAAATTAAAAATACAAACTGTAATTCTAGCATTTGCTTGCTACATTTTCATTTATTTAATATTCATCAAAACATAATCAAACATGTAATATTCTCTCTTTTTTACAAATTTTAGTGCATGCAAAATGTTAAAAAACCAACTAAAATTGTATAGACTATGCCATTGTTTAAAAATACATTTTCATAAAGGAAAGTTGCAAAACCCAAAATGACATTTGTGACTAATGACTATTGAGTTGTTAAACCCATGTCATTTCATCCATTTAGTTGCAAAGGATGTATAGTTGCAAAGCCCAATCTATTTTTGTTTTCTTATATTATTGAAATTCCATGTCATCATTGACCTTGGTTTGACATGTAAAGTGCATGCCATGTCACCCTAATAATTTTACTCAACTAAGTGTTACAAAAGACACTTAGATAGATGGATGACATGTGTCAAAAATTTATAAACACATTCAATCATGAGTCATCACACATGATCAAAAATCAACTTAACCTAACCTAAGTAGCCTAATCAAAAGTCGATTTAATTTAACCTAACTAACCTAGGTTAAGTGGCCTAGGTTAAAAACAAACCTTGACCTTTTAACCTACGTAGCCTAACCTAAGCAACTTAACATAAGTATCATAAGTTATAAGAGCAAGGATTTGAACCCCTCACATCCACTTTGGGGTTCAATTGAAGTCCTCATCCATTGCACTACCACATTTTTTTATACTAATTCTATTAAACACAAAATTATGAAAATAATTTTCTTAGCCTCAAATTAAACTAGGCCACCCTAGGTTGACATAGGTTGACCTAGGTCAACCTACCTACTACCTACCAACCTAGCCTAAGTTAACTTATGCCTCATTAGGTTGATTTAGGATGAATTAAGTCAACCTAGATTACTTACAAGCCTAGCCTATATAATATAGGCCTCCCTAAACTAAAAATAAATGTAGTCTAGCCTATGACTATTTAAGTTATAGGTTGGACTTAGATTAAGCTAGTATAGACCTAGACCAAGCTAGGTTAATCTAGGTTAGACATAAACTAAATTAATATAAACATGGCTAAACATAACATGAATAAAGCAAAACATAATTGTTTAGCCTAAACATGGCTAAACATATTTACTTTGGCTAAACATGACTAAATATAATTATATATTTAAAAATTACCATAATACATTTTCATGTTCGACATTTCGTTTCTAAATAATTATTTTATTTTGAAAAAATGATTTCGACGCAAAAGAATTTTTTTTTAAAAAAATTCGACAAAACCATTTAAATTTCAAAATATCTGCATGTTATTCACTGCCAATGTTCTTTGTAAATGTTTTGCTTCATGACATAGGTTTTGATCCTAGATCCTCCTTTACATGAAACATGGCATTAACCATTAGCATACCATCAGGAATTGAAAAAAAAGGTTTTTTTTTACATTTATTGCATACACAAAGTCAAAAAGGGACAAAATTTTAAAACCCTACAATAGAACAACATTGTTCTCCACATGGCTACATTATAAAACCCATGAAAGGTACTAGATAGAGCATGTTAGGGGGGTGTTTAATGATAAAAGAGAAACTTTTTAAATAGCGTAGGAGTCCTATAAAATTTCAACTTTGGTAAACAATAATTTTAAAAATCTTCAACAAGGAAGGACTTTAATTTTCTTAAATTTTAACACTTAAAAATATTATAATTTATATCAAACCTAAAATTAAAGGTACTAAAATACTTAGGTTAAACATGGTTAAACAAACATAAATGAAGTTAAACACAATTACTTTGGTTAAACATGGCAAACACCTTTAAACACAATTATTTAGGTTAAACATGCATGAAAATTGTTAATGTATGGTTAAATTAGTATAATTTATACTGAAAATAATTCTTTAGTTTAAACATGGCTAAAAAAATATAAATGAAGTTAAACATAATTTTTATGCTAACAATGATAAATTAAATTAAATTTGAATACTTAGGTTATATATGGTTAAATTTAACAAAATTAAGATCAAGTTTACTATTGAAGCAATACATAATTAAATTTGGCTGAATTGTGATAAAATTATAAACTAAATTAGGTTATTTAAGCTAAACTTGGATAATAAAATGATTCATCCTATGCAATTATAGTTTTTTTTTAGTCATTTTTGTTAGTTGCTAAATACATTCTTAGCCATTTCTTTGATCATGTTGGATCTAATAGTTGCATAGGACAAGTTGTAAAAGACATGTTTTGGCAATATGAACATTTTTTACCAATCAATAAATACAATTTTACTATAAATTAATGTCATGAGTTGTGAGGTTGACTACTAACTACACTAAAGACATTTTTAATCATTTTAAAAATTATGTTGGATATTGTAATTACATAGGACAAATCATAAAATACATGTTTTGACATTATGAAATTTTTTTATTAATCAATGAATGTAATTTTATTGAAATTAATGTCATGAATTATCAGGTTGATTATTAATTGTAACACTTTGTTAACACATGGCATGCCACATCATCATCATTAAAAATTGAATCGTTATTATAATAGTTATTAGTCACAAAAATAAATGACATTTTTGAGTAATTAAATTTAAATCATTAAAATATATTAATATAAATTCAGAAATAGGGTGAAAACATAATATGGGTGACTACATAATTTTGTCACAACTTGATTATTGGCCATGGAACAAAAATTAAATGAATAAGATGTGAAGAGGGCTCAACGAAATAATATATTATATGAAGTGATCACATCATATGAATATGAAGAATGGGTTTTGAATTACCATAACAAATATTGAACATTTGAAGTGTTAAAAACTTACATCACAATACATATCATATGATTATGGATTCATTATATTTATTAAAACGCTTAGTTGAATGATTTTTTTGACATGGAAAATAATGTGATGCCATGGATACAAAGGGAGGACGATTTTGAAAGATTTTGAAAATTATAAATTAAGATATACAATGAAATATGGATTTTTTATAATATATTTTATTAATTTGAACTAATAATTCAACTTTTCATTTTTTTTATTGCAAATTTTTTATACAATTATCTATCATTGATAAAGTTTAGAAGGAAATAAATAAAAGGTTTAGCCTTGCCATATGATGTGCAATATAATGTATTTCGCTATAGTATATATGGGCTTTTATTTTAACACTAGTATGAACTCCACATATGTTAGAAAGTATTACACCCTAGTGTGCTTTCACCCAATAATAATATATTTACCCAAAAATTGAACAAGTTGTCATATTGACTATAGTTGCAAAACTGTGATGCCAAGTTTGTCCAACTATGCTCCCATTAAACCCTTGAAATATGCAAAGTCCCACACAATTTTCTATCATTTTCAAAGGTTCCCACTTAGATACATCTTAGCCATTTGATATAACCCCAAATTTCATGACCTTAAAACAACCAACTTTAGAAAGGGACAACAAAATGCCTTTTTTGGGATGAAATAAATTGTATGTTTCAAAGAAATTATAATTCAATGTGATGCAACATATTGAAAACACATTCCAATGTGCAATGGAAATGTGTGAAAGTCAAAAAGGAAGCATTAGAGGGGGTTTCATTGAGAAGGATGAATGCACACTAAGGTGGGTCGTTTTTTGACTCAAGATGACCATTTTTATAAAGTGCCCTTTCTTGAAAACCTATAACGAACAACAAAATATATCAAATTGGCAATTGGAAATTGATTATAAATTTACAACTTGATTATGAGAACACATGTGTAATTATTTCTTAATAAAAGTACACCCACTTTTGACAACAGACCTATCACGTTGAAAAATATGGATTGGTTGGTTGATTAAAATGGTAAAAAATTGAAAGGTTCAGATTGAATTTAATTCTAGATTATTTATATTGATTCAATATGTGGTGTAACATCAAATAACAAAGTTTTATATGAAGTTCTTCCCACAATAATCTTAGCCAAGTTTAAAAGCAAAGACTTTTGAATGGCTAGTTCATTGAGCCATTATTTCATAAATCCCTAGCATAGTTGATTTTTTATTATTTTCGATTATAAAGAATCAAAGGTGCATATATTTGGAATGTCTACTTGGGTTCTTATTAACATGGACTTTATTGCTTTTGATACATGGACTTTATTACCATTGAAGTAATGACAAAAGCTTACAAAATTAACATCATAGAATAGACTTTTGTGGACTCTTTACTTTTCAAAAATTGAGCCACCTTAAGATGCATTTACTTAGGGGGAAAAAAAAAGTGTAAAGGGAGTTTGGAGTTAAATTGCAAAAATGATTCCCAACCATTATTTCAACTTTTTGAAGGGTTAAAAAAAATTTGAATGAAGAATGTGATATGGCATCAAGGAAATATCTTTTGAAAACCCACATTTTTTTGCTTGAGAAAATATTGAATAGGAATTTATATGAAAATTTATAAGCTCATATAATAGTATAACTCATAACTTGGTACTTTAAAGTCTATGACTTCAAAATCCCAAGAAATTTTGCCATTTTGATATACTCATCACCACCATTTACATAATATAATACAAGCACTAGTAAAAAACCTCCCTTTTTCCATCTACATTTACAACTTGGGTTCAATTACAATTAAAGTTGAAAATCACATTTTCAACTACAAATTTTTTCTCCAATTGCTAACCACAAGAGTGGACAAGTACAAGTTGAAATGAAAATTGTAATCAAAAGTGACAAACACAACAATAACCACTTTTGATCACTTTAGTTGGAAATGATTTCACCATTATAATTGAAATTGTTTTTTACTATAACTTCCCACTAGATGAACTAACAAATCATGACATCATCAAACAACGAGTTGAATTTTCAATTATATTCCAATTAGGCCATCGAGTGGTAATTCGACTATGTTACAATTATGCCATGCAAAGAGTAACCAATAGTTTGTTGACACGTGGCCCTACTTAGAATTATGTCTAGGCTTAGGTAGGTATGTAGGTTCACTTAGAAGTAAATAGGTAGGTAGGAAGTTATGTTACTTACCTACTAGGCCTACCTATTTATATATATTAGCCTAACCTAAGCATAAATAGGTAGGTAGGTAGGCCTAGGTAGGCCTAGGTAAATAAGTAGATCGTAGTGCTACTTAGGCTTAGGGTAGATACATAGGTTTAAAATAATCCTTTTTTTGACCATGTGGCCTTTAAGGTCAAACCCTTCTTATTGGTTCGTTTTATATGCCAACTTCACCTTTAGAAAATGATTTATACACCAACTTCATTATGTAGTTTACAAATTTGAAAACTATGACAAATAATATGGGATAAGAATTGTAATTGCACTTTAGTTGCATCCTAGGTTGTAATTTAATTTCAATTAGGGTAAACATGCCTACCATCATACACTTAGGATTTCAAAGGAGGTCGATTGTTACACATTGTTCCTTTGTTTTTGTTGCTAAAAGGAAATTTGTAGCCTTCCATTTAATGCTTCCAATGCTACAAAAAATGTTCAATTTGGTCAAGGAACGAAAAAAATATGGGTTGTTTTGTGTAAGGGGGTTCATGTTTGGTGATAAACTTGTTTAAATAGTTTTAGAGTTTGACATTAAACTTTTTCTTCATTACTTTGTTGCATTTGGCGTACAAAGGGGTCTTGTAAATCCCTAGTTGCCACACCCATAGGTTTTTAAATCATTCAAAATGGACTAAAAATGAAAAAGATATTAGGTTTAAAACTAAAAGGGTTTTTAAAAATTTCTTCAAAACATTTATAAAAAAATATTACAATTTTGATTGTTGGGATTAAATTCTTTTGGAGTAAAAGTTATTATTATATATCCCTAATTGGTGCACCCATAGGTTTTTAGATTACTCAAAACAAATTAATATTGACAAATATACGGGGCTTAAAACTAAAGAGGGTTTAGAGTTTTTTCTTCAAATATTTTGAAACAAAATATCATTTGTCGTCTTGCTCCTCTTTCTTGTTTTCTTTGCTCTTTTGCTTTTGGTGTTTAGAGGAAATTTGTAATCCTTCAAAATGTGCTTCCAATGACATAAAAATTATTCATTGATTTGGTTAAAGAATGAAAAAAATATTAAAATTTTTAGTGGTACATAGGTTTGTGTTTAATATTGTGTGGTTCTAGGTATTTAGTACCCAATTACTAACTAGAATAAAACAACTACTTACAATAATTAACTAGCTTAGTCTACATACTAATTATTGTAGATAATATTATGTAATAGGGAGTAGTATTCATAAATTTATTTATTTTATAGTAATATAATTGATAGAATTCTAATAATATTAACTATTTAAAATTTCATTAACTATAAATATTGAGACAAATATATAGATTAATTAATAACATTTTTATCTTCAAATGTTATTGTAATTGGTTTTAAGCTAGGCTAGTTACATTTTATAATTATAATAATTAATACCATTATAATATGATTTTGACTTAGGTGACTAATTAATTGTTAACCTATTGATTAAATTAACATACTGGTGCTTAAGCTTGGCTATACTAGGGCTAACCACTTAAAATACATTTAAAGTTAAGCCATGAAACACCTAGGCTAGATGGTTTAAGCCATGTTTAAACTTATGGTGCATGCCGCATGTGATACATATGTAGCCTTAGACATAGGCCAAGTGATACCTAAATTGGGTCAAGATTTAACTTTTTAAGCAATGTGGTGCTTTGGTTAAATGTAAACTTGGCCACATGGCACCTAGGTCTAGTTCAATTATACCAAACCTTCTACTAACCTACTAGATTGTATTGAAGCTTGGTATCATGTGCATTGTATTAAATTTTCAAATTTTGAATAAATTATGTACCTAAATGACCATGTTATTATGTAGGTATGTTATCAATCCTAAAACACTAAAACATTTATAATAAAAAGACAAAAATTAAATTAATTACATCAAAAATTTAAAAATACAAATGAATTGGGTTGTGTTCTTTTATGATGTTGAAAAAATATCAACAATTCGAATTTAATGAAATTTATTTCATAAGTTTTGCAATTAAACAACACCAACATTAGTAAGTGTTGAATGTTGTAGACTACCAAAACCATGTGATAGGAAGTAACCCCATAGTGATACCTTTTCGATCAATGAGAGGAATTTTTAAATGGCTACATTTCATGTTCAAAGATGTTTAGTTATCCTCAAGTTCATTAGCTTAGGTAGTTTCCAAAAAAAATTCTAAATTCCTGGTATTTCCTTTGGGGACAATTCATTCTTTTTATAATATGTTTGACCATATGTGGAGAGGTTTCCAACTTGCAGTCATTGTTGATTTGCTTAGTCAAAGTTGCCCCAAGTTGGTTTCATTCTTGGCAATCTATCACAATCATTATGTAATTAGTGAACTTTGTTGGTTTTTAAACCTCAATAAAAATTTGCCTCTTAAAATTATACCAATACATCTCCAACTTATGTAGAGGTCTACTAGGGCACATTGGATTTGGTTGTTGTTATGTTTACTATGTAGCATTTTGCATGAGGTGTTGACATAATAAAAGTGTCCAACTTGCATCTTTGTAAGGTTGACTTGTAGTTGTATTGTATAGTTGAGAGATAATCAAACCAAAGTTGCAACAAAGACATTAGTCCAATGAACTACATTTCATCCGTCCAATTGGAATTTATCATCCATCTTTATGTTTTGTGACTCACCAAAGTAGTTGAACACAAGATTGATGAAGTCGACACACCACCTCCAAAAGCACGATTAGAGGCTATGTCATTTTCCTAATCGAAGTTTCAACTTTAAAATATATAGGTGCTAAAAATATCCCATGAAAAACCCTTTTATTGAAATTTACTTTCAATTGTCCACCAAAAGAGTACACAATTCAACTTGGTAGCCCCAAATTATTTTTTTAATATTAAAAAAATTGTAGTAAAAATTGTAGTTGAAAATCATATGTAGTCGAAAGTAGTTGGTTGAAAAAAGGGGTTTTCTACTAATGAAGGAAGAGAATGGCGACAACCCCCAAGTTTGGACCATGGTGTGTCTTTTGAGTATGAATTGCTTGTGATTGGTCCATGCACCATATTTTTGGCTCTAATTTGCACTTTCTTTTTTTGGGGTTTATTCAAATTGATTTCACCTTGAATTTAACATATTGAAAATTTTTAAATCCCACATTGGAGCTTTCACACACTCTTTTTGTCTGAAAGTGTGGAACTAAGGAGCACACCCAAGGTTTTCAAAGTTTTATAAAACACATTATACCAAAATGTTTAAAATTTACCTTGATACCTTGTGGGAAGCCTTTGGGACTATTTCACCAAGTATGATTTTATGATATAATCTTTTAACCCCACAAAATAGACCTCAATTTGTATGTACAACAATACCAAGGCATTGACACTCCCCTTCACAACAAACACACAAATCACATCACATTGTTTTCATGCCACTTATCCAAACTACTCAAAATTCCTTTATGGATCTTTGTCATTTTCCAACTATGTCCATTTTTACACTATTGTTATACATGCATAAATTAAGTAATATAATTATTGTGTAGTGAAATTACAAACATGACCTAAATTAAGTCCAAAGCTTACAACATTTCCCACCACAATGACATTTTTTTTACTTCCATGTTATTCAACACACAAACCCATTTTCCCCCCAAATCAAAACACACAAGTCCTATCACTTAGCTTTGTAGAAGATGCAAAACCAAAGATCATCATCCTTCTTTCCATTTCTAAACACCTTCCCACAAATTCTACCACATCTTTGTAAAACACGCCAAAACAAAGAACACACCACATCACAACATTTTCATCAAAAACAATCATCACCACACTTCTAGTTCATATTTGTGGCATTTACATAAAACACAATAAACAAATGCATTATATTTTGAGCACAAATCAGCAACATGAGAAGCAATGTTGTCTCCAAAGCTGATATAATTGATTTCATCCCATTCACATGATGATGTTAATGTTTGCAAAATGTTTATCCCCCATGCATCTATCACCCTATTTACAAAAACCAAATTCCTTTTGCCCTAATTCCACACAAGTTTTCAATATCCTTGATCATGTACACCCTATATACCATGGTGTAAAATGTGACATATTTGCAAAGTATCACATGATTGTTGTCACCATTTCAAGGATGGAAATTAAAATTAAGACATTTTTCACATTTGTGGGCAATGCAACATCAAAATGTTCAAACAAATGTACAAGCTCTTGATGTGCTTCATATTTTTTAACACATATTGATGTACTTTTCTTTTAGTGTGTTGGTATTTTTTTTAGGACAATTTTTTGGTCATTTGAAATGAGGTAACTTGCAATTTAAATGCTACACCTTTGAAGATTTGAGTAATTTAGGATTGTTCAATAGTTTTTGATCCTTTTAATTTTTTACCATAATTTTAGTCATAATAAACTTATTTGCAATCATTTCAATTGTCTTAATCACACCTTTCTAATTTTCATGTCCTTAAAGTTTCTCATGTTGAAATTGAATTTTACCTTTGTGACCATGTCAATTTCAAACTAGGAGTTCATTGAACAAGTTTAAAGTGTAGGTTGTTGGTTTTGGTAGACTTATGTTATCATTAGTGCTAATGATAAAGTATAAACATGTATTTCATTCTTTTTCAAGTTGGGGTCAAATGCACATGATCTAATAGACTCCACTCCACTTTTAGTTTCCACATGCAAAATGTTGGTGAAGTTTACTATGAACTTCAAGATATATCAAAGCCACAAATGCTTTCATGGTAAAGCTTTAGTCACTAGTTATTTTACCTTATGTTTTAGATCTAGTAGCCCCATAAATTTATGCATGCAAAAAAATTGTAGTGACATGAACTAAATAGTGATGGGTTTTCACCATAATGTTGTGAACACATACATAACATAACAATTTCCAAAACTGTTTTTTTTTGCATAACCAACTATATTCACTAGTTGAAAAAAAATGCCACTTGGGCATCCCACCATAACCACAATGTAGCCATCCACCTTAAATCGAAAAATAAAAATAAAATGTTGAACTTTTTATTAGTATCATCAAACATAAAATTGTCCAATATTTTAAGGAAATTTTTAAAAATTTGTTTATCAAGTAGGTAGTTATTACAAAGAATTGCCTACAATGTTACAACATATGTGAATTCAAGTACACATTACGATTAAATGCAAGTATGTTAACAAATAGTGGAAATGCATATAAAGTTTAAACAATTAACACAACATGGATTTTAAATTATGAATGACTAAGTAGGAATGAGTAGAGTCTTGGGGCAAGGGGGGGGGGGATGATGTGGGGGTTTCTAATGTAAGCAATCCTAAGATCTTACAATGGTGAAAAAGACATTACATCTTCATTACAAAATTCAAGGAAAAGCTTTTGTTAGTACATTAATGTAATATTAAAATTACAACTAGCTAGTTTCATACTAAACAAATAATGTTTAGGTGTAATCATAATCAAATGAGCCAATATGTTTTTCAATAAAAGGAATGTGAGTATTTTTTATATATATTTTCCCTTAAAAATGAATTTTTAGAACGAATTTTTTTTTTGCAACTTGTTATTAAATATGTTTATAGTTGCTTCAATATATCACAATTTGTGTTTTAATCATTGTTGAATACATATGAATTTTCAAATGTGTGCATATTGACATTTTGTCTTGAAAAAAAATCAAAATTTTAAATCACGCAAAATATGTTAATTATTTTAGGGCTCATGTTCTTGTATTATAAGTTACAACTTTGTTTTATATGTGATGTACATTACACTCCCATTTATAAGTGGGAAAAGACTATTGAAAATCTGAGATTCGAAAACACATTTTGAAAATTTTTAATTTCATATCTTTTAAATTGTGAGTTATTTTGAGAGTGGGTATTTAGTTCTTATCATTTCAATTTTCTAACCATCGACAATTTTTAATTAAGAGAGGTTTTAGTCTAGTCTTTTGTGAATTTTTTTTTGTTTGACGTAACTATTGTTCAAGTTAAAAAATCTCTAACTAAATCAAAACCTAAAATTGAATTAAATGCATTTGTAATTAAAATTCCTAAAACTTATATGAGTCACCTAACACAATTTCCTAGAGCAACCATGATTTTCAAATAGCAATGCATAAACTTTTGATAATTTTCATCGGGATCAAACGTGGATCTTGTTTTGTTTCATTGTAATTACATCTACTTATGTATTTGGATGGAATGTTCACATTAAAAAGTTATTGAACCCAATGTATGTAACATAACATAACACAAATTTGTAACATTATCCCATGAAACAATGACAAAAACCACCTCTTTGATTGTTCATGTGCAAAACCTTGCAATTCCAAATGAAAATCATGAACTTCAACCCATAATTGAATGCCCAATAAGGATGAATGTGATTGGCTTGCATGATAAAGTTATTTAGAAATTTCTCATCCATAAGCTTGGATGGGGCTCACCCTATTGATAAGATTTTTGGTTAGAAGGCTTCAGATGTTAAGATGCCAACTGATTGTCTATTTCTCATATATAATTACTTTTTTTGGGGGTCATTTCCACAATTTTAAAAAAAGGAAAAAAAAAGCCTACATAAAACTCCATTATGCAAAATGAAGTCTTGACTCTAGCTCCTTGCCCCAGTTTTTGCCAATCAAGTAGAGACAACATCATGAGGAGTTACCAAATAAATAGCCATGGGTTGAAGCAGAGAGAGAGAGTTAAGTGAATCCTACTATGATTTCAACCTTCCTTCAATCACCAAAAGTCCAAGTAGGGGAATCAATTGCAATGAAGGGGACAATGCTTTTCACTCCCAAAAAAAAAAAAAACAAAAAGTGGAAAATAATCTTAGGATCCCCTCCCCTACCAAATATGGATACTGAATTGAATGCTCCCTAATGAGTGTGTCTGACTTTGGCACCAGAGTTTGGTTGTGGGTTTCTCCTCGTCCTGAAGGCTATGGATCCTCCTCCTCCTCCTGAGTCCTGACTTGACTCAGCTTATCAGGAGACACATTGCTCAAACCCTTTTGTCCTGAAGCCAAAGTTATGGACCATGCATCCATCATCATCATCATCATCATCCCCAATTGCATTCAAACAAGAGACACTCGGATGATGGGTGTTGCAGTAACTTACTCCTCCTGTCCATGTTAAAAGTAAGAGAATCATTTACCTTTTCTTTTTTTAAAAAATAAATAAATAAAATAATAATTTCAGTGTTTTTTTAAAATTAAAAAAATCCATTTTTTCAATTTTTTTAAAAGTTGGAGTAGGTGGCCAGGATCCCAAGCTAGATTTTGTATTTATTGGTGACAAAGTTTCCTCCAAAAAAAACAACAAAGTGGTGACAAAACTTTTGAGAATAGTGAGTACCTTGGGCCACTTTGACACATTTTCTCAAATAATTAATTATTTTCGAGGATTTCATTTCAGAAAATGACATATTCCCAAATTATACCATCAGATTCTTTAATTTTCTCAGAGACTTTTTTTTGGTTGAATTTTTCGGGAAATTTTTTAAGTTTCTGAAAATAACATAATTTCATGTTGAACTGGCCTAGGTACTAGAGTAATAAAAAAAAATGTTGACATTTCTTCAAAAACCAAAGAATTCCTAATTTTTGGGGGATTTTTTTGCACTGAAATATTAAGCATCTACAAATAAATAAATAAATAAATAAATATTTCTGTCACCATGGTTTTAAAATGCACCTGTAAAAAATTGATTAAAATAAATTAAATTAAATTAAATTATTTTTTTTAATTTAAAATTTAAAAAAAAAAAAAAAAAAACTGCTTGTACACAGGCTACTCCTCACTTTCTATTGCATGCTGCTCTTCCTCATTCATCAACAACTGCAGAGAAGAGCAAAGAATTTATTATTACAATTGCAACCCATCAGTAGCAAGAAGATGAATACCCTACCCTTGGACCCTGGCTGATAACCGACCCCCCCCCCCAAATAACCGGCCAACCCTGGTTTGTACAATTGTTGGGTGGTTATTGAAAAATTGCACAAAATTAACCAGCCCTTTCATGGGAGTGGCTTCCAAAGAGTGGTTTCAGAGACTCAAGCCCTGTGATTTCAAAACTTATGGCTTTCTTATTATCATAGTACCTGGGCCGGTTCGACAATACTTATATTAATTTTAGAAATGCTGAATTTTATACTTTTAAAAAATCAGATTAAGAAAGAGATAGAGTGAATCTGATGGGAATATTTGAAAATATATCAGATTAATTCTCAAATATTTCCATCAACTCTAATGTCAAAATGGAATGCTCAAAATTAGTTAATTATTCAACAAACATGTGTCGAATTGGCCAAGGTATTATGGCCAACATGTGGTATTATGGCCAACATACAGTATTGGCCATAATACCACAAGTAAAATTTTGCTTCCGAGGCAAACCCTTTAGTGTCTATTGTGTGTGCACCTTGGATTCTCAAAGAAGAAGAAGAAGAAGAAGATGCCATTTCCATGCCAAAGACAAAAAATAGTTTACAATTTGCATTAAAAACCTTTTGTGAAGAAGGCATTATTATAATGTGACCCAAAAAAGTAATGAAGATCTGGATTTTAAAGACAGATAAAAATAAAAACCCATTATTACAGAGAACCCACAAAGAAGAACCCATGTTTTCCATGGGTTTAAACCATTGGAAAAACTCATTAAAAAAAACCCCATTATTACAGAGAACCCCATAGTATGAACCTATGTTTTCATGCCAGTGAGGAACAAATGATTATGTTTCATTCTGCTCCTTCTTTCCCTGTGTCCTGTCCTGTGTGAATAATTGAAGATCAGGGATTGTGCAGGTGACATCTCTTGATCAGTACTACTAATTACAACAAGAAATGCCTCCTTGGGTACTAAGTTACATGATATTTATATCCCAAAGATAGATTCATGATTGGATGAGATAGTTCACAGCTGATGGATGGGGGAAAACCCACAAAAAAGATCATCTAGACTTCAGGAGATAATAGAGTTATCCATGAAGTCAGGCGATTAGGGGGCGAGACTGGCCAGTTTCGGCATAGGAGGGCATCAAATGTGTACCTGGGAATGAAAATTTTACAAAACCAAATAATTGGGACCCAAACTAGTTTTTCCACCAATTTTGGCAGTAAATTGAACCGAGTTTCATCCTGTCTTTCCTCTTTCCTGAGCGCCTCCACTGCTGCTACATATACTTTCACTGCTTCTACCTTGTACAACGAGTTTCAGCATTTCATACTGAGATTTGATAAAATTTCCTTATTTTGTGGATACCACTGAAAGAGGGGATAGGGGGAAAAAGCAGGTCTAAAGACAGGGTGACTTTATGGATAACTCTAATATGTTTATTGTTTCCCACTAAATGCATGTCACCCATTGGTGTTATTTTAATGAATTTTCTAATGTAATCAAAGTGGTGATCATCCATAGGAAGATTTAACGAAATCTGGCTATAAGCCATATATGAAAGTGCAAATTGTTATTCATCCTTTTCTACTTTGGCTACTTATTGGAACCAACTGTAAAGATCTGGTGATCTTCACTATTTTATTTTTCAGGTTCTGGTGATTGAAACTTAGGTTTTTTTTTAAAAAAAGGCTTCTGGCATCCATAACAGTAAAATGATCCGTACACTATATTGTGAAATCTTGTGAAACTCAATTTGGGTGTGTAAGTATCTCCATGATACAATGCCCTCCAAGTGGGCCAGTAGAAGAAGATGACTCTTTTTGATTGGGCACTCATTATGATTGGTGCAAGTTGCGTGCTATTCAAAATAGTCTCTCACTTTATAACGTCCACTTTTTCATGTTTATTGGTTGGGATGGGGGAATAATCAACACTATGCTTCTTCATATGGTAAAATCTGATAGAGGTCAAAATAGGGGGGTTGTCCATGCAGATGCTCTTATTTGAGTGAAATCTGGTTTGCTTCTAGTTTTGAAATATGTATAGAGTTTTTCAAGGTTTTTGAGTTGAATGTTTCAGTGTGATCGAGAAAGCAAGAATGCACATCATCGCAATTTTGCAAGCTCATTGAATGCAACCTTAGAATGACATTCTGTTGCAACTTTTCTATCCATGGTGAGTGTTCAATTTTCACTTAAGTATGGCAAGTGTGGAGGAGTGCTTAGTGTTCAACAAATGTGAGAATTTTAAAACTTTTGTCAATGTCCATGTTCTATGCTTTGTGTTTTGTTATGTCTTTTGTCTTGTGTTTGTCTTTTTTTCTTGCTTCCTTTTGTCAGGAAGCTCAAGGTTTGTTATGCATTGTAAGTTTCCTTATGCACATTTGTTTGTGTCCACTCTCATATTGCCATTCTCTCATATCCTTATTTGTGACCTTCTACTTTTACCCCCCCCCCTTTCCCTTTTCCTTGCTATAGTTGCCATGGAGTTTTCCTCTCTAAACATTAACACTGTTATTGTGCAACTCAAACATAATTCTATTGACATGTGTGTTGGTGTTGGGTGCTTGGTAGGATCCGGCAACAATTCTAGTAGCATTGTGAACACTTTAGAGTAGAAAACCCATGGGTAATTTTTTTTATGTTCAATCAAGGTCTTCTCTATTGAGTAGACTATGGTGTGAACCTCATTTTTCGCATCAATTGCTTGTTTCCACTTTTGTTCAAGTAGGAGACATTGGTGTTTTTCCATGGACTATTTTGATGATTAGGGTTTTTGTAATAGCATACTTTTGTGGACCATGGCTACCTTTTTCTTGGGAGGTGACTTGTGATTTTTGTACATGGTTGATTTTGTGAGATTTTTGGTGGCCTACCATGAGTAGAATGTTGTGCCTTGACACCATTTTGGATATTGTTGTCAATGTCCTTTTCCACCGTTGTTTTCTTTTTTCATGGGTAATCTTTGTTCATTTCTCAACTTAATTGTGGATCGTCGAGCCATGGCTGATTTTGTAATTGGAATTTGAACTTCTTGTTGTTCCTTCCAACTTCATCATCGGTTTTTTTATACTTGAGTTGTTCCTTCTTCCTTCTAGCTTGATTGGATCTAGAAACACATTGTTGACTTTAGGAGGACTTGTGGTAAGTGCATTCATTGAGTTGTTCCTTACTGCATGGTTGATTGTGGAAACATGGCTAATTTCAAAGGCTTCTGTAAGTTGTAATTGCTTCATTGAACAAAAAGTCATTGAGTTACTAATTCATTGAAACTTGAAACATGGCTTTTTCTGAAACTTGAGCCTAGATTTGGACCACTTCATGAGCTCTGGGCCCAAAGGGATAGATCTACCCATTGGGAAGGTCCCCCAAAATTACCTTTATGCAAATTTCATTAAAAAATTCACTGCAAATTCTGTAATAATAATTTAAAAAGGAGATTCTATTTTAGATTCTATTGGGCCGCCAATAATAGAGAAGGAATTACTCAGATCTGTTTTATTGCTTATAGCCAAATTGGGCTAAAACTGCTTGTGGATGATCAGCACTCCAGCTACATCTTCTGGTCTTTCAAGAGCTCCAAACATTACTCATCAGTTTTGGGCAGTGATTAGAAACCAGAACAGACACCATCGGTTATCAAGACGGTTCTTAGGAATCAGAACCATTGTTCTTTTTCTTTTATGAAAAACTCAAAGAACCGGCTTTGAAATACAATCATCACGGTTCTCACAAAGCTGAAAAGTGAAAATACCCAGCCATAAAAGCTGCCAGCTTTTGGTCAGTTCTCTGATGAGAACCGTCGGTTCTTTAATTATCATTTCTCCAGAGAACTGGAACAGAAAATTCTCTGATTTCAATTTTTGAACAAAAATTTATTCTTTCAACTGTAAGAGCAGATCCACCGACAGTATAGTACTTTGAATGAAGTGCAACCTTCAAGTAATTTGGCCTTATACCACCAGCATCTCAAGCAATATGTGACCCCTCCAGAAATATGTCTCTCATCCAATTTTAGAGTTATTTACTTTTTTCCAACCTCACCCATAAAACTAAAACTAGGACTGCAAATGGGTGTGAGAGTACTACCCTAGTAGCTAGACTTGTTAGACCTTGATTATTTTTTTTTGGATTTTCCAAAAATTCTGAAAAAATCTACCCATCCCATGTTGAAAATCTGAAAGCAGCTCTCAAGCACATTAGCTTGATTATTTAATATAGTGCCTAATTAAATACTTTTATTTTTATATTTATTGCTGAAAGCAAATGAAACTTTATTTATTTATTTATTTATTTATCAGGCGCCTTGCTAATGAACTAGCCCATGTAGTACGATAATAGCAACCCACTTGGACAATCAAACTATGTAGCCAATTAATGGCAGGTGTTAAGACCTGCTGTGGCCTTTACCAGCCTCAACAAACTGTTGCAAATTTGCTGGGCCAAAAGCATTTTGCTGAGCCAAACCAGTATGTTTTGATTTTTCTTCAACTGATTTTGATTTGCAGGGTCACATACTGAGCACTGAGCACTGGTGGAGTCCCTCCAAATGTGCATATGATACAATGGTGTTTGTAATGTAAGGTCCAGTAAAAGGAAAAAGACTGCTTCTGATTGGCTGGATGTAATGCTTGGCCGAGATGATGAGACTTAAATAGGTAGTCTCACACCTTTTCATATTTTTCATGTTTATGGGTAAGGCTTGAGAAATGTTTATCACTGTATTTTGGATTTGCCAAATATACTATGAAAGGCCCATTCTTCTAGTTTGCCCCCATGTTCTCTCTCCAGCACAGACATCATGTTCTTCTGTGTAGGGTAAGGACCAAGAAGGGGGGCCATTTTGGAAATGACGGTTTCGTGTAAGAGCATCTCCACCCCACGCCGGCAAAACAACTCCTTTTATTTTAAAATAGAATACCGTTTAATGATCACTGTTCCCACCCACAAAAATGTCATAAAAGTCCTTTTAAACACTCAAAGACCATTTATGTCTTTACATCTGGACGAGTAATAATAAATAGTCACTGTCCAAATCCATAGTAGAACAAAGCTTTGAAAGGGGTTAAAATGACCACTGCAAAATGGACCATCAATACCGGAGAACAACAACAGCAGGATTTGTGCTATCCTGCTGCAAGATCAAATGAAAAGGGGTGTTTGCTGGTGTGGGGGTGGAGATGCTGTAAGGCAGGAGGAGTCAAACATGGGACCCAAATTCCTTGAATAGCCCGCTCTGTGCGAAGTTCTAAAGATCTGGTCGAATTTTAACAACTGTTAAAATTCGTTTTGAGAAGGGGAGGAGGCATGTTACATCGACATGGAAATATTTTATGAGGCTAAAAGTTGCCTCCACATACACTAAAAATTTCTATCTGTTCGTTACGGACGGAAAAATTTAGGGTTCGAAGGGGTGCAAGAGAGGGGAAAATTGCAATTGCAATCCTTTGGATCCACCACCTTTGGTCCAATACTGATGCGGACATTGTCCTTCCAACCAAACCAACAGAAAGGAATGGTAAACCCTGAAACCCGGACATCCCTGAAGAAACAAAACAATGCTGCGGATTAGGGAATGGGCAGAAAAACTAACAGTAACCATTGGTCAAACCCATGATATTGAAACATGGACTATTCCCTTAACCCCTGGTCGGAGAATCACGGGTGGTGGGAATCATCCTATGTAATCATTCATCCTATGTAATCATCCAATATCCGGGGATAAGAAGCCCGGGCTTTTTAGGACAGAAGGGGTGAGGCAGGGCAGGGCCTGGGAGGGGGGGGGCATGGAGGCTGCATTCTCGTCAATGTTGGATGACCTGATATCATATCATGTCATGGCCCCACAACATTCCAAAGGTGTTCGGCAAGCTTGTTGCTGACCATCCGTCCATTCGGTTAGTTCATTCATTCATTTGTTTGCTCGTTTGCTTTCCCAGTACAGAGCTCAGGATTGATAGAGGGAGACAGTTACTTATACTGAGAAACGAATGACAGGCAAATATTTTCCAATCAAAAAATCATGCAACGAATGGACAGATTTTACTCCAATGGATGAATGTCAGGCATATATTTCCAATCAAAAAATCATGCCCAAAAAAATGGACAGATTTGACCCCAATGGATCAATGGCAGCCTTTTTCTTTTCTTTTTCAGTGCCATATTTCTAAAATAAAATCAAAAAAATAAAAAATAAAAAAATCTGGCATCTGATATCTGATATCTGACCCCTGGGTATATATCCAAAATAAATGTAGGAACCAAATCTGATATAATATGTTTGTTGTAGTTCTCAAAACAAATCTAAGAACTGGTCAAATAACCTTCTATTAACTACTGGCTCTTAATTTCAGGGTTTAAAAAAAAAAAAAAAAAAACTGGATTGGATTGGATGGTCTTTGATTTTGAAAGTTTGTAAAGAAATAAGAACAAGAGGGTTTTTAAAATTCCATTTATAATTTATTTTTAAAAAACAGGAACAGAGATTTCTAACATTTTGAAAAAAAGAAAATTAAATAAATAATTGGAAAAAAAAATTGCCCAACATTGGTCTTCACATGGTTGTTTGTGCCTGATTCCTTAGTTTCATGCCTTTTTGTACTTGGCTTTTAAAATCACCATTTTAGATTTCACTTCATCTATGATTACTTAAGTTCATTTGTATTAAATAGTTTTTAAAAATAGATTTTCCATGTTACCAGTGCATGGAAACATGGAAAATTGATTTTATTCTCAAATTTATGATGAAACTGAGGTGACAACAATTCCTAAGATTATTTAGCCAAATTTGGCTATAAATATGAAAGAAAAATACATAATCACCCTTTTGTAATTTTGGCTACACACTGGAATTTTAAATAGAATATTGGGGGAAAAAAAATCCAAAGTTGGGTGATTAAAAAACTCCAAAAATTTTGGCCATTCTGAAAAGAAAATCACCATCAAGGATTGTGGTGACAGGAGTTCAATAGTTACAATAAGTTGTAAAGTTACTGGCTAGGTCAAAATGGAGGTTGTAGAGCAATTAACAAATTGTGTTGATTGTGGGGTCCTCAGATTATGCCCACCACTCAAAGACTAAAATTTCTATCTATATATATAATATCAGATAAATATGGAGAGGACAATGGAATCTGATGGAAGAAGATTTGAAACAATATATAAAATTAAATAAATAAATAAATAAACAAGACAACCGACCACAACCCATTTGCATGTTCCTTCATATCAACTAGATTTTGCATAGCCCCCCAACATATGGACCAGAGTGTCGTCATCATTTGAACTGGCCTGGATCTAGTCAGGTGGAGAGGAGTGCAGCCTTTATAACACAAGTGGGGCTCAACCCCAACCCTCGCATGGGCTGCTTAATAATTTATAGTATGTTCGAAGTAAACTTTTAAGGAGGAGTTTCTCTCCAAAGACTGACTTCTTTTTCTTTTTTTTTTTTTTTTTTTTTTTTTTGGTTGGGTAGTCTTATTTTATTCAGCATTAAGTAGTTGTTCCATATAATGTTTTGTTATATGTGTGGATTATTATTTTTATTATATTTTATTTAAATTTAAATATTTATTGGGGTTTAGAAAAAGTAATGTTGCCAGTTTGTTTGAAGTGTAGTACTTTGTGATCGAGGGATTGCAAATTGTTGTGTATGTTGTTGTTGTCTGCATAACTTTACAGGCAGCAGCACTGACTTACATACTTGGCCAGCTGTGGACTACAAGAGTTGTTGTTTTTGTTTCTGTCTGCAGTTGCTTGGAACTCTAATTCCAATAGTCAATTGGAACCCAGACATCAACGTACAAGAGGCAAAGAGAAAACACACTCTAAATCCAATGGTCAATTGCAACCCAGACAGCACCGTACAAGAGGCAAGAAGAGAGTGATCGAGTGAGCACATCCGCCTTCAATCACCACAAGCACACACACAAACTGGAATAATTTTTATTTGTGAAACTGAATTTGTGCCATATATTGGGGGCTAGGTGTGGGGGGAGAGCCAAAGGAAGACATACCATAGCTACTAATAATGTTCAGCATGAAATTGTTCATTCATAAAAAGTCTAGCCCAAAAAAGGAAATTTTTTTGTTAATATTTGTAGAAATTCTTGAGAATCAAACTCTCATGCCAACCATTGCGTTCCTATTACAAAACACAACACAAGGTGTACTTTGCATACTTATTCCTCAACAATTGAAAATTTTTAAATTAAAATTTGAAATTATGTTCTTCATGCTTAGTTCCATACTATTATATGTTCACCATGTAGGTTCTCAACCAATTCTACGTTGCTTTGTGGCCTTGATTGTCTCTCACCTTTATGCACCTTTGTAGACCATTGCAACATCCTTGGCACAACACATCTAAGGCTCATGTGTGTCTCCCATCGTTTTTGTAGATGTCTATAGACCATCAATTTGTCCTCTATACACCATGTCAAAGGATTGTGCATTTTCATCTTGCCATCATCATCAATTTGCATGGATTCCATCGTCTCCACCAAATTACACTTCTAGAATGTAATGTGCATTCATGAAACTTTCTAATTGTGTTGTTGTGATAGTTCTTGTAATCAAAAGCATAAACAATTCTACAATCAAAAGTTGAATTTTGTAATCAAACAACACAAACAAACAAGTGGAAAGCAAAAAACAACAACCTTTTGATCTTGTTACTATAGTTCCTACACCAAAAAAAAAGACAATCAAATTTGTAGTGAAGGTTTGTATCAAACAAGATGACAAATGTGTTCCATGCAATGACACAAAAAAATTGCATAAAAAATTCAGAGATGATTGTTGTTAGAAGGTAAATTTTTACTTGCACATTTTTATTTTTTATTGTGACAATATTTGATTTGAAAAATTACCTCCACTATTTTAGAATGATAGTTGACCATCTCCTGTGTTTTCAATCCATATTATAATGAACCGTTTAGAAGGAGAGTACATGGCTAAAATGATGCCACTAATTTAACAAGTATGTTTTGTTTGGGAACTCCATTATTTTAGGAGACATTTGCTTAGATTTTTAGAAGTTTGGTGACTTGATGATTAGGATATAGCCATTGATTTAAATTAAGTTTACTTGGAAAGATTTTCTTATGATGTAAGGTAAATCATTATCTTCCTAGGTAAGTTCCCTTCACATATAAAAATGAGAAGACTTTTTGTTTCTAGGAACCACCAATTTCAAGGGAAAGTTTAAAGGAGTTTTTTTAGTGATGGACTTGGAGTAATTTGGAATACAAGCGTGTTTGTAAAGTCTACGTGTGTGCATGTTTGGGTGTGAAGTTTATCTTGACTATAGTTTTTTAGATTGTTTTTTGCATTTACTTGTTTGCACAATAGTTGAATCATGGATGACATTAACTATGGCAAAAGGCAATCATGGAAAAAGAAAAGCATGTGTTCCCCTTTGCATGGTTTGCAACGATAATAAGAATATTGAACCAAGGAGGTAATTACTTCCATGTACTATTGTTGTTTTATTACTATTCATCTTTGTTTTTTAATTATTCAATGATTATTAATGGAGTTTAATCCAACAACAATAATAAGAACATAATAGTGTTAAATTTACAATTTCTATTCTGAATCACCCATTTAGTGTTATAATACCACCCAAGTTTACTTGGGCCAATCTAGAGATCAAAATATGGGTGTTATTAATTACACCTTGTAAGTTGGGCAAAGCCGCAACATTGTTTGAAATGCTTCACAATAGAACAAAATTTTAACTTCCTATTGGTCAAGAAACCAATTTCCTATAAACAACATTCATTGTAACAAAAAAATTGTATAACATTGAGGATATAATGTTTTGGAAATACTATTAGAAGTGGATATAGCTTAACAACACAACATCAACAAAATGAACATGTTAGAAAAAAAACAATGTGAATTGTAGTTACAATGTGAAGGAGATTGAAATCATGTTGATCCTTGTTATAGGAGACGATAATGCATGTGATGTAATAATGGTCACTTAACACCATGTCAAAAGAAAAACTGAAAAAATATTTTAGCAAACAAGTAATTGAACAAACACCAAAAGAAATGGAACAAATGAATAATCAAAATGATTACAAGCTAGTAAATGAAGAGCTATGGTGAGGAATAGATGATGACATTATTGAAGATCTAAACTATGAGCTTTGCAACTATATGTGATAAAAAAAAAGTGTTATTAGTGAGTAAAACACAATTGTTACAAGGAAAAAATGTTGAAATAAGTTAGCGAACAAAAGGGCTATAGGTTCAAGCAAGAAGAAATAAATGCACTGAGAAAGAAATGAACAAATGAAATAACAAAAAACAAAAAAAAATGGGCGAGATGATGCCAATGCCATAAAAGGTGGTGAAAGAGATGGTGTCATGTGTGTTCAAGGTGTGGCCACGACACTACCATGAAATTGACTAAAACCTACCCTATTTAACATCACTAGATGTGATGATTCTATGTGTAAATAATCATAAGTTGACATAGGCAAACCTTTTTGAATACCCTAACATGGCATTGTGGGTGTGAATATGGAATCTAACATTAATTACCATCAATCATAATGGTGGGCTACAACATGCAATGTGACAAATTAACAACAATTACCTAGGTGTTAAGGTGCTTACCACTAGAGGTGTTAACATCAAGTGTGAATGCAATTTTATTGGAGTAAGATCCCTCCTATTCCTAAGGAGTAGCAAGTGTAAGAACTATCCTTCTCCTACACCTTGCGATCTATGTATGTTTAAAGCATTCCCAAATGTCGCCACATTATTTGGGAATGTCCTCACCATGGGCTTATACCCTACACATTGTAAATTTGTGGAGTTACAATTCCACTTAATTTTGCATTAATGCATATCTACCATTTGTATTATACAAAATTAATACCTAGAATTAAATAATGGAAATCTCACTTTCATTTGAATTTCCTACATGTCTATATTGACCTTTGAATATCCCTTATTTTTAGAGATATTCAAATCTTTCATGTGCTTTAGAATATTCTCAACGACACCTTGCACAATATGTTTTGGATGACAAATAGGAAAATGTATGTTGATTTTAAGCAATAAAATTGTTTTAGGCTAATATTTACGCACATGATGTATTTGTAAAATGTAGTACACTAACACCTACCTTTTTTTTATTGCTAAAATAAAATTATTAGTTTAGATGATATATTTAAATAATCTTTCACCTTTTATTGTCCTAATTTTCATATTTGTGGGTGGGCCTTGGGAAATCATAAATATGCATGTAACAAAAAATGAAGCAACTTAGAATCCACCACAATAAATTTTTAAAATCATGTGGGCAACATTATCACACTTAAATAACATTTTAAATGAACGAATTACATTCTGCAATTTATAATGGAACCCACCAACACCACCATCTATCAACAACTTGCAATTCAATGCAACATTGATAGCAAACAATTACAAACACACAAACTCCCCCCATGAAAATAGATACAACTTTCTATTATCCATGTTTCCAATATACTTATTCATGTATCATCCCAATTTTTCCAAGCTCCTTATGAAATCATCTTTCAAAACATAAGCTTTTGCCCATAGCTTTTTTTTAAACATCCTTCTCTTTCCAAACCTAGAACCTAGAAACTATTTGTTTTCTCCAATTTTGCATTAAACTTTCAAGTGCCCTTATCATATACAAAATTCCCAAACAACAACATCCCCATTCCCAAAAAAAAATTAATTCATGAATTTGTTGACACACAAGTGAATGTATATTAACAAAATGGCAACAACATCCCAATTCCCAAAACCCACTGAATGTTTTATTGGCAATAACTGGGACCTAATAAACCATGACCTAGACTCAATCATCATCTCCATCCTTCATGCCACCATTAAGGAAAACAACTTATAAGCATTTAAATTTGTCCCAATAGTCATGCATCTTGCATAACAAAAAATAAAAATACCATTAGCTTCAAATGTTTGCATCGAAAGGAAAACAAATTTATCTTTACACACTTGCACACAAATAAGTTCCAATCCCCTTATCATATCCTCCTTTGCACCATTTATCTTTTTCCATCCACATTATTTCCATCACAATCTTCTTGACACCAACATTATCACCAAACTTCTAGCCTCACATGATATAGGACTGCCATCATCGACATCCTTCATGGGTGCAAAGACAAAAACTCCAAAAGTCACCATCACCAATAGACTTTTCAAAACCTTAAAACCTTAAAGTGTTTATCAATTGGTTGGACTTTTTTCAAGTTCACATGCCATCTTGGATGTGAAAAATATTGTTGGAGGCCCAAATACCAAGTATTGGTGAAATTATTTTCATTCCATTTGTTTTTAAATCATCATTTAAAAGAAAAACACATCCCTATAGAAATTCCTTAAGCTTATATGTCCTTCCATGTTAGATTTACTCATGTTAGCCAACGTGATTAATGAGGGAGAGGGATATTTGTCACTTTAGTCAAGGAGTTGATGCCTCATATGATGATTAAAATATGATCAATTGCATGTAGGATTTTATGCTTCAACAATGTCTTTTTTGGTAATTTGGTTCCTTTCCACGAATTATTCCACAACTTACCAAAAAATTAAAAGATAGGCAAAAACAATGCATCATTTTGGCAATGTAGAAATGATATTCTTTTATTATAATTGTTTTGCACAATGAGTAATTTTGGAAACACTTAGTGAATTGCATTATCAAAGTACTTTAGTAATAGTTGCAGTAATGTGCTATTAAGAGGGTTGGTTTTGCCCATATTTTGAATGAAAAAATAACCCATTTGCACATTTTGAGTGTGATTAAGGTGAAAAGAGAATACATGACCCAACACCCACCAATCCACCATCCATTAACATCCATCGTGATTGAGTTGTGAATGAATCACAAAAGAGTTACCTCAATAGCCTATTAGGTGTGAACCTACTATTTCCACCTCAAACTACTTAAATAACTATATTCGTAAGTAGGCAAAACATCCTAGGTAAATAGGCATGCATTGTAAGTGGTTACTATGCAAGTAAGTTTGGCACTTGGTGGCTATTAAAGAAGTGAATACCTGTGGATGGTTAGTACATAGCTAATAACTATCCTTTGTGGTTACTCATGGAACATGAATACAATGAAAAAGTTACAACATCTTCCTCATCTACAAGGCAAAGGTGTAAGTAGATATTGAATGCCCTACCATGTATTATCTTATGGACAATAGAAGGATATGTCCAAAACAAAATTCAAGAATGTAATATAATTTCAAACCCTAATTCTTCCAAGTTTTTTTGTGTCCATGCAAATGTAAATCAATCATGAGAATAAATAAACATAAATTATTGGGTTTCATTGATAAAATGCCCTTTGGTCCAAGTAAATATTGAAGATGTAGAATTTAATAATGTATTTAATGAACAAATTTGAAATATTTACCATTTAATAGTGTAATTCTTTGGGTATTTTTTCAATACAATATATATTACCGTGTAAGAACATTTGAGTAAATGGCTTATTAGTTGTGACCTTAAGAGTGAAGATGGCAATGAATTTAAAATTTTAAAGATGAACTTGTTTCATCCTTCACAAGAAGTAATGATATTTAAAGAGACAAATTAATTCTTAAAAATGTGACTCTTAATTCAATGATTGAATTCAAAAATGTTAAATATCTTAACATATTTTAGCAAGGTATTTGATAAGCTTTGAGATAGTATATCACTGACAAACATCACTAACAAGTTCCAAATGTTTTCATGTCCCAAATATCAATTTGAAAATTTGCAAGTTTCATCACATGTTACCATTAGGTTGAACACTATGATCTATTCATGTTGAAAGTAACATGTCTTTTGAATGAAAGTGTTCAAGAAGGCTTGTATTCCATCACTCATTATTGAAATAGACATGGTGATGTGTAGAGCTTTTCATGAGCATGAGCATTAAATAAAGTCCTCAAATAAGGCTATTTTAATGTGTTTAAAACATCAACACCAAAATGAGATGTTGCTCTTGTTGTTGTTGAGAATTCACTCTCAATGCTTTTAAAAGGGGAATATACACTCCTTCCCATAGTGAGTTTCCCACCAAAGCTTCTTTGAACATGTTTAAAATATCAAACGCCAAAATCAGACATCACTCCTTGCTAAGCAAATTGTGACCAAATGTAATGCAATTTGCATTATGCAAAAACTCATTTCCTCACATTCAACTCCTTTGGTGAAACTGATGTGCACATGTGGACATAGAAAATCAACATACCAAGACACCCAGAAATATGGCTATAGTCAATGGGCAATGGAATAATCACCCAAGGTATCATTCCAGTCCAGAAAAAAAACCAAAAAAAAAAAAAAAACAAAAAAACACCCGCGCCAGGAGCGGGGGGGAAAAAAAGAAAGAAAAGAAAAAAAAAAAAGAGAGAGAAACATGAAAATCGAAAGATAAGTGGAA
>Ga0116229_10000259_pt1 | contig 63299 bp, 57 predicted proteins | sample S1TSphgellanicum_3_FD_87313 | JGI IMG/M metagenome (GOLD analysis project Ga0116229, IMG submission 87313) | Host-associated microbial communities from peat moss isolated from Minnesota, USA - S1T2_Fc - Sphagnum magellanicum MG | ecosystem: Host-associated > Plants > Peat moss > Unclassified...
ACAACTTCTAGGCAAAAAAGAAGTTTTAGTGAAAGTGTTGAAATATGTAATGTTGTCATGGGTTTTAGGTGGGTTGTATGAATCTAAAGATGAGTTTCAAATAGATTTGAGGTGTAAGATTTTTGCATGTAGATAGATAATGTAGCTTAAGGTCCTCAAGACTTGAGGATTATGTGTTCTACTACGTTGCATACCATAGGTAGTGGATCCGCTACCTAGTTTGTGCTGCAATAGCATGTGTTGAGCTTCAAGAATGTACATTGCACTCAAGATTTGATGAAATTCTTCCATATCAATGATGGGTTCATTTCATTTCCCCATGTATTCCCTTTTACGGAGTCTATACAAGACGTGTTCTTGAGATTGTTCAACTGAACACCAATCCTGTCAGAGTTTACATGTCAGTGGAGCCATGGGTCTTGTTGTTGGTGTCAAACTTGTTGCTCTCTCTTGATTGCTATCCTGCTGTGGTCTAAGCTTTGGCAGAAATTCTTTTCAGGTCCTTTGCACTGATGGGATAGTAGTAGCAGTAGTAGCCTGGATAAGGTAAGTAAATGCAATGTGCTGATGGAGAAGGTCAGGGTGGCTTTCTCTGTTTTCATGACACGATTTATGCCTGGGATGTGGACAATACATGGCTGATCAGCTTGATCTGGATTTCAAGTTGTAGACAAATGAACAGTATTCGGATTTCAAACATAAGAAGATATGAGAAAGCACTCTGGCTTTGGGACCAATGAAACCCACCATGTGTGGGTGGCAGCAGAGATGGCTGCAATGGCAAAAAATGTGGGAGCATGGTGGATGCTTGGATAGTGTTCAACAAGATGCCATCTCAAGATGTGGTCACTTGGAATGCCATACTTGGAGGATGTGTCATGCATGGGCATGGTAAGGAAGCTCTTACACATTTTGAACAGATGTGTAAAGGTGTACTTCTAGATGATATCACTTTTGTTTGTCTTCTGTGAGCTTGTAGTCATGCAGGTTTGGTGGATCAAGGCATGCCCTGTTATGCTTCAATGATCACAGACTATATGATTTCTGCGAAATTGGAACATTACACCTGCATGGCAGACCTTCTTTATCCTGCTGGCCATCTACAAGACGCAGAGAATATGATCAACACAATGCCCTGTAAACCAGATGTGGCTTCATGGATGGCTTTGCTTGGCGCTTGCAGAATTCATGGTAATGTGGAGATGGCAGAACATGTTGCTAAAGGGGTTCTCAGATTGGAGCCTGAAAATGCAGCAAGTTACGTGCTGCAATAAGCCATCTATGCAGCTGCTGGCAATAGGCATCTATCTAAGAATGTTGAACACCAGAGGTGTGAAGAAACAGCCACATTGCACCTGGATTGAAGTGAATAATGAGGTGCATACATTTGTAGGTGATGATTGACACCAGCCCCAGATGATTGAAATTCATGCAGAACTGAAAAGATTGTCAGGAATCATGCATGATGCAGGGTATGTACCGTAATACTGTGCTGCATGATGTGGAAGAAGAAGAAGAAAAGGTGCTTCATTTGTTACCATAGTGAGAAACTGGCTATTGCATTGGGGCTTATTGACACAGTTCCTGGGCCTGGCACTCCACTATGAATGATAAAAGAGTAAGCAGGCTTGTGAAGATTGCCACAAGTCTACATCATTCATTTCAAAAATGGTTGGGAGAGTAATAATGGCAAGGGAGGGATGCCAATCACTTTCATCACTTTTGAGGATGGTGTTTGTGCTTGCATGGACTGTTGGTGATGCCAGTAGTCTGTCTTGTCAATCAAATATCAAAACTACAAAATCACAAACAATGTACACACAAACCTGAAAGATGACACTCCAAAGCAAGCACGCCAGATATATCACCCCCAAAAACAAATCTAAAACCTGAATCAGTGTTCAAAAAAATTGCTACCAAAAACAAATCCAATAGAATTTGATCATGTAGTAAATATCTAAAAAATAACGCAGATATCATAAGAATCAATTCCTCTTAACATGTATGTATCAAGTGACACACATTTCACCAGCAAATCTTTCATTGTTCCTGTTCTTCAAGTGCAGTGAATAATCCACTTGCAATAGAAAACTGTCAATCTAGACAGCTCCAAACATGGAGGTAGTGAGTTACAACTGTCAGGAACATTTTCTAAACACTGGCCTGATGCTCTTTTTGGCCTCACAATGTGAATACATTTGTTAAAAATTAAAAATATCTGTCTGGTTTTGACTGAAAAAACATTGCTCAAATCCAAGTGTATCCCCAAAACCATATTGCTTGGGTCAATAACGGGGTTCACTGTGATATAAATTGAATGCAAACATATTGAAAAGGAAGACTATGAGATCACACACACCTCCTCCTAATAAACAGAATTAGCAAAACTAAGCAGTGCAGTGTTGACCTGTGCAGGAGCCTCATCATGTGGGCAATGCCCGGCCTGTAAACGTACCATTTCAGCCTGTGGATACAGCTTCTTCATCTGCTCACATTTACTAGGCCCCATCCAGGGATCCAGATCTCCCCATAGCAATAACAGAGGACATGAGAGCTGATCCAGCAGCTGATTGATTGTCAAGTTACTTGATTTGAAGAGAACCTGAGTCATCAGTCTGCACCCTCACATTTTGGCCATGCATGTAAATGGATGCAATCAGTGCAAACACACAACCTCTAATACAAAGTATGACCCCAAAACATTCATTTTCTGCTGTTGACAAGCATCAGCAATCATCTTCTGTGATCAAGTATTATCTATGTAATTGCAGGGAAATGAGTGCAGTCATAACCTTATGAGAGTCACTCACAAAGTGTCAGATTATCACCTTCATCATGAATAGCAGTGAGGAGTTGCCATGACTACCCACTGATTTCATCAGCTTCTGACAGTGGGTCTAGAAAGTATGTACTAATTAGCCCAAAATCTGGGCAAATCATTATACAAAATCTACATACTAGGTTTCTGTCACATTTCTGGGAAGCAACAGGACTACTCAGTCATGATGTTGGCTAACCCTCAAGAGACATAGCTCCTTTGTGCTTAAATGTAGACATGCACATCAGCACAATTGACAAGGCAAATTTATAACCAGCAGGTAATGTGTGCATTTTCAGTTTCTAGGACCCCTAGAATCCTGGGAGGTCGAAGTGGAGGATGTTCCTTTGAAGAAGAAACAATAAGATGAGAGAGTTTATAACAAAACACAGTAGTCACCCTCTTTTGGCAAGTTCACAAACTAACCTGTAATAAACTTCGCCTGCATTGGCATCTTGTGTGGGCTGCACAATTGACTGCACCAAATAATCATCCACATTTGTTTGATCCTTGTATACCTGGCAATAAAAAAACCCACAAGTTGGGCACCCTGTCACCAGTTATGTAGCATCACGAGATAGGTATGAAAAAATAGTTTCAGAAAAAAGCAGATTGACCATATGAGAAATCTGTACTGACTTTGATGAGACCCTCAAGGAAATGCAGCTATTGCCTATATAATTTGTGGACTATTTACTTACATACAAAGTTGTGCATTTGTTTGTGCCGATAGACAATCACTTGCATACTTATGTGTGTATATATATATATATATATATATATAGGCTCTGGTATGAATGTTCATTGATTAAAGGGGAAGCAATGAACACACATTTTGAAGAACAGATTTGATACGTGCAGGTTGCTTGGCTTGCCAGAAAGCAAACAATATGGCATACTTTTGTACAAAATCCTTTATTGGCTTCAACATAAGTCTATTCAAAACTGACTCCTCAGTTTTGATGACCTCCTGCTGGCTCGACCCTTCCCCTATCTTTGCTTTCTCTGGTGAGCTTGGAGTATCAAACTGTCCAGAGGAATTCAACAATACCAATCCTGACACCAAGTCTGGATAGCCAGCTGCTGTTGTTAAAACTGTGAATCCTCCTACACTGCACCACAAGAAAGAAGATCACCACAATCAAGGACATTGTTTTGATAACCATGTAAGGAAATCCCATCACTGAGTTTTCTGTACAATCAGAAGCTGTGCGACTTATTATGAAGGGAGAAGAGACTTTGAAGTTCCTTCCCTCTCCTTTGACCCAACCAGAAGTCCTACCACAAAAAAAGCAACTTATCACAAGAGCTGAGGAGAGGTCACACACATTGCTATTCCTTCAAGATTCATAGAGGGGGGAACACACCTGTTACCAGCAAGCACAGCAGGTTTGCCCACCACTTCCTTCACAAAGTCTGCCACTTGATCTCTCCACAACAATACATCATATTCTATGAGTGCTTTCTCTGACCACCCAAATCCAAGGAGATCCATGGCATATACTGTATGAGTCTTGGCCAGCTCTGGAATATTATATCTGTTCACCAGTAAGAAAATCATTCAGAGAAATCACAAAATTGATTTTCTCCTCCACTCAAAACAAAAGTACAAGAAGAATACTTCTCTCCTCTGAACTAGTGCAATTTTTACATCCTTTGCAAATTTTCCTCATGTTTTTACTTCCATCTTGTGGAGAGGAGAAATTCCTCATTCCAACATCCCCAACACACAAAAAACAGAGAGGTCACTCAGTCGGTATTGTCTCACTTTTTTCTCACATACCTCCAATGGAAAGCTGATGCCCCAAAGCCATGAATGAGTACTATCGGTGGGCCCTGACCTTGCACCACATAGTGCACCTTGTGTCCACGCCATGTCCAGAAGTTGTAGCCATCTGGCTTGAAGGGCAACCTGTCTAGCGCTGTTGGCATGGAAACACATACACACACAGCTTTCTTGTTCACAAACTTCGCACAAACCTAGTAGAATAAACATAGAAAAACACACAGCTTGTTCAAAGACTTTGCAAAATCCAGCACAATGAGCATGGAACACATACACACATTCATACATACATACATACCGCTTGTTTGTTCACACACTTTGGGCAAAAAACTGAACATAATTTTCGGAGCAAGTCCTTACAAACAGACTTCATGAGCAGCAAAACAGATATCGAAGCTAGTACTTCCAAACCCTAGAAATTGAGAGAGAGACAGAGTTTTTATCAAGACAGTCCCCCAATTCCCCAATTGAGCTCTCAAACAAACAAGCAGGCACACACACTCACACACACATGCACACAAAAAACACAAGAGAGACAAAAGATCTTTTGCTTCAATTTTGAGCCTCCACAAAATGGGAATTCAGACCTTGCTTACTGATAGTAGATTCTTCTTGTACAGCTGTGTCTGCCATTGCAGCAGCAGTGCACATAAGCAATGCCCCTGCAGCTATGCTCCCACTCACAAACTGCCTTCTTCGTTTTCTCAGCTGTGCTACTGCTGCTGGTCCTGCTCATCCACAACCCACCACCCACATCCGATGTTATTATCCAACATCTGCTACCAATTTCCACAACCCGTTTCTTGCATCATCATCACCCCTCTCCCCTCCTCATTCGACGAAAAACAGAATTCCGAGGGGAAAAAAAAATTCCACACTCCTCTGTCCAGTTCCAAAAACGCACAAAACAGAAAAAACCCCCCCAAATTATTTTTTTGAGATTCACGTAAACATACCACCAAACTGCAATCTACAACTGCTATTGTCGAAGCTGTAAAACAAGAATTTGGAGCTGCTGCTGCTGCTGCTGCTTGTTCCAGACAGAAGCGTCGTTAGTTGTCGTCGAGGAATTGAAGGCGGCAATAAATACAGACTCGGAGCATGTAAAGAAGCTGAAAACAAAGGTGCCTGTTGCTGATGATGATGATGACAACGACGACGACGATGACGATGGTGATAGTTCTGCATCATGATTGCACAGTTTCCTCCTCCTCCCTCAGCAATTCCTGCGACGGCGCCGACCCCTCGTTGCATGGCTGCTGTACAAGACTTGCTTGCGTGCAGGCGGGCTTCCCAGCAGAACCGCCGTCTTTCTACTTAAGACGTGTGCGGACACGAAGAAGAACAGGAAAGGACATGAACGTGAAGAAGAAGGAGTTTTTCCCCATTTTTGCCTGGTTCCCAATGTGTTCTCACTGTGTTCCCTTTAAGTTCCCATCAGGTTTCCCAATGTGTTCCCCAAGTTCCCAATGTGTTCCCCAAAGTGTTCTCCACAGCACCTCACTTTTATCTTATATGCTTTTGGCAAATGTTGTCCTCCTTTCACACCTGGTATTATGTGGGGCCAAAGGAAAGGAACTCTATACCTCAAAATAGAACCTTCTAGTTTGGTGAGCCTCCATAGTTTCAGATTTGTTTTTTGAGTGATGGGCCAATTAAATTGGCTCATTGCAAAAAAAAACCAAGGGGTGTGTCACACTATGGCCTTGCCATTTACATTAAAAAGGTACCTTAAGGCAAAAGAAGATTTATGGAAACTCAAATATTTCACCATGGCCAAAATCCTCTAATCTTCAGAAAAAAATCCTCTAAAAAGAAACCAAAAATCCTTCAAGATATGATTATAACTCTATAACAACTAATCTCAAGTTTCAACACAAAGCCAAAATATCATCTTTCAAAAATCCTCATATAATAAAAATAGACCTATTATTATTATTACCTAGGGGCCAAAAATCTATTAAGCTACTAGACTCTATATAATGAATCTAAACACAATCTCCTTGCCTTGGTAGGTAGGCAAGGCCAATCAATTGAACTTGGGGAGAGGCACCTCATCTAATTAATAGGAGAGGTGAATAGGTAAGGTGTAGTGAAATAGGTTTGTGGAAACAAATGTGTTGTATAATGAAATTGCTGGATTTGGTGGCCAGAATTTTGTTTTCTTAGTTATTTTGAGTGAATGAATAGTTAATGTGTAATAGCTAATTATAGACAGGGTTCTAAACACATTATTTGTGTGCATTTTTTCTTTTTTTCTTTTTTTCTCAAATTCATGTGGTAGCCTAGGTGGGTTTAGGGTTTAGGGTTTTGGTTTCTTTTAGAGGATTATTTCTGATGATTATATTTTGGCCATGGTGAAATATTTGAGTTTCCATAATTCTTCTTTTGCATACTTTTTAATGTAAGTGGCAAGGCCACAGTGTGACACACCCCTTGTTTTTTGTGAGGTGGGTGGTGGGTCAATGTCCTTCCACCCCCCCCAAAACAGTTCCCTGACGCCTTGTAGGCGAATTTTTTAATAAAAAAAAGGAATTTGTGACAAAATATTTTGTTTTCAGAAAACTTTGTTGCATTTTGGCGATTTTTCATTTTATAAAAAGAAAAGAAAAACCCACAAGAGGACTTACCCAAATTAGGCGATACCTCAGATCAGAGAGGAAAGTAAACAAGTTTTTAAAATCATGCTATATTTTAGCCACATGCTAGCACCTATTATTTTTTGTTAAATGCACACAAGGAATTTCATGAGTGTTTATTTCTATTTAATTTAATTTTTTTGATCAAATTTGAAGATAGGTGAGTCTCATGTGTTGTTTTCTTCAACAACACGCTACAACCTATTGTCTAACTAAATATGGCAAATTCAATTTAGGGTTCCTCGTTTATATTTTGGCCATACATTGGATCCTATTGTCTCATGGCGACTTCAGAACTCGTTTCCTCATCATGGAGAGGTTTAGGGCTCAGGGTTTAGGAGTTTAAGGTATGGGGTGTTAAAAGAGTGTTTAAACCCTAAACCCTAAACCCATAAATGCTCTCCATTGAGCATTTATAGATAGGGGCTTGTTTTTTCACCCCAGTTCTGGATTAAAACTTTGGGGCTGTTGATTTGATCCATGCATCATGTTGGGAGGATGCTGCTAGTGCTTGTGGTGGGTTGGTGCTGGTTCCACCACATCCAATCCTAAAGAAGAAAAACCAAAAACAAAGTTCTCTACCAGCCTGCATGTGATGATGATAGGTAGAGAGAGGTGTGTCCTCTTCCTGGCCAAGTGTGAGAGAATGTGACCAAAAGAAACCTAGAGATTAACAGCCTTGTGAAGAAAGCAAACAAAGCAAAATAGCCTTCCAGAGATGTCCCTATGTTGTCCCCCACCATTGTTGGGCGGGTCTTAGAAACAAGGCACAGATACCCACCAGTTATATATATATATCTCCATGGTCACATTGAACCAGCACCCATCAGCGCACCATCCATCCACTGGATGCCCATTATTACTCAGTTGTGGATGAACCTCAATTGAGTTAATATTCGGTTTTACCTTTGTAACCAATTTTGTAGGAGATAGGTCTCCTATGTAGGTAAATTTGTAGGAAAATAGGTAACTACTAGCTAAGTAGATGGTTTATATACAGGTAAGGGTTGTTTTTACTAACAACCTGCTTGTGGGTTGGTAGTAGGTAGGTAGAAAAAAAAAAAGCAACTGAGTTAACCACCATAGTTAGCTAAGGAACTGGAACCCAACAGAAAATTGTATTGTTTCCTGAGTACTTACCATTCATCCTTCATGGGTGCATTGGTGGGTGTTGGTTCACTTTGGCCTTTATTATCCACTAAATTGGCAAATATGAAAAAGTTGAAGACCTGGATGTCCTATAAAATTTCAGAGGTGACAGGTCCAAAGAACCTCAAAAAATAAAAAAATTGGTGATGGAAAAATCTTGCAGGTTTTTCTAAGCTCTTGTAAGGTTTGCCAAAACTTGGTCCAATTTTTTAGCACTTGTGCTTGAGTGTTGTTTGGTGGCAAGGTTTTTTGTGCTTTCATTTTAGGGTAGTGAATGATGAAGGAAGTTGCTAGTTACTGCCTACATTGTGTTAGCTATCAAATGCAATCAAATGAGGCAACACATTGTGGAGCATTGAAATGAGGTGGCTTGAGGCACAACAACAATATTTGTGTTAGTAGGTATGAAAAGTATTAGCATCCTTTCTTTGTTTTTTTTATTCTTTTATTGCTTGCTTAATCTAAAGGATGCACTATGAGAAGTGGGTTGAGTGTTTTTTTCTTGTGTTATTTTGTCATTGTCAATCAAGAGCATTTGTAATTTGAAAGAAATTTTTTTTTGTGTTGTCCTATTGTTGGTCGTTGATGTCAAAAGTTGGAACACGCAACTAGGACCCAAGAGCTATTTTTTGTGGTTTATTGGTATCATCAAGAATTGACAACATCTGTACAAAGTTTTTTTAAAATCTTTCTCTTGTTGGTTGTCACATCAAAAGTTGAAACACACAATACACCTTGTTGAAATGGAAGTCAATGACATTGGATGCTTAATGTTAAATTTGTTTACCAATTGTCTTGCAAGGATTTTTAAAAATGTCAAAAGAAAAAGTGATAGCATATCCATAAAAGCACCAACTTTGTTAGATGTAAATGGAAATAACCCAAGGATTTTTACTTTGCCAAGGGCAATGTTTTCATCACATGGAAGTTGAATAAAGGAGCTTGATGGGCTTATTATAGTAGATATCATCAAATGCTTACATGTGTGATCAAAATTTTGGAAGCCTTATAACTGCACATTTTTCACATGAGTTTTTTTTGTGTTAATAATGGTAGGTTTGTGGATTTGGTGAATGTTCAACTCATGCGGTACATAATTTGTTACAATGAACAAGTTAATTTAGTAATTATTGCTTAAGGCACACAATGTCAACAAGGGTTGATCACATATTACAACACTAATGGTATCATAACCATAAAAAAACATGTAAAGGCTAAACATTTAATGTTGTCCAAAATTTTGTTGAAGAAGCAAACATCACAACAACATGCTTAGTGCTTTGACAACTTATTAAGAAGAGGCTTACAATTTGACACGACTCCATCTTTAATTTTTTTGGTTATGTGGATTCATTTAAAAATAATCATGAACAACATCAAATTTTCTTGCAAAATTTGACCATTTTTATCACCAAATCACTTCACATTGTGGAAAGTGTTTGGCTACAACGTTTAACACTACAATTGTCTTTACAAGTGATTTTTCTTTCCAACAAGATCTTCACTTAATTTGGTGGAGAAGACAAAAGATCCTTGTGTATTATTAATCTTGTTTAAATGCTTGTTGGCCACAACAACATTTGACCTTTGGATGTTTATTAGTGTTCATAACATCTTTACATTGGATATTAATTTCATCTTTGTAAATTGGTAGCCCAAGGATGTTACATTGGGGTTATTTGAAGATACTAAAACAACTGGTCAAGTTATGGCAATCAAGTTTCAAGTTTTATCTAATAGACGTGTAATACATAAAAAGGTCCTTATTTATGTCAAAGATGAAGGTGCTAACTTGGGAGCAATGACCATTAATTTGAAGGCCATTGTGAGTTATGAAAGCTTAAGGTTGAAAAAACCTTTCCAAAGCACATGTTTTGGGCACACCATATTGAAGGCTTGTTAGTATGGTATAACAAATGACAAGGTTTGCATTAGCTTGCATGACATCTCCTTCAAATCTATTGATGTAGATTTCCAAAAGCGTATAACATGGTCAATTTTTTTTAGAAAGGACATTAAGAATGGACAAAGGTGAGCATTGATGCAAGTTTGTAATCACAAAAATTAAACACTCTTGTGAAGACAAGGTGAAATTTTGCCAATTTCAATGAATTTTGTCCATATGGTTCTAAAGAAAAATTGTTTTGTGAGTTTTAAATTTTGGGTTATGTTGGGAAACATTTGTTATTTTATAATTTGTAAATTATGGGTTCTAGTCCATATGTTTTGAAAGTTTATAGATACTAGATTTTGTAAAAATTGCCTCCAATGTGGTAGATTTTTGTCAAAGAAGCAATGGTTGGATTTTCAAACAAGTTTTGGGTTATGTTGGGAAACATTTGTTACTCTATAATTTGCAAATCTTAGGTAGTCCATGCATTTTGAAAGTTTATAGATTTTGGATTTTATAATATTACTTCCATTGTGGTGTATTTTTTTGTCAAGGAAGCAATGATTGGATTTTCAAGGAAGTTTTGGGTTATGTTGGGAAACATTTGTTATGTTAAAATTAGTAAAATTTGGGTTCTTATCCATGTGTTTTGAAAGTTTATAGATTTTGAATTTTACAAAAATTTCCTCCATTGTGGCAAAAAAATTATCAAGAAAAACAATGGTTGGATTTTCAAGCAAGTTTTGGGTTATGTTGGGAAATATTTGTTACTTTGTAATTTGTAAATTTTAGGTTTTAGTCCATGTGTATTGAAAGTTAGCACTTTTGGATTTTGTAATAATAACTTCCATTGTGGTTTTTTTTTAATCAAGGAAACAATGGCTAGATTTTCAAATAAGACTTTATAAGAATTATCTCCACTATGGCTGATTTTTTAAATTAAGGAAATAATGGCTAAATTTTCATTTGGACTTTGTAAGAATTGCCTCTAATGTGGTTGATTTTTTGTCAAGGAAACAATGGTTGGAATTTCATTAGATTTGTAAGAATTGCCACTAACATGGAGAATTCTTTTGTCAAAGATGCAATGGTTAAATTTTCATTAGATTTGTAAGAATTGCTACTAACATGGCTAGTTTTTTTTTTCCAAAGATGCAATGGCTAAATTTTCATTAGATTTTGTAAGAATTGCCTCCAATGAATTGTGGACATATATATTTTTTATATCTTTACATTATATCTTTAGCCAAAAGAATGAGGATTCAATGCCATTAGCGGTTCTAGATTTTGTTGTGGTAATAATTAATACCAAATGTGTATAAAGTAATAATGAATAAATATCTAGGAGTTACAAAATACCCACTATTTTCATTTCCAATTTAAGTATGTCAAAAGACCTATGAATTACTGATTATAGTTGGAAGTATTTGGACATTTGCAAGTTCTAGTGTTTGTCACATTCAATCACTATCCATTGTTTTAATTGGAAATTTAACTCTATCAAAAGAAGTCTTATGAATTGCAAATTATAACTAGAAATGTTTGAACATTAGCAAGTTCTTAGTTTTTTTGGTTGGTTGTTTGTTTCACATTCAATTAGTAATCATTGTTTTAATTTCCAAATTAAGTTTGTTAAAAGATTTGTGAATTCAAATTCTAGTTAAAAGTATTTGAACATGTGTAGGTTTTGGTGTTTTTGTCACTTTCAATATATTTGAATGTGTGTTTAAGAGCTACATCAAAAAGTATTTAAGAGTGATGATGGTGGAAAATATGATGTAAAGATGTATGTCAAAGATATGAAACATTAGGAAGAAAGTTTTAAAGTAGGAATTGATGGAGTTTTAGTTAATTAATTGTAGGGCTAATGTGAATTATAAATTTTGGTTAAATTTTTTTAAACATTTGTAAGTTTTGGTGTTTGTGTTACATTCAATTAATGCCCACTATATTTAATTGGGAATTTTAATCTATCAAAAGACTTGTGAGTTATAAATTCTAGTTGGAATTTTATAGGTTTTGGTGTTTATGCTTTTAGCATCATAGGTTTTACATTATACTTTGTAGGTTCAACCATTTTGGGCAACAACCAATAACTTATATGCCTTTTTGTTTTGTATTTCAATTTACTATGACATTGATTGATTTTATGTTTTCAAACTAAAAATTACAAATTAAAGTCATTTGAAACTCATTCGTTTTTCCAAAGTAGCCCATAGTGTGTATGTTATTTCAATTTTAATAGTGAATAAATTTTTATTCATTGTTTATGTGCATGTTTGCAAATAAAGTTTTTATGTTTTAAAACACATTCTTTTATTGCCAAGCCATTGTATTATACTATAATTGGCAAACACAAGGTGTTAGTGGTTGGGTGCTTCCACTATTATCATGGAATGTTGTTCAAATTGTTATTGACAACTTCTTTTCCATTGTTTCTATATGTGTGCTTAACCAATCCCATATGCATTGGTTGTTGAATGCAACAATCACTACAACTTTGAAATTTCAAAGAGACATAATGAATTGTGTTGTATTGTATATAATAATTGATGATGACAAGGGTGGGTATGATATTAAGTTGTTGGAATTTTTTGCAAACATAAAAACTACGATTTTTGTATTTTGGTTTTTTGTGTGAAAATTTGAACCCAAAAGGTTCATAATGTGTTTGATGTTGGGCCCTTGATACAAAAAATTGCACCTTGTGTTTTCATTTGTTAGCAAAAATAAGGTATTTTAGTTATAAATGAATGTGATTGGAAAATAATTTGCAAAATGTTGTCTGAAAATGTTATGAACAACTCCATTGTGTTTCAAATGTGCCACATGATTCTTAATTTGTTCAAGTGGAAACAATTGTTGGCAATTGCTTGAACATCTTTAAGATGGCATCATGTGATAGTGAGCTTGTGAAAGAATGTGTAAATTGAGAGTTTTAGGTTGATAACAAGGACATCATATGCCTTTTGTACTGGCAGAACAAATATGAAATGATATTTTTTACATTGGGATTGTTGGTGAGGCATATTTTGGGTAATCCTAGGTTTTAAATTGAAACAAAATGTATATTCATTTGGAAGGGTATTTACAAATTATGCTAATATAGGCTATAGATTAATAAATTTGAAAGGTTAATTTTTTTGAAGCCTATGATTCAAGGTTTGATCATAATGCTCCAAAAAACATGGAATAGGTGCTTGAACTTGAAACAAATTTGGTGGAAGAATTGGAAGAGGAATTTGAAAGTGGCTACAAGCACAAAAAGGTTTCAACAATCCACAAGTGATATATATATATATATACTTTAAAAAATGTTTGATAGTTTTTAAAATTTTGTTGATAACTTGTGAATGGGTCCAAATTAATCATTTTTGAACTTTGACTAGTAACATTCATGTTTTTGAAACAAGAAACAACTTGTAATGTTTTTTTTATTGTTGCAAATTGCATGCCATTATTTTGTTTATTTGTTTATTATTAACAAATAACAATTTTGGAAGATCTTGTTTTTTTTGTTATATGTTCCTTTCTTATGATATGTTGTAACAATAAAATGTTTACAATATACATATAAGATCCATGTTTATGAATAAACCAATATTTGGTACTTGGCTCCATTGATCTTTTAATGTGCTTCATGCCTTCCTTCTTTTACAAATTTTTTCCTTTACCCATAAGTCCCATTTCTCACATTTAAATTGTAAACCATTTTTTAAAATAAAATTTTAATAAAAAATTGTAAGATATATATATTTCCCAATGTTGTAGCTTTAAATATTTGACAATTTATGGATATGTCAAGGATATAAAAAAACCTTAAACCTTCCATGTTGCATTAAATTTTTTTGTTGGGAATGGTGAATGACAAACTTATGTAAAGAGATAGAAGATGTGTGTTATGTGTACCGACCTTCAAAAAATCTCTTTCTTTTTCTTGCCATCAACAAACGGTGTAAATGAGCTCAAATGAACCAAAATTGATGTCAAAACGTCAACTTTTTTACAATTCTCATTATATTTATTTATGTGTTGCCATTTTATTGGCATGTGAATTATGGAAAAATGTGCTTATGGAACAATATGGATATTGAAAAATCTAAAATGAGTCAAAAAATTTCCAATATCAAAGTTTGGTTTGAACAAAGGACATTTAACAATTTCATTCAATCACACTACTTTCATAGAAGGCCCTTTAGTTTTCATAATACGATTTATTTCATCTTCAAATTTTTTAGGTAATAGGGTACTATTAGACACATCTAAAAAACACTCAAATTTTCATATTTTTTCAACTTTGTGTTTATCAAAATTAAAAGTTTTAAAAAAGTTCATGATTCCTTTACATGATGTAAATGTGATGCAATGTATATGTTGTTTAAAAAAAATGGAGCTTATAATATAAAAAATTAAACTTGAAAATGGTAACATGTTTTGGTATGATTTGAAATTATGACAATTCTTCAAGACAAAACACAAAATCTGGCAAAATTTGTGCACTTTCAAAAAACATTATTTATTCAGATTTGATTGTAAACAAAACATATGACAAATTAGGGCTACTATATATACAATAATAAGAAGTTTCAAAATATTTCATTTGAAAATTCCTCTCTATGAAAACATGTTTTGTGACAAAAAGACCCCAAAAAGGGCAATAGTCTTAAATGCAAAGTAAACACATTGGTTTGTTAGATGTCATTTGAACCCAAACATAATAACATTCTTGAAGATCTAGAGACTTGAGACATTTTCCTTATATCAAAACTGGTATTTTTTCATTTGATGAATTGATCTCATTAGGGCGTAAAAATAATATGATGTTAGGGCAAGTGAAGCAATATGTAAAAATGAAAGCCATGAAGAAAAATTATTTAAGTTTGTAATTGAAAACATTCTCACATTTTGCAATATGATGATTCAAAAAAACACCTTCATAACTATCAAAATTCTTGTTCATAACCAATAAAAAAACATGTTCATAATGCTCAATTGGTTGGGTTTTTTACCCTTAAAATTTATTTTATATAATTGTTTGTTCTTTGGTCATGAAACAACCAACCCAATTAGGAATCAAAAGGGATTAATTTTTTAAAAAACTGGAATAAAAAAGTTCTTTGACTTTGAAAATTTTCAAAGAATCAAAATTGGTGAATTTTGAATTAAAAAAATTAGAAGTAACAATTCTTTAAAAATTCAAAAAACCACCCACCATTGGTTCCCATGAGTTAAAACTTCCACCTTCCTATGGGTCCCTTAGTGTTGACATGTGCTCCTTAATTTTATTTTAAATCATTATATCATGGCAAGTTCAATGTTGCAATGTTGAATATTAATTCTATTTTGAGAATTCCATGTTGAAAAAAAGCAATTTCAAAAGATTATCGATTTTCATTAACAAAATTTTGATCTATGATTTATTTTCAAAATTTCAACATTTCTGAAAATAATATAATTAATGTCAAAGTTGCCAAGGTATTACAAGATCAAAGAAATGAACATAATTGGATACTACAATTGTAGTAGACTCATCACTTGGTTTTGGAAGTTTTCAAAATGAATTTCTTGGGTGAAAACAATGCACACACAATGGGGACCAACTTGGACAAAAAATGGTTCAATATTATAATACATACAATGTAATTGTTTCAAAATAAACTACATTTAATTTTTGGTTTCACTTTTTGATATTTAAGTTTTTGTAATTTTGACTTTCAACATGTTATTTGATATTTAACATTATTTCAAAAAAAAAAAAATTAGATTCGAAGAGCCATGCATATATATCTACAATATATGTAATATATTAAGCATTATCTTATTTCAAATTGTAATTTATGTGGATGTGATTACTTGTCAAATTTTCATTTTAATACACACTTATGGTCAATTGGTAACCTTCTCATTGGTTGAAAATTGTAATTTTTTTTTCATAAATGTGAGTCAATCACATGAAATCAATGATGGTTCAAATATGTTTTTATAAATTTCCTAAAAATTAGAAATCATTTTTGGAATATATTTTTGTTTTGCTAATACATTGATACATGTAATTTTTTGTAAAAATATATATTAACAACAAATAATATGAAAGTAAAAAAATATAGTTTGTTTAACACACATGATTTTTTAAAATAAAAATGTTCTAAGCTACCATAATATGGAAAAAATATTATCAAATTTCCTCTTAATTTTGACATGGTTGAAGTTCAAAAAATCACATCTTAGAAAATAATATTTGTAGCACCATTGTTCATGCACCCTAGGTGTAATTTCACCCTTTTCTCAAATTTCTTTGGAAGCGTAGATAGACATTAAATTCTTCTTTCCATGCAAAACACTTAATTCTTTTTTATTCAAGGTTGATATCAATTTTTAATTGTAATATTTGGATTTCAAATCTAGATCATCAATTTGAAATATGTACGCAAATCAACATGGTTTTTTTGTGCAAAATTTCACCAAAATGCCAAAAATAAATTTCAAAATTGAAAATTTCTGTCACAATGTACCCAATTTATCTGAAAAACAATCACCAAAGTTCCCCCTAAATTTTTTTAACAAAAAAATTGGAATTTTTTTCCTCCATGTTTGGACCTGATTTTAATTTGGTAACATTTTAAAAATTATTTAGATAAGTTCTAAAATCTTGTCATCATTTAATGCTAAATCTCTCTCTTGGGTTGGTAGCCAAAATGAAACAACATCAGAAAATTGAAAATAATAATAATAATAATAATAAATCACTGGTGCAAATCCATAAATATAATGAAATATTTTTAGAAATTATCTATCCTCACTCTCTTGTGTGTTGAGAGCCCTATCTCCATGTTGGCTTTCGGAGCTTCATCTTTGAAGGCAACAAAGAACAAATCTTCCAACTTCACCATCTAATCTCAGCAACATCTAACTCTTAAGAAAATAGTCTTGAGGTTGGATGACTTTCATTTTTGCACACAATTTGCTGTTGATAGGCAACATCGTGTTACAAATTCTGTGTTCATGCATGCTCGGGAGACCATATTCGCAAGGGTTTAGGGTTTAGGATTTAAACCCAAGTTGTTTCATTGCCACATCTGCAAAGAGAAGGAAGCCTATACAATAATGGGGAGAGGTTAGGAAACATTTGACAAACTGGGGAATCTTCAAACTCCAGAATTCAATCCCAGCAATGAATTTTTTTTCAAGGATATTTCAACTGAATTTATCATGATGGTGGTCGATGATTGGGTTTGACATTGAAAACAAGGTTGAGACAAGGGTTTCATTTACCTACAATTTCAAATTTCGGTTGTAAAGACCGATGTGACATGCTAAATGTACATTGGCCATGACACGTTGTGACAATGTCATCACATTGATATCCAATAGCATGGATCATCAAGGTATCAAAATTGCTGAATTCTCATGAATTCTCACAAAGCTCATGAAGGGGATGGCCTGTGATTCTTTATAGTGGCAGTCTCTGTAAGACTAATGAAGAAGACAAAGAAATTCAAGGAAAGTTCTCTCTGTCACTTTGAAACTGAGCTCTAACTTGTAGGAAAGAGTTGCAAAAACTGACATGCCAAATTTTACATCAGTCATGACTTTGTTCACAAAGGTCAGGAAGAAAGGGCTGACAAGATAAGAGATTGGCATGGAGTTCGTGGAGGATTAGGAAACTCACAAGAACAAAGATTTGCACTTCCACCATTCAGGCTTGTTGGCAGAGCTTCTCTTTCAAAATCTACCATGACCTTTCCTTCAAAGCAAACAAAAAGTTATAAAAACCAACATGACATGCCAAATTTATATGTCAGCCGTGGCTTCTTTGTGACCTTCCTTTGATGCAAACGTCAGGAAGAAAGAGTTGACAAGATCAGAGAATGATATGGAGTTTGTGGAGGATCAGGAAACCCACAAGAACAAAGAGTTGCACTTCTGGGCATTCAAGATTGTTGGCAGAGCTTGTCTTTGATAGTTTAAACCCTAAACCCTTAGAGCAGAGAAAATGTGTAAAAACTGAGATGACATTTGCATCAGGCCATGACTTTGTGACCCTTCTTCCTTCACAAAGAAGGGTGTGAGGAAGAAAGAGTTGACAACACGATCAGCGATTGGCATGGAATTTTGTGGAGGATCAGCAAAACTCCCAAGAACAAAGATATGCACACTTCCGCCATTCAGCATTATTGTTGGCAAAGTCTTCTCTTTGATAGCTTATATCATCATGACCTTTCCCTGCAGATCTGACAACAACTTCACGAAATTGATCTTTATCCAGGAGATTGACCTTCAAGCTTGAACTTTCCATTTGCACCGAAACAATGAACTGAAGAATCTGGAGCTACAAGCACCCATGGATCTGTCACCAGTGCTGACAATCAGAAACATGTTGCACTGGGATCAGATGTCATTTCTGAGAGAAAGAGGGGAAAAAATCCTGGCAAAAAAACAGACACCGGAAACAACAATGGAGATGGAAGCAGCACATACATTGCCCAGGAGATGGAGTAGTAATGCTGTTGTTACGAGGTGCGTTTTGCGCATCCGGCTTTGACGATTCTTCTTCTTCTTTCTTGTGTTGTTTTGTGTGTGCGTGCGTGCTTTTTTGGGTTGCTGCTGGCCGGACTATCGATTCGTATGTTCAGCGAGACACACACACACACACACACACAACGGCCGATCGATCACAGGTTGCGCTCGGTTTCCAACGCGGCGACTCCGCGGGTTTCAAAATCTTCCGTCCGTCGGCGCGAGAGAGACGGACTTAGCTTTATTGGAAATCTCTTCCAACGGCTCTTTCCATCTTCCACGCTTGCCAGGACTAAACGGCGATGATGATAACGATGACGATCATTGTACAGTAGGAAAAACAAACAAAACAAAAAAAAATCCCAGCCGCCTTCTTCATTGTTGCTTCAGATTTTGTATTCTCCATGCTCATTTCAAGCAGCTTTTCTTCTTACCGTTTTGAAAGCAGTGCTTAAGAAGAAGAGCGCACGGGGTAGAAGATCATCGCATCTCCACGGCCCGGATAACGAAGAAGTTGCTCGAGTAGATTCTTCTGTAATCTGTGCATACAATAGCGTTGTTTGTTGTTTTGCAGAGAAAGCAAGCAAAGAAGGCGAGCGTAGGGAAGTGGAGAGAGTAGCTATTAGTGAGTAGGAAAGACGCATGGAGTGGGAGTTGAGCAAGGAGAATGTGCAGCCGCTGCGGAACGGAAGGAAAGTGGAGCCTCTCAATATGGCGTTGAAGATGAAAGCGGCGGGAGCGACGACGACGCGCGCCAACGTGCTGGAGCACCAACGCAGGTTCGTTCATTTTCTTCTTCATTTCCGTTGTTTTTCGCTTTTGGTTTGCTTTTGCGTGCGGAGGGGCAATGGTGGAGCTCGCGTCAAGGAAGGAAATCAGGTTCTTGCTCTTAGAGCGTTTGTTTTTCTCCTACGATCCGCTTCTCTTTAGAAGGCCTTGTTCTTCGTATTTTTGTTGCGTTTCTTCATCGGTTTCCAGCCTGATTTGATGGTAATGATGATGTGCGAGGCGTTCATTTTCGCAGGAAGATGATCGAAGCGATTGACGAGTACGAGGGCGACGATCCCCTGGAGCCATGGCTAGAGTACTTGTAGCAAACCTTGGTAGCATTGTTTCCAAGTTTCCAGAGGCAAAATCGTCGCAGAATTCTGTACAAGGATAAGGAATTTCAAAGGGAGATGGAAGAAGAAGAAGAGATGAGAACTTTGGCACAGTTTGCAGCAGCAGAAGCTTGAGATAGCTTGAGAGCCAGAAAGAGATTGCTGTTGTAGCAGATTGCTGTCAATTTCTTGCTGAATGACTGACAATTTTTCTGATATCACCAAACAATCGTGCTTGCTTTGCTTATTTATGTAGCAGGATCTCACAATTATTCATGCAGGAAATCTCAAATCTTTTTTTTCTGTTGGTTTTTTTTGTCTGGGGGTGGGATGTTGCCAGGTACATAATGTGGGTGAAAGATGCATTTCCATCAGGAGGGACACAGTCAGAGCTACTGCCATTGTTGGAAGCATGCACACGCACTTTCCAAACAGATGAGCGATATCGATCTGATCTGCGTTATCTGAGAGTCTGGGTGCAGTATGTGAGTACATCATCTTTGGAGTCTTTCTGTCTTCCTTCCTTCCTCCACCTTCTTTCTCTTTTCTTCTTCAGATTTACATTTGATGAAACTTCTGGGCCTAGAAGATGTAAAAAATCCTGGAAGTGCAGCAAGAGGAGCAGCAGCAATTCAATCCTTTGCTTGGTGGTCAATTTCCTACCAGGAGAAGATCCCACAATCATCCATGTCTTTGCAACTGCCCAGCTTTAGACATGTGGTGGTGGTGAGGTTGTTGTTGTCATCATAAAGTGAGATGTGCTCTTCTTCTTCATTGCAGGCAGATTGCTGTACAGAACCAAAGGATATCTACGCATTTCTGGAGGCAAATTCAATAGGGCAAGACCATGCTCTCTACTATGAGGCTTTTGCAACATACCTGGAGATTCACAAGAATTACAAGAGGGCGAATGAAATATTTGAGCTGGGCATTGCAAGGTTTGTAAATCAGCTCATCATCTGTAAGATGATTTCCTGAAGGTCTTTAGTTTGGAATGAAATCTTTCTTGGGGGGTGGGGGGAAGAAATGAAGAGAGAGAGAAAGGTGACAAGAAAAAAAGATCATTGTACCAACAATGCTGGGGCTTTTTCTGATGGACTCTTATAGCTTCTGATGGACTGAAACAATGTCTTTTGGGGAGGCAGGGGTGCACATCCAATTGGAAGGCTGCAGAATATGTACCAGGCCTTCCTCAAGCGGATGGCTAGACGGACTGAACATGATCTCCATAATGTAAAGTTTGGAACCCACTCTATTTGTTCAGTTTTCTTTGCAGCAATTTCACAGCTTTCATCACATGAGATGCCAGCATCTTTGCCTCTTTCTATTCACCTCTCACTGTTTCAAAGTAACAACATGATCTCTACTCTCATTTGCCACTGTGAGACTGCAGAAATTGTAGGCTTTTGATTTGTTTTGCAAGATTCGCACTGTTTTGCTTGCTGATCCTTGGGATATGCAGAATTCAGATGACTTTGAGCCAGAGAAAAAGCGAGAATTTGGAGACCTGAAAGTAGATAAAGAGAATGGACCCCAACATACAGGTGAGTCACTTGGACAGCTGTGTAAAGAGCCTTGCATTGTAGACTGCTGGAATTATGTAAAAATGTGATGTTTTTTTCTTTGGTAAAAAGACCTGTATTGATATTAACATTTTGTAGTGGAATATCATGCCCAGAAGTTTAACCTGCACATTCAGAATAACCAGAGCTTGTTCATAGTATGCGAACCACATTACCATTTAGCAATGTGTAAGTGAGTAGAGATATTGTTGTAAGTGATTCCACGCTGGTTCTGCTGTTTGGTGTCATTGACCAGCAAACAGAAGAGGAGCTCCTCAGACTCTGCGGGAGCAACCAAGGGCGAGGATCCAACCAGTAAATGCACCAAGGTGATAAATAGTTCAGGATTTGGTGAAGTCATTTATTTGTTTATTCTATGCAGTTCCATACGTTGCTAAGACCCAACAAACATGCTCTCTTTATTTGAAAAGTAGTGCCCAGTAATGTTGAGTACCTCTTTCTTTTAGATGCATATGATCAAGAAATCACTGAACTGTTACTGCAAGTAACATCACAGGAAAAAACTGATGTACTGCCCCGTGACTGCAGACCAGCAAATGCAGGCTTTGAAGTGTTCACAGATGATGAGTTCCAAGTTGGCAGATCATTTCCCCCTGTACAGCATCCTAGTAGCACAATAGAAACAGCTCCATTCTGGCAGAGCTTAGGATCCCAGAAAGAAGTAAAGAAGGAGAACACTCAGAAACCTGCCAAGTGGACAGAAGGAAAGGTTTGCATTCTTTTGCTTTGTTCCACGCAGGTTCACAACAGGTATTGTTGATGAGCTAGAGCACCTGTTAGATTCAAGGGTAGCTGGTAAGAGAAAAAAATTTCTTTTCCAAAGATTTGGTCAGGTGATCTAGCTGTCAAGTTGACAGAAGTTCTTACCTAGCCCATGTCTGATGCAGATTCGATGCAAGAATGTTGTTAAATCTGTGGCCTCACAACCAGAATTTAGCATATTTGTTGACGACGAGTGTCAAGCGTAAGTCTCGCTCCTGAAAATCTGCTAGAGTTCATTATGTGATTGGAGCAAACATTGGTGATTGGTTGTTCCTGATCCATCTTGGTGTCTTGTTTCCATGCTTTGTAAAGATACCAGATATACAGTGCAGGCTAAATGCCTTCACATTTTATCTGTCTTCATTCTTGCAGAGAAAAATCATCAGGATTGCATTCAAAGAACAAGGAGGCAGTTGTACCAGCTACCCTTCGCTTACGGCTTGATGATGTGCCTGACCACCACAGGTTTGCTTTAATATCTGTAGTTGTTCATCATATCTAATTTTTCCCCCAGTTGCATCTCAATACTTGGTAGACATGGCCAGTAACATCACCATGGTGTACACTTCTCCACTTTCTAGACAGTATATTGCAGGCAACCATTTGTTGACTCACCACCTAGGTAATTTCTAAAAGATAGTCCAGTTCTTGCAGGGGTCCATTTGTGCTCGATGAGAGAGAACTCTAGGCTCCTATATTCTGTGCAATAGTGAGAATCCATTTGTCCTCAGCAATAGGGACCAGAGCAAACCAACAGCCACCATAGACCGGAAGTCTGTTATCACTCTGCTGTGGCTAAATCCCAACAGAGTTGATGTCAGTTTTGACCTGGGCAACCTAGCCTGTAAAAGATAGCTCCCATAGGTAGATCAGTAGATAGGATAATAGGTAAGTGGATGCATGTAGATGGTTAGCATTTAGCACATTAGGTGGGTAGCGGAGTTGTTAGTAGGTAGGTGGTAAAAACAGAAATTGAGATTACCAATGTGGTTGATCTTAGGGAACTGGAACCCAATTGAAAAGTGTTTCCTGTCCACCAACCATACATCCCTTATGGTGCACCGGTTCACTCTTGTCAGCAATAGGAAAATCTGAGCTGTTGTTACACATCATTCTGGTTATTGTCTATCTCCATTTATTGAATCAATGTACCATGTGTTTGCAGAGATACAGAGACTCTGAAGAAGAACCCACTTCTGCACTTCACAGAGGGTGATTGTCCAACTTTGATCTCTCAGCTTGGTAGAGCACATGGCAGAAGCCCTGGTGAGTACTATGTATAAAGGTGCATCTTGACCACAAGTCATCATTCTGATGACAAGCTTGGATGCTTGACAATTTTCTTTTAGAGTTGGAGGTTACTCTAAGTGTACTTTGTGGTCAGGAAGAAGCAAAGGATGTTTGTTTGCGATGAGGGTATTGTCTAAAAATTGTCACAATTCACTTGCTGTGGTGTGTGCAGTCAGGGATGATTCTGATTACGGCAGCACTGGATCTGCCTATTTGGCCCCAGTTCTGATTGGAAGTGTGATCTATAAGCATTCTGAGAATGAAGGACAGGTCAGTTTTGAGGAGTTTAGGCTATCACAGTGGTGCGGCCAGGACTCCCCAGCAGGGGCCTTGAGCAGCTCTATAGAGAAGGCAAAGAGGATAGAAATGTCTCTGAATAAATTCGGATCAGCACCAGACTGTCTTCCTTCACAAGGTATGAAGACCTCAGTAAGGGAAGGACCTTGTTCACCTGCAGGGAGTTCTAAGTCCATACTTGGTCAATCTCCAGCTGCTGAAGGCTCCTTGCTGCCTCCAAGGATGCCTAGACAAATTGCCAGTGCTCCCTCAGCCAATGGTGATGAAACTATTGCAATCAAACGCTTTGCAGACCAGCTTATATTTCAGGGAGTTGTTGATTCTGATGCAGCAGGCCACCAGGGGTTGGTTGATCCAACCATCAACACACAGGAAGCTAGTGAGTACATAATTTCCCAGTTCAACAGGCCTCTTTCTTGTGGAAGCCTAAGGGACAAATCCAAGACCAGCACAGCCCGCGCACCTACTAGACGTGTAGGATGTCAGGATAAGGAATTTGAGATCCTTGTTGATAGCCTGGATTCTGAACAGGACTCAAGGCCACAACATCAGCCTGGTAATCAAGCATGCACCATCAGAAGATCACAGGAAAACAAGTCTGCCATTTCAAACAATGGGGGGAGCTTTGATATTTTTGTAGATGATGAGCTGATGACTGGCCAGCTGGGAGAGGGTCAAGGTATGAAGCATCAGGAGAAGATTGAGGGATTGATGGTATTTGAGGATGCACCCTACATTGAAAGACCTAAACAGAAGCTAGCAGAGTCAAAGAACAGTGGGATCCATACATTTGTGGATGAAGAAGCTGTGCCCAGCCGAAACACTAAAAAGCCCATTCCAAGCTTTGAAGTGTTTGAAGATAACACCTCTGCAGATCATCTGGTTCATAAGATTATGCAAAGACCGGTAGCAGGACAGGGAACTAGAAGCTTTGAAATATTCAGAGATGAGAATGATGTCCAAGCCAAAAAAAAGCCTGTTGTCACTAACCGCACAGTTAAGAAACCAAACTTCCAAACAGCAGGGGCTGTGACTGTGGTGGACACAACTCAATCTAACCCAAGGAACAAGGGTTTTGAAGTCTTTACAGATCAGGAGAATCTAAATCTAGACCCTCCCCTCTCCAAGGCCACTTCCTCCAAGGCAGCAGAGAAGAAAAGATCACCACCTCTTCCACATACCTCACAGAAAAGCTTCTCGGTTTTTGTTGATGAATAAAGAATGGAACAAGCAAGCAATTTTCGGGGACTTTGATTTTGGTAAAGGATCTTGCGAGGTAAAGAATTCCTACAAATCCTATCAAATGGGGTGTCTTCTGAAAGCCAATGTTTTGTCCAGATTGTGGTGGTTAATAGGTCACATGAACACTACACTAATCTTCAGTTGTAAAAGCCCCTTATGGTCACAGAGTTGTATGACGCACTAATTTTGGTCCAACTACATTGTACTCAGGGTACATGCTTTTGGCTTTACATGCATGCTAATGTTAAAAGCTTCAAAAGCTCTCACTTGGAAAGCCCACAGATTGTCAAGAAAAGTTGAGTGTTCATATTTCAAAACAGCAACAATGTTCACATGTCACATATGTACATTCCATGCAGATGGGCTACAGGTAAGTGAACTGCTACACACATACTCCAGTGATATGGTATGATATGACACACACTCAGCTTACTTTCAACCAAAAATTTTATGTATCAGTTGGCAATCAGTGTCAAGTAAAGATTATAACTGAAATAACCAATGTTACACAGTAAGGGACAAGCAAGTAGAACTTTGTGCACTTTCATACTCCACGAGTTTAGTCCCACTCTAATTTACTCTGTAAACTGCTTTTTTTCTACCCTAAAATCTGAAAGGGTTCCTTCCATGTATAAGCTGAGATCAGAAAAGGCATTTTTAAAAGACCTCCTCGCCACTGCTGAACACCTGGATGATACCACCAAAATGGGGTGTGCTTCTTTCATCGTACCTTTTTACACACAAGCTGCTGGGTTGGGTTGATAGTGAACCTCGGAAATCAGATTTCTTTTCAACATTTGCAACTGAGGACACTCAGAGTGAGTGATGAGTGTGGATGAGACACAGTTTTCTAATCCTTCAAATGGACAGGTTGGCAGCATCAGCTCCTGGGAAAGGTCATCAACCAGCACTTGGAAAGATTTATCATAGAGAAGTAACCCTAGCTCACTCCTGACTGACACACAGCGGTAAGATGGAAACTTGGAACCCCACTTGGAAAAAAAGCTTTCAAAAAGTACTGCATCCTCAATCTTCTGCTCTCTTGATGGATTCAATCTGCAGAAGGATACTCCTTTTGTGCCTGCACAATCGTCTTCCCTGACCACCATGTACACCGTGCCTTTGCACTCAACTACTTGCACCTCTATCTTGCTGCCTGGACATCTCGGTTCACATCTATACAGAAGCTTTTCTCGCCAACAACCCTCAAAGATGTCGTACACTACTAGACCCATAATGTTTGTCCCACATATCCCTTCCCTTGCCACAAAGTAGAAGAAATTATCACAGCAAGCTCCCACTTGTGGTGAGAAGCTCAGATTGTACCTCCGCTCGAGTGCAGAGAGTCCAATGTCCACAGTCCATGTCTGTTTGTGGGAGTCATATACCTCCATGTGAGCACCTTTGCGCAAACCATGCTTCTTTGTGAGAACCATGATCTTGTAGGCACCAGTAAACCTATCCATCACCATGTGTGTCAGTATCCATTCATGTAGTATCATTGAATTACCAACTTGCATGGGCGGAAGCTCCCTGTGGTGCTGCATCAATGGATTGTACACAAACAAAGTCGCTTGTCCTTGCTCATCCACATCTCTGAAGCACAAAAGCCCACCGTCGCCTGCCAAAGCACCAAAAAAAATACCCCCTTAAGAAAACATGGAACCAACATGCAGAGAGACATGTAAGTGAAGCTGCTGCTGCACACAACTCCTCTTGCCTTCTTCCTAACAACAATCTTCTTCATTGCTGACAATCCAGCTGATTGCCAAGTTGTGGTTGATAGAATGAAGGCATCAAGGATAGAACGAAGACATCAAGGCATCACCAATTGTCAGGACAGAACAAAAGTTGCAATGGTAGAAAGAAAGAACTGATTTTACCTGCCTTTGATGGTATGAGATTAGGCATTTCCATCAAAAGTTGAGCAGGGTTTCAGTGAGCAAAGAGAAGAGAAGAAGAGGCAAAAGAGTAAGGAATGATTATCTGTGAGAAATGGAACGGATGAGGGGTTGTTGTGGGAGGGAGAGTGAGAGAGAGAAGATGATGGACCTGCAACACAGTCTTTGGCACGAGAAGGAAGACCAGGCATGGGTGGCATTCTACGCCATACATCAGCGACTGCATCGTAAGCGCTACACAATCTGTGGCCTTCAATAGTGACGAAAACAAGCAGATACGGTGTTTCCTTGTTGCTCAGATAGCTCCAGGCGGGTACACAAGCACGAGCCTCTTGAAACTTGTCAGAGAACACGAAGTCCCGTAGTCGTCTACAAACAGCGCGCGCTCGTAGAAGAGCAGGAACAGGCAGATATTGCACTAGTTTGTCTACTAGATCCTCCGGTAACCTACCCCAGAGTAAGGGATCCATTGTCCCCACTTCGCCTGCAGCACCGTTCTTCTTCCTCCTCTTCCTTTCCCTCTCTGCCGCTGCCGATGGACACATCCACGAACTCCTTGTCGTCGTCGCTGCACCACCACCATCGCCACACCCCCCGCCGTTGTTGTTGTTGGCTGCTGCTATGTTGCAAATTGGAGAAACCCCCGAACTTCGAAATTTGCTAGTGAAGTACGAAAACTGCTTGCACTGCGATGAGGTCATGATGGTAGAACCGGAAGAAGAAGAAGAGGAGGAGGAGGTTTCGTGCGCAGCAGCAGCAGCTACGACAACACTCTCTGCCAGAAGAACCTGAAGATGTTCCAGCACTAGTCTATTGTGCCTCGTTGCTCAATACTACTCCCTCCAAGAAACTGGAGCACCTGATGCCAGAAGAAGACCGACGGATCGAGGGCAGACGCAGCAGCAATGAGAAACAACAACATCGAACAAAATTCACTGCCGAACAATTCTTCACAAATAGACAACACACTCTTCTTACTCAAGCCGCTGCTCGACTACAACAACTGCTTCACTAAAGAGGGGAAAACCTTTGCCGCCCCCACCGCACCAAGGTAGACCAGAGTTGGGTGCATACCCTGGCCACCATATCTCTCTCTCTTAAGCAAATCCCAACTCCAACCCAATAAAGGAATCGTCGTCTTCTCGAAGTAAAGTTGCGACAACAACAACAACAAAAGAAAAGTGCCTGCCTCGACCGACCTCCAGAGAACCTCCTCACCACAGCTTCTTCTTACAACAGTTTCAGAGAGGCATACACTCCCAACCAACGTCGACAGACAGAGAGAGAGAAAGACGGCAGCAAACCAATGCAGCGCCACCGATTCACAAAAAAGATTAGCACAACTCCCAATTCCGTGAGAATACATGCGCAGCAGACTAAACTCAAAACAAATCCCCACCTCCAAAACAAATGCCGAAAATTCTTCAAAAGCAAAGCTCTTGACTTCCGCGTCCTTAGAAGACCAAAACCTCAGCAGCAGCAGCAGAAGCAAGGGCTATTGAAAGCAGGCAAGCAAGCAAGCAAGAGAGTGGGAAACAAAAAGGGGAAAAAACAAAGCACCTAATGGAATAAATAAACACGATGATAAGAAAAACTAGAAGAAGAACAACAGAGAGGAGCATATACATGTGTCGCCGCAAAGGGGCATGTGTCAGGAGCACGAGATGCAGTAGTCGATGGCGGAGTCGTTCGCTGCGAGAAAGCGCACACAACAACGACGAAGCATCAGCGGAAACACCAGCCATCAGCAAAGCAAGGCAAGGCAAAGCACAGCACCAGCTAGCGGCAAATCGCGCAATGCCCTAATTAACCATGGTTAAACCCCGCTACTCCCTCCCTCTCTCCCTAATAACCCGCCCTTAGTTAAGTTAATACTCCCGCCCTAAACTCTCCGGCGGTGTACGTAAAAGATCTTCGTATTTATACCGCTTCTGTATTTGTACAGCTAGCCTACTTTTGTTGTTGCGCAGTCGCTGTACTTACTACTACCCCTTCCCCCCTACTTGCAGAAGAAGATTCCGGCGCCAAATGGTGACCGTAGGCTACTCTACTCTACTCTAAAGTAGGTAGTGTAGGCTACCTATTCTTGCGCCTCACTCACTTACTCACTCACTTTCGTTTTTTTATTTTTTTTTCCAATTTTTTAAAAGGAGTTTGTAAAGACTTTTATTTTTTTTGTTTAATTATTGGTTTTTTAAAAAGTCTTTACAAAAACCTTTTTTTAGTGGGTTGGGCGGCTATTTTCTAGTTTTAGAGGAAATTAGTTGTTGTGTTTTAGAGATAATAAATAAATCAAAAATAGAAAAAATAAGTCATCAATTTGGAGCAGAGTTTTCTTTTCTTTTTTATAAATTTTGTGATATCAAAAATTTGGTTAATGTTTTGGACAAAATAGCAAAATAGGTAATCAAACTTTACAGTAGGAAAGCAAATTTTTTTCCAAATTTTGGATTGAAAAAAAAGGTAGTCAATTTACACTAGGAAAACCCAAAAAATCAAAATTTTCCTTTTTTTTTTTGGGGTGAAAAAGCAAAAGAGAAAACATTGAATGAAATGTAAATTTTTATTTTTGTTGCAAAATGAGTAAGGGTATATTAAGGTGAAAAAACACATGAATAAAAACTAAAAAGTGTGAAAATACAAAACAGATGAAAAAAATAAAAATGTTATTGTTGTGTGCAAATGGGTTAGAAATCCATTTTAGGCTTTAAAATTGAAAAAAAACACACACACACACACACACACAAAAGAAGAAACACGATGTTTGTTGCAAATGGAGGGTTACCTATTACCAATATAAGTTAATGAAAATCAAAGGGATAACAAAATGAAAGTGAAAGAAACACAAGCCTAAACACAATGTTGTTGCAATTGATCAAAACCTTACAAGACATATTTTATAAAACACACCATTGACTTGAAAAATGCACAAAAATATTAAAGACAAGGAAGAGTTTAGAGGACGTCAAGTTAGCACAAGCTAGATGCAAATCGGTAGGGCTAGTTTAGGTCGAAGAAAAAAAGGAATAAATAAATAAACAAACAAACAAGTTGAGAGTCTCTCATCACTATAAGAAAACACACATAAGTTAACATGTCATTAATTTCCACCAATTCTCTTAAGCACATGTATATGCACAAAAAGACAAAAGCACCCCAAAAAAAATCAACTATGCCAACAACAAAGATTCAATTATGGAGGACTAAGTATCACTCCTATTTACCTATATGGCCCCCACAAACCCTCTCTATCCCTCCTCTCCCCCCTTCCCCCAACTCCCCCAATACACTACCCCCAACACCCCAACCCAACTCTAACCCCCAATAACACGGAGGTTACTCACTCACTCACTCACCGAGTCACCACCCCCCCAACCACACACCCTTACCAACTATAATTGGTTGACCATATTGGGTGTGTCATTAAATTGGAAATTTAAGAAAAAAAAAAACCCCAAGATTTTATAAGAATCTGAATCTAATCTAGATTCATGGATATTTTTCATACATAATTTTACATTTGTGTTTTATATTCATCCTTCTTATTTATTAATTAGTTGAAGGAGGTGCCCAAATTATTATTTTATTTTTTGGGGGAAGGAGCCACGTTGATTGGATTATCACAATTTTTTTATAAAAAAATTAAGCACTCCCCCAATTGAAGCAGATGGAATCCCTCCTTTTGGCCTCTAACTTATGTATATGAAAAGTTCAATTTTGGGCCAAAGAATATGGGATACAAGTGTGCTACTAGTGGGAACATCTTGGAGAACATTGTGGGAACTTGATGGGAACCATGTTGGCACACATTTGGAATAACACAAGGACCCAAAAAAAAAATCTGCACGCCCTCCGCCCCCACCTCCCAAAAGAAACAAACCTGGGCCCTCCTCGTCCATCCAGCATTTTCATTGGCCACATGAAAATTATGTTCCTAAAATGGTCTATTACATAGGTAGCCATTTTCCAACCCCCCCCCCCGCCCCTCTCTCTCTCTCTCTTCTGGGAAGAAGAATAATTAATTTTTATTTTATTTTTAAAAATTCTAGAAGTGATTGATTTTTCTTTTCCATGACATCAAAAATGACCCCACTTGACACGGAAATGGCGAAGTTACTAGAGAAGCTGGTGGTGAGTGGTGACCAAAGCCCTAAAGAAGGGGGATGTAGGTACTGGGTACCTAATACCTATCATTGAGAAGGATCTTAGATTGTGGTTCAGGTAGGTACCTAGTTGCCAAGTTTAGGAATTTTTAAGGGACTAGTTGGTTAGTTGGTTAATTGGTTGGTTGGTTAGTAGGTAGGTACGTGACTCACACGTTCTAGGCTGTTCCTCTAGGTGGCATGTAGGGCGCGCGGGTGCGCTGGCTCACGGCCGTTTTGTCGTGAGCGGCCGGGACGTGACGGGACGGGATGAAGTCGAGGTCCCGAAATATTTTCCGTATGTTTGTTGCTTGTACGTGGAATCCTGAATATAAGGTAACTGACATAGGTACTTAGGTGTCATGGGCAATTGGGCCCTGGAATTGCGGACCTGGAGACGGGTAGGCACCGGGCGGGCAGCAAGCAGGCGACGAGGAGATCTGCGGCACCCTCCCCTTTTTTCCTCTCTTTTTTTTTCCGTGGCTAAATTTAGCTAGTTGGCAAAAATGGTTTTCTTCCAAAATGGCTAATATATATATATTTATTTATTTATTTGGTTTTCTAATCGCCATATTTCAAAAAAATTGAAAATCGCCAGGTTTCTCTATTGGGTTCTAGTATGTAGCCCCAAAAAATCTGAAATTTTTCTTAACAAATTCTACTTTAATATAGCGAAAATTGGCTAAATCTTCTTGTGGGTGATCGCCAGTTTGACTGCATCACAAAATTGACGAAAATTAATAATCCGGCGAGTATCCCTACCTCCCTCCCTCCCGTTTCGTGCTCTCGACTTTTCGTCAACACGCTTGTTTCCGGTCGGTGGCTTTCCGCTTACAGCAGCAAAACAAACGTTTCTTTCCTTTCTCTCTGTGTCACGTTTCTTGCATTTTTGTTTTTCTCTCCCCATGAATTCGTCAATAACAAGCGCACAACGTCTTCTTTGCAAGTTAAAGGATTTGCGCGGGGCTTTGGGTGATTACGATTGCATCATCAAAAGCTCTTGTTTAGTTGTTATCTGAACAGTACTCTACAGTAGCGAGTACTCCAACGTTTTGGACGGAGCAAAACAGAAAGCTTGGACTCCGCGCAAAGCAAAACAACAGAGAGAAACAGCAAAAAAAAAAATTGAGCAAGAGAGTAGTAGTAGTAGTAGTAGTAGTCCAAGGTCGGTGCAAATCCCCAAAGGACTGTTTAGGGTTTCTTCCCTAGTATGTAGGGAAAGAAAGAACGCAGTTGGTTTTCTGCCTGAATTGAATGGAATTTAACACTGGAACAACAGCTTTCAAGGATTAGTAGAGTTTGGTTTTTGTGTATGAGCTATGGGACTATCATTACTTTAGGTGTATTGTGTTTCCAGGAGCAGAGAGAGAGAGAGAGAGAGATCCAAAATTCCCGCCTCAAGCTTTTGCTTCTTGTTCTGCTTCTTGTCGTCGTCCTGCTTCTGATGGTTGCTGATTTAAACTAGTTTTCCAAGACTCCATCTCCATTCATTGTCGGAGCATTCCGTCCATGGTAACAGGAAGATGCTCTCTTGTCAGCATCCTTAACAAGAATCTGTTGATCGAACAACATACACACAACACACAAACAATCTTCCCTCCTTTCCAAAGTTTTTTTTTGAACAAGGATAAGTATCGCCGCAGGCCAGAACAGAGCACTTACTTCATCACCTTCACAATCTAGAGCTTCTTCTTCCCAAAGGAAGACTTGCAAGATTATGTAGGTTGATGCTCTCTCTCTCTCTAGTCTGCAACAACATCGACCCAATTGTCTCGACTCTTTGTGATTTACAGTTCTTTGCCATGCTTCCAATGTGAGCTTCCAAGGATCCCAAGTCACACAAATCTTAACGAGCAGCCATTATGATAACATCTTTGGTGAATGATCATGGCATGCCATGAAACAACTATGGAAATCACATGAGAACTGAATGAGAACAAGGGAATGACAAGGCAACAACATGGGAATATCATGTGCACCATTCATTGTGAAACATCATGGAGATGTACATCATGGGAACATTGCTAGAACACAAGAACAGCATGGGAACATGAAAACCAAACATGAGAACCTTTTTTTTATAAAAAAATATGTAATCTCTTAGTTCGAAAGATCTATATAGCATAATCTTCAGCCTTGAAAAGATTATGGAACCTTAATCTTGTTGTTTTGAAGATTGCAAATTGTCATCCAAGGGACATGTGGCAAGTTAAGGAGCACCAACATGCTTTCAAGTGTGAATGTAAAAACCCTATTTGATCACAATAATGTGGTGGGCTTTATGAAAAGCATAAAGCCTTGTCGAGCTTGTAAAGCCCATTGTTGTTTTTTCTGTGATACCCAGTGGGTATCTGGTGGGTACCCATCAGATATCCTGGGGAAATTTTTAATGAAATAAAAACTTGCAACAATTATTTCGCCACATAAAGCCCTGGGGAGAGGATTTACCGGATTGTGGCTTGCCCTTGTCTCCACCTCAGGGGCCCATATTCAGATAAAGCCAACGGAGGGGTCGGGCTTTACGCTACACAAAAGAGTGACATGATCAGTACCCACAAAGATCTTAACATCCCCTAAAGATTCATAGCAACACCTCCCCAACCTTCCTCAACAAAAATGTATATGAGAGACCAAATAAAAACTTATGGATCTGGCCCTGATGGCAAGTTCAAACCAGCAGCAACACTTAAAATGTCGCATTTGATTCAAGTTTTGGAAGTTTTACCTTATTACAACCAGTTTCACATTAAGTGAATCGGTTTCTTTGATGAAAGTGTTTAGACGGTTTAGATTGGAACATATTTTTTTGGTGTTCAGAGTGTGGACACAGCAGGTAGATGTACAACATCTTATCTACTGGCAGGGAGAGTATGTTTGTGATGCCTTGTTTTGATGTGACCACACTGTACCACCCCCTTCTCAAACCAGCAGGGCCATCACTTCCCTTTTGGTAAAATGCTGGAAAGCCCATGATGAGGGGGTGTGCATGTTTGTCCTTTCAACAAGTTTTGGACCAACAAAGCACAAGTTATTGAATTAAAAAAACATTTTTTCATCTTTGAAAATGATTTTCTTTTTAAAAAGTGAGTTGTAGAAAGTTTCATAAGAACTCTGAAGATAATAAGCCTTGCTTTGATCAGAATGGGATTGAGATGGGGCAACTACTTGAGGTTTAATATCCTTCCACCAACCACACAAAGGGCACACAAGGGCTCACTAGGGTGTGTTCCATGAAGTTCCCAAAAAAATGAATTCACTTGATGAATATTCCACCAATGAAAACTCCATGCTTCAGGAGTATCTGTCTGTCTCTCTCCCTTACCTTCTGAGGTGGAGCCAACAAATCTTAACCCTCCATTTTCGGAAGCAAGAGGTCACTACTAAAAACACCAGCAACAAATTAACTACAGAAATGCTGAGAAAATAAAGTATTCATATCCCATCCGAAACTCAAGTAGCAAATCAGATGCAGCAATTATATAGATGTGTGTGTGAAAAAATTTGTATCCCATTGTATACGAAAGTCCTGCAAGGAACTGTAGAACTTTGAGGGAGACCACATAATAGTATCCTTTCATACATATAATAATGAATATAAGACTCAATACCCTACCCATTACCTGATGACAAGTTTGACTGAGTGTTTTCTTGACTGTACTGGCTCTGCAAGCTTTCCCCCAAGTCAGCCAGACAGACTACCTAGCCAGTCACTGGACACAACTTGATGGCACAAATTTCTTCTTGACCGCTAACAACTATACCCACAACAAGCATTTGTATTGGTTCTTTAACATCTGCTAGTTTTTTGCAAACACATTTTGGTACAAATTTCTCAACCTCGAAAACCAATAACAAAAACGTCTTATGAAGGTTGATTCTTAAAGATCTGCGGGTTTTTTATAACACATGTTCTGTCTTAAAACCTATCCAAGAAATTGTTCTCCATCACGCTTGTAATCAAGCAAACCAGATGTAGGCAAGTAGTAAAGTTTTAAGGTTTTTGGTCAGCATTTTTATGGCCACCACTATTTCATATTTTCTTCCCTTCTTTTCATTTCTTTCCTTTTCTTTCCAGACCCAAATTCGGTAGGTGGTAAACGATAACCCCGGTGGGATGTGACATGAGAGAGAGAGAGAGTACGCACTGCAGTAATGAAAAGGATTCCCAACAATGAACCAGATGTTAATGATTTCCTTTCTTTCTCTTGGTTGCTCAGATGTACCTAGTTCAGATTTCGGTTACAAAGTTATGGCTTGGTACAAGCATCATTAAGTATAGTGATAATTGGAGTTGTTGGGCGGCTACCATTAAGAAGCAACGTTATGTAGCTATTAGGCAACAACACCGGCAGGACTCAGAAGGTGCTAAATACTAGGAAGACTTGATTGATGCTACAACAGTTTTATTCTCTCATCTCAGTTCGAGACTGTTTTCGAAACTGAGATATAATGGGCATTAGTCGTTGAGAGAAATGGACGTGAAGCAGCAATATATATTTGACAGCCACCTGATTTTAACTGTACTAAAAATTGAATGCTATTTAGGGTTTATGCTCTATGCAAGACAAAGGATAATGGAGCCCCAAAAGAAACATCCCGCCAACCTAATTGATGAGATGCTCAAATGAAAGTGGGTTTTCTGAGCATACCTGGCAGGTGGTGGCAGGTTGTGTGAGATTTGTGAAAGAGGTCACTCTGTAGGAAGAAGTCAAGGTCAAAAGATTCAGATTTAAAAGCCCAGAGGAGTAGTCCAGGTTAGGCAGCTTAGGGAACAAACATCAATAATCACTCCAAGCTTCTCCAATTGATGTTATCCATACTTGTGTTTTGGGACACTCAAGGCAAACTATAAAATCGATAATCAAACAACACACTCAGAGCTTTGCTAATTGATGTTATTCATACTTGGGCTTTTGGACACTAAAGGTAGTTTGCAAGAGTTGTTCTTTGCCATGTGCAATGCAACAAGCCATTCAGGATTACCTCAAATTGAGATTTTTTTGAAGTCACAGTGAACCAGCAGTAAGAAGAATGTATTTATCATTTCCACTGCCAGTTTCATTGCACAGGGATAGCTTTTTAAAGGTTTGCATTGTCCACCAGGTCCTGTGGCATTTGGAGCTCTTCTGCACAAGGGGCTTGGGCTGGTGATAAACCTGGAAGCAATCTCTCATCAAATTGAATGCAGGGAGTGGTAAACATATTCATTATTTCTGTCCAGATTAAATCAGTATGTAAGCTGGTGCTACAGTGATTAGAGAAACTTGGCACGAAAAGCTCACCATACTCTTTTATGGAAAATTGAAGCTATTAATCAATCAGCATCAAGCACTCAAAACAACAGCAGGAACATCGAATATAGATTTGCAAAAATCAAAACTTTATTTCATCCATGAGCAATATTTTTCCTGGCCTCAATGTGTACATGAAAGACACGTCATATGTACAAATAATTCTGTACAAGGTCTACTCACAGAACCAATATAAACCTGAGACATGAGACAGTAGAGAACTGTAGAACATCTTTCTGAAGCTTCCTCTCTTCTGCAAAATAAACACCTCTCACACATTTCAAGTCAGCAATCACATACTAGCAGTTTGGAACAATGCTTCACAACCCAGGAAGTGCAGTTAGAAGTTCTGTGCTCATGGGTCCAAGTTTAAACCTTCCTGACCACACTCAAAGCATCATACATCTTAAGAATTGCAGACAAATCTCCACAAATACAATGGAAGCACAACTACTTACAAATGGGTCTAAATCATTATTTACAAAATCCATTCTGAACCTCTTTTAAGTAGCAACTTTCTTTGTGCCAATACGAAAACAGACCATCCTAGGCAGAAATACAAGCAGCTGAGTGCAAGCTGTAGTGGTAGTACCAATCATCAAATAACAGAACATTCAGGTGAAACACTTCCCATTTCCATCAGAATACTCCAATGATGTGCATACTGTTTTACATAATGGTAGCAGTATCAACCATCTCCCTTTTATTCAGGCCTGCTACACATCAAATCCAGTACACAACAAAGCTGAAAGACAGGACAGATATCACATGGGCAGAAAACACTCTTTTCCTATGCCAACATCCCACTTTGCTCGAGCAAAAAGAAAAACAATTTTTGTGAGTCATGCAAACGGCAAGAAGATAGAGAAGTTGAGACCATGAACCAAGAAACACCACCTACCAAAAATCAAGCTCATAATCTCAGTCAACTGCACACAATACTAACCTGACATATATATTCAAAACAAGCTTTCATATTTTCACATGATATACTCTCATTCTTCTCTGCTCCTTTCAAAAGCATTAAGGAATTCCAGCTAATGTAGCTTTCTGTACAAAGATTGCTGAGAACCAGCAAGATGGTGAAGATGTCTTCAACTATAAACCAGAGGTAAATCTTACCAGATGATGACCCCAAGCTAATCATAGCATTGTTGCTGGCTACAACAATCACCTGTAGGAAAAATCATCCCAGGACTTTCAGCTGCTTTTGTCTAGAAGTGGAAGTGGCAGCAACAGCTCTAAGAAGCAGATTCCACTCACTGAAACAGCTTACAGATTCACATGCAAAAGTAAGCAACACCCAGGCCAGCCCAATCCACTTACATGGAAAAGCATGTGAACCCCTTACGGGAGAGGACTCCTCCAGTCCTCCAACAATGGAAAGCAATCGAATCGCATCATGTCTGTCCCCAGCTGATAAGCTCCACCTTAGAGCCAAGCAGCACAAAGGAACCGTAAGACCATGTCATTGTTCAAAACTGACTTGACTGAGACTGACCTAATCTGAACTTCCATAATCAGAACATGCATCCTCGTGCTCATCTACAACAGCAGACACACTTCCTCCCTGTACCACCCTTTGTCGAAGCTCGGTGAGCTCTTGTTGTATCAAGAACAGCCGCTCTTTCAATGTAAGGTTCTCGTCCTCCAGATATGCAATATGGCCTTCTTGCTCTGCAAGACGTACTTCCAAGAGCTGAGAAGAATTGTTCATGCCATGTGTGAAAGAAGGGTAAGTCATTTCAAACCGGCTAACATCACGATCTAACCGCTGCTCTAGCCTCTGCTCTAGCTGTTGGACGGAGGACTGTGCACTAGTACTGGATGATGGTGGCTGAGCAATGACCATTCTACTGGATTCGTTTGCAGCAGTAGCAGTGCTGGTTGGTTGTTCATCGTCATCATCATCGTCATCAAATGCTCGCAGATGGATAAAACCTGCCATAGATCCATAACCATTGACGCCAAGATCTTTCACTTCCTCTACAAGACCACCCTCCCTACCATAGTTAGGTGCAGGAGAAAAGACAGGGGTTGTAAGAAAGGCAGGAGTAGCAGGAGAAACGATTGACGCCAAACCCCCTGAGCGACGGACTCTCATCAGAAACGAGCTATTATTGAAAGGAGCACTCGGCACGCTCTTCCTTCTCCTTGGAAAGTACTTCCTTGTCTTCAAGCGGTTCTGACGCTGCAAGTCTTTCAATCTTGGAGGGTCGTAAACACCAGCAGCCCGCACCACCGTGAGTTTCTCACCTTGCTGCTGCTGCTGCGTTTTACTCCTCTTCCTAAACCTCTGGTTCGACCCGCTGTTGTTCCTCCACTTCCGCTTCTGGGGCACCATGACATCTCGGTATGCACCCCCATGCACTACCTGCTGCTGCCCAGCAACACCTATGAAAGAAGAGTCCATTTTGACAGACACAGAGTCACAGGATTCACAGAAGCCTTCTTGAGAATGAAGAAATCCCCCGCAAATAGATGCTTCCAGCAAACGTCAAAACGAGGAGACCGACGATCGCAAACAAACCAACTCCAGACCAATTTTTTTCAGAATAAACACTCAAACCTGCACACACTTCCAAGAGAGGAGGGCGGGCGGGCGGGCGTCAATAAAGCTCCTCCAGAATCCACAACCCGAGCAGATCGATCGGCAGACCTCTGCGAGGAAACAAGCAAATTCCCCACACCGTTGGAAAGGAAGGCACCGAGATAGCAAACGACGGAGGGCAAGAAAGAAAGATTCACAGGCACACAAGAAGGAGGGAGTGTAGTGTCGAGGAAATAACAAAATCAATACGGCAGGCTTCACGGCTACCGGGAAAAAAATAATGAGCAGAGAGAGGAAAACGCGTGCAATCTTCAGAAGCTATGATCGAAGACAGACGACTAGAAAAAGCATGGGAATTGAAGCGCGACAACTGCAACGAGGGTTTGGAGATCTTCTGCCCAAGAGAGAGAAAGAGAAGAAGAAGCTTCAAGAGAAAGACGACACACGTTTCCTTTGGCTTCCGTTTACGCCCAAGATAATGAACAACTGGGACAGGTGTCAAGATCGGACGGCGCAGAATTGAGTCCGTTTTTGATTCGGACGGTTGTTATCAACCGATGTTGGGGATTTTTATTTTTTTGACTGTTGGAGGTGGCAGGTTGGTGCCCGTTCAAAAGTTGTGGTGACGTGGCTTTTTCCCGTAATTTTAAAATTTTTATTTAAAGAGACTTTTTTTAAATTAAGAATACATATATTGCTTTGTATCTATGCAGGCCTGCAGTTTTTTTTTTTTTTTTTATTTTCTAAATTAAATTTTGTGATGTTGTCTCACTAAATACCGTCTACAAGGAGATTTAGCCATGTTTGGCTATAGACAAGTTATGACAATAAAAATTTGATAAAATCCTTTTTATATATTGGCTACTTGCTTGAACAATGTGTAGAAATGTGATGGTTTTTTAGAGTTTATTTCGATTTTCTAGGGGGATTTTGGGGGAGAAACAAGGGTATATTCGACCAAAAGAAAAGTGAAATTTTGATTTTGCCTAATGTCACCACACATAAGACCATAAGGTCGGTTCATGACTATCTAGAATAGGTCTATGCCAAATTTGGCTATAGGTCACAAAAGTAAATAGCAAAACTTTAGAAAACTTGTTATGTAATAGCAACAAGCTATGAACTAATGTCTAAATATGGTGGTTTGAAAACTTTTTTTAAATTAAAAAAAGAATCTTGCAATAGACTCCTCCCTTGTCTCTCACATAGTGCCCAATTTTGTTTGTCACATAATTGCCAAATATTATATTAAAAAATATGATTGCTTGCAAAGGTGCCAATTTTTTTTGTCACAGAATTGCCAAGTATTGTATTAAAAAATATGGTTACTTGTATGACATTTGCAATTCCATTCATCTTGTTTCTTAACTTATTTCTAGCTCTCCATGCACTTGGTTGTGTTGCTTATGGCCTAGGTCTCTTTGCACCATTCCCTACTTGTTTACTACTATGGTTTGCCTCAATTTTATTCCATGTTCCAAGCTTCTCAACTTTCTCCAAAGTTTACCCTGGTGAGTCAATGGCACCACAATTTGCTACAACAATAACAACATTAATTTTTCCTAAAGCAACTATGGGAGGAGGAGGAGGAATATTATCGTCAAGCTTTAGTTCAAAATTGATTAGAGCTTCATTACGTGATCTATTTGCACTACTTGCGGTAGTTGTTTTTTCTTGTTGTTGTTGCATAGAAGAAGAAAAAGAAGAAGTGGAGCCTTTTAAATCAAGGTTCAAGACAAGTTTAAAAGTAAGTTTCAACAGGGGAGTGTCAATGTCGACATCTTGAAACTTCTTGAGAGGTGGTTGCATTGTGAGAACAAGCTTTGAAGCTAAAGGTGGCAAAAAACCTCCAACATCCTCACCATCTCCTCCACCTCCTTTTACCGGTCTTGTAAAAATTGAGGTCATCAAAGCATCGGGAGTGTACATACATTTGGTAGCATGTTGATGTCCTCTTGACCATTTGAAAGAAGAGGAGGAAGATCTTACCCCTCTTCCAATTAAGTTGTGTCGAGCCAAGACTCTAAAATACCCCTTGGACTAGAAAGAAAAATAACAAACAATCGAACAATAACAAAAAGAGATAACAACAACACTTACAAACTCCACAAACAACATTATTCACATGTCCAACTTTGCATTTTTGTCTATCACCACCGCATCACATCATGCCCTTACCAAATCCTTCCTTCTTTGCAAACATACATTAATCTAACTAACATACATCACCGCTACAATAGACAACATAGCCATCACCATTTTGTTTTTTCTTCTTCGCCACTTCACTCTTTCCAAACTTCATCTGCAATAAAAATCACAACAAAAGTATATAAATCAAAATCCACATAAGTTTAAGTTTTATCTCATCTCATGTTCACCAGTGTAAAGAAGATGAAACACGTAAGGCCCAAAGACAAGGAAGACGAAATGTGCAATAGCTAAAGACATTTTGAAAATAAAAACCAAAAAAAATGTATTTTCATATTTAATAGTCAAAGATGTGTCCTTTTGTATCTAAAAAAATTAGGGTGCATAAATATACATGGCTTGAAACCATAGACTCTAGATAAATCCAAATAATTTGTCATTTCCACAAAGCAAAAATGCATGAACTATATGAAGGAATTACTTTCAATTACAAATGAAAAATTTTTAATTACAAAAATTGATCGCAAACAACAATTTTTTTCTAATGGGCATCTTCACATTCCACAATTATTTCAATCCATTTGCATTCCCCAAACATCTCAACCATTTGATGCTTCAAATTCACAATTAAAAATAATATCAACCATTCAATTGATTTACATGAAATACATAAGGTTTAAAATATTGTATAATCCATTAATATGAGTTGATCTTGCCCATTGGGTACATTCATCTGGACTATACATTAATTTTTTTCTAACATTGATCCAATAGTGGGGATCTAATCTTGTCGCATGTTCCACTAGTTTTCATGGATCCAATGATGAGTCTCAATCCCATTTTATTAATGTTCTTCCTCCATTATCAAGGGTTCAATGTCACAAGTTGAAAAGCATTGTTAAAATGGTGAAACTCCATAAAAAAATTCAGCCACATTTGGCCACAAATGAATGATGACAAAATAATCTTAAAATCTTAATACATTGTTGGGTACCTAGTATATAGTGACAAATATTTTGTGAACATGGAAAATATCACCAAATATCTTTCATTTGGGGAACGGATATATTTAATAGCAACATTTAACATTATATATATATATTTATTTAATGCTTTCATTTTTAACAAAATTTCACCCATTAGAAAAAGAATGTTGAAAAGGTGTTGATATTATGATCCAACAATGGGTCTTAAAACCAGGACAACATTATGTTCTAAATAGTGTGTAACCTAAAAGAGAGGGTGCCGAGACAAGCCAACAATTCTGACCACCAGCATGGGCATGAACAGAGTGACCTTTTTGTTGATCTTCTTAGGCAAACTACAAGACTCTAACCCCTTCTCGTTAAGCTCATCACAGAATGCACCTACTTGCATACACAGATCCTTGAACAAAAAGAGTTCATGTATCCACACATCGGCAGAGCAAACAAACAGAAATCACAACTCACACCTTGCCTTTCATGAAAAATTTCAGAGAGCACAAGCTTCTGTCTTCCTTGCATTCATCAAAGATCCAACACTGATGAGAGTCAAGACCCTTACAATATTGATTGGCCAAGTTCAGGCGCAGCGGAAGAAATTGCAACAACCTAACCAAGTTCTCCAAAACAAAAACCACTCTTCTCATAGCTCTGAACCACTCTAGACAACCCCTCCACAGCTCTCCGCAGCTCTCAATTGCTACCCAATCCGTCCTCTTCTGTCTCCCATTTGCCTTCCTGATGAATTCATCTGGATGCTCTAGCTCCCCACTCACCACCGCCTCCTGTCCTCTCGTCCTCCCGCCGCCTTCCTTTCTTCCACCTCCCCCCATTAATGGAGCTCCATCATTTCACATCAATAGCGCCGCCTCCTCCTTGTACTCCATGACAGCCCACAAAGAGAGAAAACCTCCCCATGCAACATCAGTAATAGTAAATGGAGAGATTTCGACTGTGGAAAATGACGGCTAATGAATCAAAAGGCAAACCTCAAAAGCATGTTGTGTTCATACTGGTGAGGTGACCTTTTGTCCGGTCACAAGTGCATGTTAAAAAGGTGCCAATTGAAATATCCAAAAAAGGATTTGAAAAACTTGTCAACACACTTGACTCCAAACACTAGATCCTTTTTATTGAATATTGTTCATCTATCCTAAGTTTTCTTTGTGCATTCAACTTGTTGTCCAATCTCAAGCACCCAAGTTGTTTTGGATTTGAATGATTTAAACTATCCACAAGTTCTACACAATAACTTGCCTTTTCTAAATTATATTTCTTTTGATTGAACTTTCAAATCAATTCACATTACTCTCATGTTGATGTTGTTATCATTCTTAATCAGACTTTATAGGTCAATTTCATGTTTGCTCGCAAATCTCATTTGTACATCTTGAATTTGTTATTTGGGATTTTTGCAATCTTATGTGGAATTTTAGATACTTTGAACTATGTTTTCAAATTTGTGATGTCAAATTTTATAGTTTTTACAAGGTGGTGCATTCTATAATATGGGATTTTTATTATAAAAAACATGGAATATCCTCAAGGCCAAATTATTGATCTACCTATTCAAAGTAATTTTCATGAAGCATCTTTGACATAATATCTCATTTCTTGTTATGATGTTAATCATCTAACATCTATTAATTGATGAACCTATGATGTATTTCCTTGAGCCCCTAAAAAAAACCTCATATGTACTTGATTTAAAGGATCGTCCATCCTAAAATTGGGATTAATTTCTTGTTTTAAATACTCACTCATGGCATACCAAGTTTTAATTAATTGATGTAATTTTTCTATAGCATGTACATTTCCATTAGGATGATGTTTTTCAAAAGTATAACATTGTTTCACATCTCAAATAAGCCAACTTCCTTATCATTTGATAGAAGCAATCAAGAATTGCTCCTAATTTAATTTGTTTTGTTTGTAGGAACAAAGTGGTTATGCTTTTTGTCAAATAAACTCCAATATGCAAGTTTAATTGTTCAACAAATTTTTTCATAAAATTGAATATGATTTTTTTTGCCAATAATTGCAATAATCTTTCCTAATTTCAAAAAACAACTCAAACCAAGATATTTTTGACTAATGTATATACATCCAAAACATTTTTCATGATTTTTTTCATTTATTGGATTTTTTCAAATCGTTATTTGTGTAGATGGATTTCTTTCAATGTCTTGATATAGAAAACTTGAAGTTTTTTTTGATAGAATTATTTTTGCACTAGGGAAGAAAACCAAAAATTTCCCATTTTTCCACTTTAAAAGCACAAAATTAGTCCAAAACAAACTATGGTGTGTGTTCCAAAACATTATTGTTGGAATGTAACAATAATATTATTATTCTAAAATGTACCTATGGCCATTAGGAAAGAATCATTTTATTTAGTAAAAGATGGAAAAAATGGGAAGATTTTTTCCCTAATTGCTTTATGTTGGGTAAAGCTAAAAACCAAGGTATTACCAAAATATGGGATTCGCCCTCAATTCCTACTTTGAATAGATCCATTATTTTGGTAACACCCCAATCTTCAAGCTTTACCCTACACATAAAACATTCAAAGAAATTTCTTAGTGTATTTCAAAGGCACCTTACATCTTCAAATATCCATTATTTTTTAAAGGAGGGATATTACACCTACTATTATAAATGGGAGGGACCTTACATGTAAGGTCCTTCCCACTCTTAAAGAGTATGACTAAAGACCTTCCCATCCTACACCTCACATCAATGTATGTTGAGATTCATGGTAATCACATCAAGGTGAAATTCATTTAAGGTGTACCACTAATGACAAAAATAATTTAATAGTCCTTATTGCAATCTTGTTTTTCCTTATATTTTTATCCCCATCAAAATAAATGAGTTTTAAAATGTCAAATATTTCATAAGTATCGTATTTTAAATCATTATAGTTTTAGATTCCATCATAATTATCCAAAAATGTGTTTTTATTGGGTAAAAAATATAGAAAATGGTGACATTGTGACAAGATTTTAGTCATTTACCTTATAAATCATAAGCATAATGTCTCGTGACATGGGCAAAGCCCTTAGATGAAGGACATTTTCAAAATGCTATCACCTTGCTTTAAACCTTTTATTTTGAAAATGTTTTCGGCAACATAAGGTTTAAATTAATGTTGGATTGGCATCAACTTTTACATACCAAATAGTTTAAGTGTTACAATTTTATTAATTCATATTTAGTCTATATTGGTATTGGGTGGTTTTTCAAACTTTCATACTAATCAAGTATTGGTATTACATTTAAGGTTAATTTTGACTTAATATATTATAGGTATAAACATGGTGTCCGTATTGATAGAAGGTGGTATTGATATAAGGCATGTATATAGACCATAGTACCATTTCAACTTTGGCACTAATTATATATTTTTTAATTTTGTAAATTTTAATTATAAAAATATTTATGTTGAAAAACTTGAAAATTCAGTAAAGGTAGGCAAATTTGAACCAACTCCCTCTTCACTGAAACCATACTATCTTTATTAATCTAATTTAAAGAACAACAAATGCTTTGTGAAAACAGTTGTGATTTTATTGTATTTAATCATTATATGTCAAAATTTTCAAAATAAAAAATTGTGGTACCAAAACAAAAACTTCAAATTATATTAATTATTCGACATTATTGTGTTGAACTTGAAAAGGTATTACGATATACCTAATATTATTTTAGATCCCATACCAAGTTAATATTGGTATAAAACTAGTATTGTTTTAGGTCACACCCAACTATAATTTTTTCAATACCAATGTTCATACCAATACAACACCTATCATTAATCATTTGCAAAATTTGCCAAAATATTTAAATTTTTCACGAAAATGGGTTTGACAACTCATTATTAAAATATTTCACAATTTCCACTATAAGAATAAAAACATAGCATGCAGCATTGTACTGTAATAAATAGTGGTAATTTAGTGGCAAGGACATTAATTAATAACTAGAAGGTAAATAATTCAATTTTCTTACAATACTATTTTTGAATTTTTTATTTTGTTGACTTTCCAACCTTAGTGGTAGGTACAATATTGTATACCCATGTTGTAGTATATATATTGGTCCAACACTTGTTTAGACCTACATTTTATTTATTGTTGCAACTAAAAATCACAACTTAATGTTAGGCCATTTTATTGAATTTTAAACATAATAGCCCAATTTGGGTAGTGGGTATTTATTCTAAAACTTTGACATTAAACAATCATCAATATTATTATTATTTTGAAACTTCATACAAATCTAGAATGTATATCCCTAATCATTGATGGGGTAATAATTACATGATGAAAATGCTATTATGTTTTATTTTTGAATTGTCTTCTTGTTTAGTGAAAATATTTTTATTTCAATATAGTAGTGGTATGAATATATAATTGAACAACACCAAAAGATATCATGGAATATTCATATTCATAAAGAATATGATATCTCACCAAAATTGACAAAGGAACTATCATCATTAAAATGCACATTTGGTTGGGTCCAAATAAAGGGATTTTCATTAATATTTGGTCATGATTGTCCCCCAAAAAAAAGGAAAGCAAAACATCCATGATTTGGTATTAATTGGAACTTATTGCCTTCAATTGAATTTTTTTGTACAATGCATTGAAGCTTCAATTTTCAAAAATGCAAAAAGTTCAGATGCCCCAACCTAGATTATCCAAGATAAAATTAAAACAAAGCAACATTCTTCACAAACATTTCTAGTCACATCAATTATACAAACCAAACAAAAAGTGAGTTTCTATAATTAAAGTCAAGATTGGGAAATGGACATGCCATAAACTCATAATAAATTCACTATAGCCCAAACTCAAAAGAGACACCATTATCATTTTCATATTATACCTTTATAAATTGTCGTATAACACTTACATCAAAATGGAAAATTCCCAAGACTTTAAGATTCATTCCTGATTTTGGGTGAAAACTTCAAATGACCATAACTTGCAATTGTTATGTATGTTTTGACAATGTGACCCCATCAAATTATAAGTCACATTGAAATCTTTCCAATAAGTTAATGATCATTTGATTCAAAATAAATTCAATCATGAAATGTCTTATAAAAATCTAAGGAATCCCAACTTCCAAAATGGGAATTAAGTTTAGGATTCCTATAATTGTCTCTATTTGATTCCCAAACAATTTCACCTTACGTGAGAATGACATTTCCATTTCATGTGAAGGTGTGTTTGCACATTCTTACACTTAGAATAAGTATGAACCAATTTACTCAATTTAATCTTTCATTTCGAAAATGACATTTTATTATTTGCTTAGGGTGTCAATCATTCAACCAAGGTCACAAAATATTGTTTCTATTTATATCAACCTAATAAGTTGTTACATTATCGTGTGTCCAAATAAGGTGTAAATAGTGTGTATAAATGGGATTTTGTCGTCAAATCAAAGATTGTGTTATCTTCAAGAAAAGTAAAACTTACAATAATGCAAAAATATTACTAATGAGTGACCAACATTTTGATTAAATATGTATTTTTTTTCCATATTATTCAAGAAATTTTTTATTGATAACAACATCATGTGAGTCATAAACTAATAGATGACAACTTGTGATTATTAAAAAAGGCCTTTATCAAACATGTAAGTTGTAAATGACAACTTATGACCAAAAAAGATGCCATAACATACATATAGATTAGAAGGTTTATGGCACTACAAACTTACCATGTTGCCAAAATAAGCCAAATAATGTTGTTTTAATAGCCACAGAAATTTCATTCAACATAAAAGTTATGAATTATCCCTATACCCAAAGGCCAAAAGAGTGTGAAAGAGTCAATTCATGTGAGTCCACATATAAGTTTTTATAGGTGTGTTGGGGCTATTTATTAACAAGACATGTGCGAATACTTACAAACATAGACACCATGTCTACATGTTTTGCATTCATTTTTTCCCTTATTTATTTACACACACAATATTACGCAATTTTACATTATTTACATTACATGTAATTTAAGTATCAATTTAATACATACACTTCAATGGTTTTACACAACACCAAATGAATTAACATGATTATACATGCTTACAATTAATGTTTAATGTTATATATTCACATGTACATAGATGTGGTAGGGGTTTTATACAATTACATGACTTGTAAGTTCCCCAATTACATTTACATTTAGATGATAGGTATTTCCTAAACCATAAACATGCATAACATTGATTTTTTGATACTTGCATGCATATACCAATGTTTAAAAGAGGCCATTCTTTATATACTATACCAATATTATAATATTCAACCACCTTTAGATAATAGCAATGTGATTGACATTGAGTACATGGTATGTTGTATCATTGCCTTGAAACGAATGGAAAACTCAATGTCTTTGCAACACGTTTAGATTCTTCTTGCTACTTGTGTTCATAGTAGGGGTCACATTGGAATTTGGACATTGAACATGTCCAAGAAGTCAATATTCAATATGGTGGATGATATGAATCCAATACAATGACAACCTACTTTCAAAAATAAACTTTTGACATTAACAAATAAAATGGTGGGTCATTATACTATTAGATGGTAAGTTCCTAGCCTATATAGTCTAGATGGCCTTTTAGTAATTTCCTAGTTACTAGTGGTAGGTATAGATATTTACCATCTCCTTATTGCTAAAAGGTGAAGCCATTAGAATAGTTAGCTTCTAAAAAGGATAGTTGCCAACAATTTTGTCATTAATTGGGAACTTGTGGATGTGATTTGGACAAGTAACCATAACTATAGGAGAAGATAAGGTGACCCATGGGCTTATGGGTAGTGAAGAACCTTTTAAAATTTTCACTCTCTTTGTGTTGGTTTTGGAAAAGGGTGGGAAAAAGACATGTACTTGGTGATTATGGAATGCAAATCATGGGGTGTGTGTTCCAAGGAAAGTAGATGCCCTTTGTGTTTTTTGCAAACGTATAAATGTACTATTTTTATTTTTGATATTAAAGATTGTAGTTATTTGGTTTTTTTTCTTTTTTTCTTTTGGAATTACTTGCTAAATAGTAATAGTAATTACAACATGGAAGGCAACAACAATGGTGGACACAAGTTTAAAATGGTGAAGGCAGTATGTCTTTATTAGGATAATTTATAATATCGTTGAGAAGACTATAAAAAATTACCTTCTTGACACTACAATACACATTGTGTTCAGGTAGGGTTGAAACAAAAGAAGTATGCAAAATTTGAATTCATGCAATTAAAATGTTTTTTTTCAATATACAAACCTTGGTGTTTTTATAGGATCTAGATGAATTTCTATTTTTCCGCTTGAAAAATTTCTTTTCAAGAAAAACATTTCATGGAAAAACTGGATTAAATTTGCCATATGTTTAGAAAAAAATCTGAATCAACATATTTTTATATTATGTTTAAGCATGCAACCAAGAATATGGAAAAAAATCTTATATATTTATCTATAATAGGGTCAATTTTCAGTTTTATAGAACCATAACAATTCTAGGAATAAAATTTCAAAAAAACTTACTATTTTTACGATTCCTTCTAGCTCATTCTATCATTGTTTTTTATTTTATTTTTAATTTTGTGATGTAACTGAGTGACAATCATTCATAAACCAATTAAATTTTTTTGGCAACAAAAAAAATATGGAAGAAATAAATCTATAAATATTTATGTTTTTGGGGCTACATACTTGAATGGTCCAATGTTTTTTTGTGGCAAATTTTCGGCATTTGTTGAATGTTTTTAAATTTTTTTTATTTTGGTGGATATTTCCTTTTTAAAAATCACCAAAAATTCGATGATTTTTTTTTAATCACAATATTTTTACATAAATTGTGCAAGTAACTAGCCAATATATAAAAATGTTTACATAAAATTTACTTTAATAATTGGCCTAGATCCAAACATGGTTAAGCCTCCTTATGGATGATTGTTGGTGTGGCAAGATTACTATTTTTATTTTTATTTTTTTGAACCATGTATATTAGAAATGTGGTGATTTAAGAATATACAAAAGAAAAAAATTCAAATTTTTGGTGATTATTTTCCAAAATATCATTGAATTTGGAACAAAAAGTTCCAAATTTTTGCAATATTGCAAAAATTCACACACAAAAAGGCTAATGTTTATGTTGTTAAAATGTTGCCAACCTTCCAAAATCCTCAAATTCAATTATGCATTCATTCATTTTAAATCATTATAACATTTAGATGAATGTCAAATTATTTATGAATATAAAATACTAAAAAATACATCTAGAAAATATAATTAATTTTTTGAAATAATTGTTTAAACAATGTAACAAATGTGAAAAAATATTGAATAACTAATCCCATTTTACATGTCAATTGATTAATGTTATTTTAAACCACCTAAATGTGAGGTAGCTTTTTTGATTATATTTTCATTCTTTTTAAAATATGTGAATTGCATTTCCAATTTCAATAACATTCTCCCATGTACTTTAATAGGTTTTTAGTGGGTGCATTTTCAACAATTTTATTAACCTTAAGTTATTAACTCTATCAAATATTTCCCATAATGATGAATGTATTGAAACCTGCATGTTACCGTACTACGTTCACCATTTTGGCAATAGACTACCGAATAATTAATTAAATTTTAAATCTTAACTTTCACACTTGATTTTTTGATTCTAAAATTTTCAGCAGGTAATGATTATAGATAATAATAATCAAGATGTATGCAGTGTTATGGAACAATTTAGTGTGTCTAGACCACTTCAATGTTAAAACCCTGTCCTTGGAGGTTGGGGGTTTAGACCTTGACAATGGATGTCTGGGATTCAAACCCTGACAATGAAATTCTTTATTTATTAAAATTTCGACATAAATAAAAAATAATCTTTCAAAGTTTTGAATAAACAAAAATAATAATAATTTATGTTGAAATGGTAAAGGTACTATGGTATCCATGTTGTTTTTACATTCCATTTGCTTGAAAAGTTGATTTTTCATGAATTATGTACTTGTGTATGTGCATATCATCCCATATTTATTTTCCTTTCAATGTTTTGGTTATTGGCCTTGCATGGTTAATTTGTTATTTCCAAGGTCATATTTTGAAGATTGGTCAATGTTATCACTGTGGACACTAAACTTGACATTTTCCCTTGTCCCATTTCTATCAATGGCAATGCAAAATTGCAACTTCATTAGAATGTAGTTGAAATTGAAAATCTATTTTGAAAGCATCATTTGCGAAATTCAAAAAAATCACAATGGTTGTTGCTTGCACAAGCAAGTTAATTTTTTTTTGCATGATTATTCCAACATAATTAAAGGATTTTGAATACTTAAAAGCCCTTCAAAAATGTTAACTTTGTCCATCTTGAATAGACTAATACAATTGGGTTGGTTTTTGCTTAACTTCTAAAACTTTTTTTTAGACCCACCACTAGTTTATTCCATAACAATATGTTTGTTTATTGTTGGTCACATTGTTTAAGATTAAATCCATTTTGGCACTTACTTGTGTTTCCTTCAATTTTGATTTTTCCTTCTTTTCATTATTATAGTTTTCAATCGAATATTTATGAGATTTGCATTGTGTGTGTGTGTGTGTGTGTGTGTGAACCACTCACAACCTTTTACATTTTTGTTTTTATGAACATCAAAATAATATCTTGAGTGGATGGGACACTTGGCTCCTAGAGGGACATTATGTGTTAAATTTTATAGCTACATGTGTCAAAAAAGGTATTTCTTGGGAACTATTATCAAAGAGAATTTTAGTTTTTCACATTTTATTGTTATTTAAATTTATAACATTCACATATTTAAACTACTTTACATTTAATTTAATTTTTATGTTTGCATTGAATTTTGGCACATGCATATAATTTTTAAAATTTTAATTTGAATTGAAAGTGTGAGGAATGTTAAAGGAAGTAAGATGAGTGTGTGTGTTTAATTAAAAAATCATCACATGCATGAAATGCTCAAATTTAGTTTAAAAAACACATCAACAAGCATTTTAGATGATGAAAACCATGTCTAGCACCCACAAAGTCATAACAATACATAATGGACATTTGGTTTGTTTTCATGGGAAAAAATGTAGAAAAAAAAATGGGGTTATTGGGTTCCAAAGTCAAATTGAATAAGGTGTAATTGCAACCCAAATAAGTGTCCATCATTAAATTGTTGCATTTGAGCTTTCATTCACTCCAAGTGTTATAACTAAGTAAATACCACCTCATTAATTAATGTTACTTCCTTTACTTTGAACCTTCAATATAAATTACGCCCTTCCCATTTCATTAAATGAACCTACTAACAATTAATACATATTATAAATCTCTTGTACATACATCATATTTTTTCTAAATTTTAATATTTATTATTAATGCATAAGATATATTAATTACATTTTGATTTTGAAAATAAGCATAATTTTATGATAAAACCAATTGATTGATTATTTCACCCAACAACCATTTTTTTATTTGCACAGTTTTCAATTTTAAAAAATGTTTGCCCCTTGTTTTTGGTTACATTATAAATAGTTGTAGGTCGAATTCACTATTAGGGCATAACTATTTGTATTCATCGTATTCAACCTATTTTTAGTAAAAAAAAGTAATGCATTAGTTCACCAATCATCAAAAACCAACCATATGAATGCTTCAACTTCTTTGTTGTCTCAATGGGATCACTTTCATTCACATCATCTTTCATCAATGACATTTTATTGGAATATAATGTAGATGGATAATATCCAAGTAATCTTCAAGATTATAATTCATTTTTTTTGCAATGGCCATGATACCTACTACAATTTCTCCTTCCCACATTTGAACATTTTAATTTCTTATTAAATTATTACTATATATATTTATTATTATTTTAAATTCTTGGTTTTTCTCCCCATGAAGTTACTTCCATTTTTTCACAAATAGGGTGCAAAAAAATATACTGTGCAACTTATTGTGATAATTTACCTATAATTTTTTAAATGATCAATTTTAATAAAATTTCATTTTATTATAACATATGAAAAAATACCCCTTTATTTCACATAGTTCATATAATATACAAATGAATGATTTCCCTTAGGCTTTCATATGTTCAAGTTCTTTGAATAGTCTAAAAAATGTAGGTTAAAAAGGGTCAAATAACATTTTGGAATATTTAAAAACCTTTGCCCATTGCTATGATTAATGTCACAATCATAGCCTTGGGTTCATGACCAAGGTTGTGAGCCCAAGGCTTGTGCACAACAAGGGAAATGAGTTGGAAATGAAATTGAAGCATCCTTTGATTCAAACACACACATGTGTGTGAAAGTGCAAAGGAAGAAGCCCCAACATTCCTAAGTCAATTCCCACATTTTTAAACCATTAAACTTTAATTGCCATATGACCAAAACAATCCCTTAATCCAAAAGATAAACCAAGCCCCACAAATGCACTTAAAAGTCATGCAAAACGTTGGAATTTTGAAGTTTTGGGTTACTGGAGTTGTAGAAGACTTCAAGATGAAAGTTTGGATTTAAAATAAATAAATATAGTGAAAATTGCAAATTTCCAAACATTGAAAGTTTAAACTTTTTTGTTTTGGGTGATTTTCAAAATTGCAAGTTCTTGGACACTTGTTCACCAAGATGATGTGCTTTGTTTACTATAAAAAAATGGTTGTGGATAAAAGGCATGCATCATAGAAGGCACTCCCATCATTTGATTCAAAACCACTTTTCAACATGTTAAAGCATTGGGCATTAAATTTTTTCATGTACTTTCACATTGTTTTTGCACAAAGTTACCCGTAGCTTCCTATCACGTTGGGAAGTTCACGCAAATTCTTATAATGAATAGCCAAAGACAAGAAACTTTCATCACAAGGGTGGGCCCTACTCAATGGTGTGGCCATTACAACCCATGTGTGTCAAATTTTGAAACAATTGCTCCTAACCAAGAATATATACTAGGATGGGGTGGACCAAATTGGTGGACTCCTTGACATTTAAGGGTTAAAAAGGTCTTGAAAATGAGTACAATACAAAATGGTTGTATTCCCAAAACAAATACCTATAGCAAAAACTTGGGCTATGTGTTGCTTTACACTACTAGCTATGACAATCAATTATTTAAATGTTTATTGAATTTGGGCATATGCATTAAAAGTGTGTGGAGTAATGGTGGGTTGTTGTGGCATGGATGTTTGGGGAATATAACTATATTTTTATTGTTTATGACTATAAAATATAAGAAGAATATATATATATATATATATATATATCCAATGAAACTATTAGAATATTTGATATTTTGCAAGTGTAGATGCCATAAAAAAAAATAAAAATTAGATGATATATACGGGATTTGATATGTTATTTAAATATTGAACAAATTGTTATGATGCATGACATTTAAAATTGGACCTAAAATTTAAATATATGTTTTTCTTTTCCAAATAGAAAATAGAATCAAAGGTTAATTGAAAGTTTTTTTAGGGTTTAGGGTTGAAAGGATGAAAAAGTAATTTCCACCAACTCCACCTTTTGTGTGTTTAGAAGAATCTTTTGAACATTAGATGGATTTTTTGATGTGAAATAAACCTTGTGTAGACTTGTGTATGTGACAACATCAAGTTTGCATCCTACATGTTGCACCATATTGTGCAATTTTTTTCCATACAATATAAGTACCCATACATCAGGTGCAATCATAGTTTAGTTGTCAAATTCCATCAAGTATTATTTTGCAAACATCCAATGACCATTTAAGGAAAATTTGGAAAAGAGATGAGCTATTCATTTTATGCTCAAAATAAGTTGGTTGCAAAGTAACACATTGAGAATATGTGACAAAAATTGGTGACATCCCTATGTAACTAATTGTTAAACAACAAATGGTAGGATGAACAAGGTTTGATTTGAAAACAATAAAAGAAAACATGGAAAGTATCATTCACCATTTCATGAAATAACATGGCAATTAGTAGAAAATAAACATCATATGTATGGGTCCCCGCATTGTTATGTTGTTGGGTGTTTATGTACATTTTGATGAAAATATTGAAAGTATTGAAGTAGAGGCCTAAGCTTCTTTGGAATCATGGAAAACCTTTTTACCTTTGCAAACATTTTTGTTGATGCACATCTATTAAGTAGAAAGTTATATATTTTCATTATTGGCTTGCACTTTAGATTATTTTACACACAAACACAACCTTATCAATTGTGAAATTTGAAGACACAAATGGTAAAACATTCTTCAAGAAGACATATGGTGACAAAACAAATCAAATAAAAAAATTAGAACAATTTTTTTGAGGCAATTTTTTGTTTTTAGGATCCTAAAAATGAAAAGAAGCTTGCTGCATAAACATTATTTTGCGATGAATGAACTAACAAAATTGGTGCAACAAAAGAAAGATGATTGTTTAAATATTACCCTTCTTGCTATGTAATTGACCACATCAAAGTGAGATGATGTTGGGATGTAATACATATAATAACCTTAATTTACATGTTCTATTTATAAGGATCTTACATCCTGATAATTCAAAATTTGAGCAATGAATGAACCTAATCATGAAAACTTGAACAACCATTTCATGCTAGTAACAAGTCAGAAAGGCCTAATTGATTATATCCAAAGATAAAAATGCCAAAGGAGATATAATTCAAACAAATACAATCTTTCTTTGTCTATTCCATCATCTTTTCAACAATTACATATTGTTTAGTTTGTGTGAAAACCTCCATTGATGATGTGTAAGTAAATTCATTACATTGACATCCTAACAAAAGAAGAGTAATAAATATGTACATGGGTTAATGTTCCAAAAGATGATTATTGGTAAGTACAAAATGGGCTAAAATTCTTCACCTCTTATGGATATTGTTACCCAATTTGGACATAAAGACCTATCAATATCCTTCATGTGATGCAAAATTGAAAGTGCCTTCTCTAATGTTCCTTACTTGTTATGGACATTTATGAAATCATTGAAAAATACAATGTATAGTTGAAGTCCATCCATTATTAATCCACATTGCACCTAGATAGTGATAGTAATAAACATGCACAAGGTTTTTAGGCTTATAACATGAAGTAAAGGACATGAATGTTTTTTCAACTTTTGTCCACAATCCTTGCTTTGCATAGACATGGATAAGAGTTAGGTACACTACAACATCTAGTTCCAAGCCTACCATTCGTATGTATTTCATCACATTCTCTACATTCCCTATTAAACTTCCATCACCATATATATGTGTTTTCTAGCTTTGTGCAAAATCTTACGTTTGGTCAACACCTGCAATGTCCAAGTGACATGTCATATTTTCTTCCCATTACATATTGCAAAAACTCAAATCCTTTCGTATACCATAGTGAAATCAAGATTCCATGAACTTGAATTTAGCGAAAGTTTGAACTTTAAACCTATTGCATTACATACAATTGAAAACATTAGTGACTTTGTTGAATTGTTTTAATGTCCCATAGCCTTGGACAAAAATAGAATATGGCACAACATTTGGCTTCAATCCTAATTTTTCCAATTCTTTGAAAATGTTCACCACATCCATCATGTGGCCCTCCTTATCACATGGAGTATGTTGGGTTGCCAAAACTCAAACCTTGACAAAAAGTGAAATTAATTATAAGCAAATAAAACATGTCGAAATAACCTTTTTAAAATAGTGAATTTGTTATTAAAATTATGACCCTTTGAAGGGTAATGAATGAAAATTACTAGTAATGAATTAATGTTTGGAAAGGTCAAATCAATTTTGAATGACAAGTTTGATATATATTTAGAAAGATTATTTCAAGGCTATGAGTTTGACTAAACAAACTTTCAATTTGGATGCAAAATGAGAAATTTTGTGAGCCCTTCAAATGGCAATATTCATAACTTGGAGGTTTTGGAAAATGGGAATCCCAAAAAAAAATTGATTTGGCATCTATGGGGAATCATAGGGTATATTATAGGGAGGACAATGGTGCCTCCTTTCAATTTTGGGTCATGGTGAGTTGGAAATTGCTCTAGACAAAAAAGCCCAATAGTTACTTTTGAATGTTTTTAACTATTTAGGTATATAAAGAAAAATAAACAAATAAAACAATGATACAACTATTCGTGAACATACATATAAAATAACACTTCAAAAAAAATTAAAAGATGTAAACCATATGTGGTAATTATGCATGGTACTATTCTAGAAATAAAATAAATAGAAAACAATGATGGAAACCATGGTCTACATAACAATAAAGAAAAAAAAATTGATAATCAAGGTCCACTAATGGTGGTTTTGCCCTATAGTAGAATTATCATTTGGCCCAAAATAATATTTCACAACTCAAAGAAAAAAAAGAAGTTTCGAACAAGTAAGTGACCAAAAAAAGGTTCTTAAAGTACCTCCAAACCTTATTATTGTTGTAATTTTTGATAATTGCAACCATGATAGTGGTAGATTTACCCTTGGTTTCCTTCCTCTTAATATTATCAATACCTCCTTCTTAAATCATACCTCTCCCTATACAACACCCTCTTTGGAATTTAAACCCCAAAACAATGTTTCCTTTACTTTTCCCAATTGCACAATACATAGAAAATCCCAAACCTCCTCCACTCACAAGGCATAATAGAGAAGTGTAGAACCAATAACCAAAGGAAGGAAATGCCTCCTTTCCCTTTTCCTTCATCCTCCCTATCTTCCATTGTCCTCCTCTTACAAAATAATCTTTCTTCCCAAATATAATCCAAATTCTTTACATTAGTGGCAACTTATTTGCCAACTACCACTTTCTAAAAACTAGTTGGTGTCACTTCCTAATTTAGTGGTACTAGTATCTTTAAGATTTTTTTGGCCGCCCTATTAGCCTAACTAAATAATTTTGAAGTAAGATTTTACCTTTTAACATGAGTCTTGCGAATCCAAGTTGGTTCATAGTTTGTCCATGCACCATTTTGATTCCAAAATGGGTGCAAATGAAATAATTAGAACTATAACCACCTACTTAATCTAGAATAGTTTCATAATATTGTAGGAATATTTCATTTGAAAGTTGAAAAAACTCAAATTTGACCTAGGAAAATGTTGCAATATATTACTATGTTTAAAGAACCTATCTCAAAATATGTCATGTTTCAAGAATCTTCAAGTAGATATGGATCCTTACAATGTTTAGAAACATTAGTTATAATGTTTAATGATTGATTTAAAATATTTTATCTTCATCAAATTCATTTAAAATCATATTGTATGTTTCCATAATACATTAAAAACATTATTATGAGTACTTTTGGATGCTTGCAATACTGGTACAATTTGACATTAAAACATGAAAATTTAAGCATTAGTTACAATTGATTTGGCCTTTGTTAATGTGATTATATCCAAATGTAGTAATATCCTTGTTTGTTTTGTGTAGTTTGACATGTTCATGAATTCAACTTAATAGCTCATCCTAATCCCATCCCATACCTCTTTCACACATTTTTTTGCTAGGAAACATGCGTTGAGTTTGCATTTTGCTACAAAATAAAAATTGAGGAAATGCTTTAATGCCATGCATACCACTTGTTAAACATAGTGTTGCATCATTTTTACACAATTTGGTTCATGTTTGAAATGGGCATCCTTGTTCTTTGGACATGTTGTCACCCCATCCCATTCATGGTTTTTCATCTTTGAACTAATCTTGTGCATGTATATATATTTTGATATATTTTCAAATAAAGGTGTATATATAGGCCACCAAGTAATATTACCATAATTATTTTTCATCAAGATAAGGATTGGGTATTAAAAAAAATTGTGGTTTCTAGTAGTTGGGTAAAGGTTTGGGTAACCCCTTTCCCTATACCCATTTTTGGTGTAAAAAATGGGCATTATTTATTATTTAATATTGAAGAAACAATTCCACATTTTAGAAGTATTAAAACCATTTCTAAAGGCTGAATCCAATGAGATCATGTATACATCCCATATTAGACCATGTAAAAATGCCCAAAAAAATGTTTGATTCATCCTTGAATGTAAATATTCACAAATGCATAAAAAACCTTTGATTTGTTCAATGATGGAGTTTAAATATTTAATGCTAAACAATTGTAGAATGATGCAATTAAAAAAATTGTTGAGGTTTTTGTGGATGAAAAAACATCCACTTGTGTGTTTGGTTTGGTGACCATACCCCACATTCCAATAGATTGGCATAATTGGAAACACCCACAAGTTGATTTTTGATGTATATGTGTTTCATAGCCTATTTACTCAAATTTTGACACTTGTCCTCTGATGGGGACATACACATTTTGCATATATCCCAAGGTTTTGCATAGGGTAAATTTGTTTAGAGTTAGAAACCCCTAAGTATGCACACCATGAGTATATTGATTAAAAAAAAGGAGCTCAAAGTGAATCATATATTTTATTCATACTCATTGTTTATATTTGGGTAAAAGATATACCCATGGAACAATGGTTTGAACAATTCATTTTCCACATGTTTTATTTGTTTCCAACAATCTTTTCCACTTCATTTTGAACCAAGTTTGGGTTCTTCCAATTTTTAATAACAAACTTTTTTTGATATGTGTTGATTCATTCCATTAATCCATTGAGCATCCATTTCTTAAAATTTGCTTGTAGTAATAAGGGCATTAGAACCCAAAATACCATATGCCAATGTAATGCATGATGTAATGTGTCATGCTTTTGCATCCATTGCTCAATAACTTTTATGTGATACGTAGCCATTTACACCAACCTCTTTTTTCCACATTCCAAAGACGAGGTCTACAACTTAGTGGACATACTCATTATTAATTTCATGTGAATAGACATTGTGCACCAATCAATTTTCTACACAAGGTGAAGAGGCTTTAAAGGTCATATCATTTGAAAAACAAGGTCTTTGACATCATCAACACATGAAATCAATTCCTCCTTGTAAAAATATAAAAAATTGGTTGTTTACACAACCAATGTTGACAAATTTTCACATGTTTGTTTCAACAAACTTGAGATACATTAAAAGGTTCAAAAGTTGTCCACTTTTCAACTTTGATCACTTTACTCAATGAAGAAATATCAATTACTATTCAAAAGATGCAAGCGACCATCAATATAAGTTGAACAATAGCCTGGGGTCTACTCAACTTGTGACTTCCACCCAAGTTATGTTCCCCTTCCCCGTTATTACCAATGTTGTGCATGGAAGTGTCAATAGCCATATATTGGCATGTAACACCCATGTAAAGATAAATCATTTACATTTACACATCCAAATTTTTTACCCTTACATTTATCCTATTGTAATGTTTTTTTTTTTTTTCCCACTTACATGAGACAAGTGTAAATATTTATCAAATACACTTACATGGCCATGTGTAAATGTTTTGGGGTGTTTAAATGTAAATATTTAAAATTATTTGTAAAGTCACCTTGTCTTTGGGCCTCCTTTCAAAGGTATCCATAAAGTAGGAAATTTTTATTAAATTTGGGAATGAGATGCCAAAAATCAACATTTAATGGTCAAGGTTCAAGACTAATTATAGTAGCTTTACAAGTAGGAGTAGTGAAAATATATGTAGCAACAATGGAGGTTTTCATGAAAAAGGTAAGACGAGTGGAACTTAGTTCACCACAAAAATTGAGGTCCCCCCCTTGAATGCTAATGTTTTTCTTTTTTTCGGGTTGGTTTTTTTTTTTTGTTGAATTTCACCTTATTTATGACCAAACTCAAGGTTCTAGTCTTGTTTTCCTTACTTTATAGATAATTTTATTATATACCTTCAATGACCATATTTTTTTGCAAAGTCATATGAATTAGTTGTGGGTGTATATATATATATATATATATATGCAATAGGCCATTTAGCTGGCTTATCATCAAAAACATTATGAAATCTCCCCTCCTCAAGTAAAAATCACATTTTTTTACATTGTTTTATATTTACAGTGTTTTACATAGCCATATAAATACATATATATTTATATACATTGTTTTATAAGATTGTGTAAAATTATATAACTATATATATTTTTACACTTACACAAATGCAAATGAATATTATACACTTACATTTTCTTTTAGTATTCAAAGTTTGACAAATTTACATCAACCAATAAGATAATTAAGTTTGAAAACCAAGACTCAAAATCATTCTTATTATTTGAGGAACAAAATGTTCCCCCCCAATTAATAGAAAATTGAATTCCACAATTAAACCCCAAACCAATATCAATATATATATATACTCTTTATCTATTGGAAGATGATATAGAAACATACACACATAAGGTGAACAAATCAGAATTTTATAAGGTTAAACTAATAAATTATTAAAATTATCTATTTCCATCCATAATATAATGATAAAGAATATGACTATTTAACTTTATAGATGGTACTCCCACACACCCAATACATGCACTATCATGCACCCCATTTATATATTATCACATGTTTTCATGTACTATGAAAGCCAAAAGCAAAAGAAAAACAAAGAAAATAAAATTCAGAGAAGCTTGAGAGAGGTTTGCAAACATGGAATAAAAAATTATTGAAATCAAATATACTGACAAAAATGCAAGGTTGAATAATTTTGTTTGCTTTTTATTTGAAAGGGTTGTAAAATTACCCCCCCTTTCATATTGGGACATTTTACACAAGATAAAATAATGCAAATTCCAACTTTCAAAATACATGACCTCTATTGGTCTATGTACAATATTATATCTTTAATAATTATTATTTTGACAACTTTGACAATAAATTATATATATTATTTGTAGAGGGTAAAAAATAATAAAAGGAGCCAAAGAAGTTGTAGACAATGTTTAAAATTGTGTTTACATTACTTTGGAAAATCACCATTAATTGTATTTAATGAATTATTTATCCATAATATGTAATTATGTTTTGGTGTTCATGAAATTACATTTCTATCAATTTGGAGTCATTTCACTATGTTATTAGAGTCCTTTGTCATACACAAAGCACTTGTTGACAAGGTTTTTTTAAAAACTTTAAAATTGGAACGTGTTTTTTGTTATTCAAACTTTCATCAAATGTTTTCAAATTTATTATAGGCTCTAATATACTTCATAAGAAGGGCAACATGTGTTTTTTTAAAAGTGCACATGTATTGAATCCTTTTAACGAATGTTGTTGATTTTGATTTTGAACATCCTTTAATGGTCAAAAAAGTTCAAAATTTGTCATCATGGTTAAAAACAAAATTATACATTTGATTATAATCTAGGTATTCATGCAAAAATAAAATAAAAATTATAATCTAAGTCATGTTTGGTTTCAATATTAATATTTAATCCTAAAATTTACATTTCAAATATAGTTTTGATATTTAATAGACCAATACATGTAGGACATGTGTAAAATGCAATTCTTAATAAGGACTTTGACCTTGGTTGCTCTGGTTCCTTTTATTATGTTTTACTTTAGAGATGTTAAAAAATTTCCATATATATATTGGGTGAAAGAAAGGAAAACGAAAAAATCAGTTGGAATATCAAAAAACGTTCTAATTCTCGACCATGGAATTTTCAAAATGAATTAATACTAATGAATCAAAATGTTAACATTTTCAACCAAAATAAATAAATAATTAAAAAAAATTCCGATAAAAGAGAAGAAAAAAAACTTTAAAATTTTTAGAATATTCAAAAATATTCCAATTCTCAGCCATGGAATCTTCAAAATGAATCAATATTAATGAATCAAAATGTTGACAATTTCAACCCCCCAAAAGAAAAAAATTGGATGAAAGAGAAGGAAAAAAAAACGGGGAACAAATTGGAATATTCTAGAATATTCTAATTCTCGACCCCATGAAATCTTCAAAATAGATGAATGAATGAATTATTCAAATAGACGAACGTGTTGAAGCTTTCCTCTTTGTGTACTACAACTGAATAGCACGTTGTGATGGAAATCAAGCCAGCAGGTCTTGGTAGAGACCGGGGGAACCACATCAGGTAAGGCAATTATAAAGATAGGAAGATGAGACAAAAAGGAAAACAGAAAGAAAAAAAAAAACCAAAAACAAAAACAAAATAAAACAAAATAAAGCAAAATCAGAAAAAAAAAAAAATAAAAAAATAAAAAAAAAAAAAAAAAAAAAAAAAAAATAAAAAAAACAAAAAAAAAGCGAAAAAATAAAAAAA